>ERZ1034678.79-NODE-79-length-51824-cov-7.140470_pt1 | contig 51824 bp, 92 predicted proteins | sample MGYA00520640_ERZ1034678 | MGnify/ENA primary metagenome ERZ1034678 (study PRJEB33766, sample SAMN09781767) | gut metagenome | biome: gut microbiome | host: Homo sapiens | place: Madagascar | study: EMG produced TPA metagenomics assembly of the PRJNA485056 data set...
TGTAGAAGGAGAATTTTTTCTAAATAAAAAAAAGAAAAAAAGTAAACCTAGGAGGTTTAGAATAGATCTAAACCTAAACCTAAATCTAAAAAAAGGGAGGGAGAGAAGAAAGAGGAAGAGGAGGAATAAATCTAAAAATAAAAGTTAGAATGGAATTCTTTTTTCTAAACGAAACGTAAAAGGAAAAGGGGTAAATTTAGAAGTAAGCTGAGTAGTAGGCCAAAAGTTTTGCTTTAGGGTAGGAGGTAGAGTGAAGGGGTAGGCGCGCTTAGGTTTTGGAGAAAAGTAGGGGAAAATGAGGTGCAGGAGTCAAGTTTTCATATTGAAATTTTAGAAAAATTCCCTATTAGAGCATAGTGTAAAACTCCCCTAAAAACCAAATCTTCAGAACCCAAATTTTCACTATAAAAATCTTCGCAAATTTCCTATAATTTTAGCCTACCTAGACTACCTAGAGAGACAGGAGAAGGCGGCGCCTTTTAGACAAAAATATATCAATGCCTAATTTCGGGAAAGAAAAAATTTTGGGACTCGCGCCTAGAAAAAATTTCCACGAAAAAATTTCTAGAAAAAATTTCCAGCAGTTTCTCCTCTGTTTCCAGCTGCCACGAAAATTTGCAATATCCAAAAATTTATGGTATAATATAAGGGGTATATATTTTGGTTGGCGCACTCTATTCAAATTCCTACCTCTGAAAATGAATATTTATTCAGAAAAAATGAATATTTATTCAAGTGGAAATTTGCATTTTTCTAAAATTTATTGTATAATATAAGTAGAAAATAAGGGAAAGGAGAAGCCATCTTCATACACTTTATAATAATGTGTATAGCTTGGCGCGCACCTAATGAATTTTTACATCTATTCAATCACCTATTTGGAAGACGGACTTGAGACTAAAGAGGAAAAAGGTATAATGGCTGCTAACTCCTATTCAGACGCAATGGCGGAAATTGATGAGTGGGACTTGAGCGTTGAGGAAGTTAGGTTGAGAGAAATCTGCGGAGAATACCAGGGTCTGGATTGTGAGAGGCCATGGGTTTCAATTAGTAATTTGGAAGAGGCTTTTGAGGAGGCCGATATCCAGCTTTCAAGCAAGTCTGCCCATGGGTGTAGCTGTGGGGAGAAAGACGAGAATCCCGCCTTTAGCTGTGGAGGGGATTGCGCGAATGATAGATAAGTTGGATGGACGAAACCTTTATACTGCGACTTCGTCTAGCTTTGAAGTAGTCGCAGCCGCACTGAGAGATGAGACAAGGCGTCCTGGCGCGCCCGCTCAGCTTTTCTTAGATAGAGGCCATAATATAGCTTATTTGAAGTTTCCTGATATGGATGGAGCCTATAGGATTGTGAAGGTAAAGGTTGAGGCAGAGCTTGTGCAGAAGAATAATGGTTGGACGAGCGATGGAGCTTCAGTAAAGTTGATGTTTGGATAAGAAGAAGGAGAGACGTAAAGTCTCTCCTTTTGTTTTAGATTGCGCCCAATAAAAACCTAATTCTTACCCATCCTATTATAACATAAATTTTAGTAAAAATCAAATTTTGGGTGAAGCTTTCCAGCTTTCTAAAATTTAGGGCGTCTGCGCCCAGCTTCCCAGCTTCTTTACTTCCCAGCTGCCCAGTTGAATTTCTAGTTAGATTCCCAGCTCCTGTCTCAGCTCTCCGATTTGTAGCGTTTCAGACGCAGCGTTTTTAGGCGCGGGATTGGGAATTTTGGGATTGAAAATTTCGGGTTTGGGATTTTTAGGAAGGGATTTTTTGAGTGAAAATTTGACTTTTTGTGAGAGAGGATTTAGACTATTGTAGTCTAACTTAGTGCTTGACATATAGGAAAATTGTGATATACTATATATAACAGATGGGAGGGAATGTAATGAAAATAAAGATATATCTACATTGTGAAAACGAAGATGTTTTTAGTAGGAAAGAACTTGAACGTATCTGGGAGGAAGATAAAAAAGATAGAATCTTCCGGGATGATTATCGTTCAATCAGTGAATGGATTGAAGAATGTTTCAAAGAACAGGAGATTGAAATCTAATGAAAATGACAACTGACACAGCAAGAACTATCTATGAAGCAATGGTATATACAATTACAACCTGTTCATACGAAGCAACAAAAAAAATTCCTTTGGTAGAGGATGTAAACGAAATGGCAAGAATGATTCTTCCTATTTATTTGACAAAAATACTGGGGATAACTGAAATCGGAGACTGATGCCTCCGCGCCTTAGACTATTGTAGTCTAAAAAAATAACAGAGACATAAAGTCTCTATTATTATCTAAATATTTTGAATATTCCAAATTCTCCACTGTCAATATTACCTTTTTCAAGGGCAAGACTGTCATAAGAATCTGTAATTACAATCCTTTCATATTGGTCAAGATAGTCTGCAATCGTGTCGCGCACCCTATCCCATGCCCGTTCTTGCTCTACATATTCTCGCTGTTCAAGTTCTGCTTTTGCTTCGGCAATTATTTTAGAAAGTTCCTCATTACTCATTACACTAATATCAATCATGTTTTGTTCCCCTCTCTTTTACTGTGCTTAAAGTATATCATATCCTTGCGCACTTGTCAATTAGATATTTAGACTATAATAGTCTAAATCGGATAAGAGAATTGCGCTTTACCGTAGTAAAGCACTAAATTCTCACTCGCCCATAAATTTTTCAACCGTTCCCAATTCTCTAAACGGAAAGTAAATAATTCCCATTTCGTATTTGCCTTTTGTCCGCTTGTGAATAGTGGCAAAAATTTTACTTTCGATTTCCGTATCCTCGATTGCGGTATGTGCTTCATCAAAGTCAATCATATCCGTCATAAAACGGAAAGTTGCTTCTGCACTTGTCTTGAAGTACTTTTTGCTTTCGGTCAACCATCCATTTTCAATGCACTGCCATTTATATTCATCGCAGTTCAGTATATGGCGCGCAGACAGTCCCCAAAGGTCAAACAGATTGTAAGTATTGCCACGGAAACGGAATACACCCGGTTCAAATTCTTTTTCACTTGCACGGCGTGCGCCTCGCGCGATATTGTCGCAGATACGTTCCTGAAGTGAAAGCCATTCTTGCAAGTCGGTCGAATACAGTTTGTTTATATAAAGCTCGGTAAAGGGAATTGCCTTTTTGAAGTCAAACATGGAATTATATGCGCCGACCGCCTGCACTTCATTCAAGTCATGTTCAAGGATTGCCGTCGCTTCGCGCCACGATTTTATTGTAATCTCGCCGCGCTCCAAACGTTCAAGGTATATCGGGCGCTTGCTTGCATAGTAGGCAGTATTGAAGATTGCCGGAACGGAAAAAATCTCATTTATGAGATAAGTACGGCGGCGATAAACAGTGCCGCGCGCGTCAACTATCTGCCATCCCAAGTCATAGATAAGCGGCTTTGCGATTGCAATATCTTTCTTTGCATTAGCGGAATAATTTGCCGCGCACGGAAGCGTTGCAGTTTCGCAATCGAGGATGAGATAATACTTGCGGCGTCCATCCAGTTTTTTGTTGTCGGGAATAAAATCCATTTTTCAATCTCCATTCAATTCAATGTATCAAGAGTTTGACTTCTCTCTCTTGACCTCCTTTATATTACCACAACCGTGAGGAAAAAGCAAGAACTTTTTCAGAGCAACTTAGACTATTATAGTCTAAAAGAAAACTGGTAGTGTTTACCAGTTTATTATGAGTTCTGCACTTGGGACAAAAACAACTTCGTCGGGTGCAGTATAAGAATAATTACCGGTTTTAATATTTACGCAATTATATCCATCTTTATCAAAAAATACAATAGTTTCTGTTTTCATATAAAAGTTCATTTTATCCTCTATTTTTTTAGAAAAAATTACTGTTTTATTCAGTTCAGAGAAAGGCATTGTTGAAAAATAATTATAATAAGTAGTAATATCCATTTTGATTTCTCCTTTTGTTTTATTATAATTAGAGTATACAATAAATTAGGGAAAAAGTCAACTCTATATTTAGACTACAATAGTCTAACTTATAGAGCAGGAATTACTCCTGCTCAGTCATTTCACTTTCAGTGGTATCTTCTCTCCAATAAGAGCATCCCCCATCAGATTCAGCCTCTTCAAGAATATAAACTAAGCCATCTCTTGCTTCTCGAAATTCTTTTTCCCATTTACCATCTTCCTGACTGTATGCATACAGATTATCAAGGATTTTCGCGGCTCGGTTCAAGACCTCTTCTTCTTCCAAACTAAGAACATACTTTTTTGAAATACAAGTGCGAACTACCATTCTTAAATCTCCCTTTCTTATTTTGTAAATAAAGTATATCATAATTTTTCTCAAAAGTCAATTCCCTATTTAGACTAATTTAGTCTAAACGGCGCGAGGGACGTTAGTCCCTCAAAACTCAATCGTAATATCAAAGTCTCCCTCATCATCAAAGAATCGAATATTGTCAATAAGTCCAAAATTCTCTACAATTTCAAGCGCGCTATCATCTCTGTCGCGTTCTCGTGCTGAATACTGTCCATCACAAATATCAGTAATAAAGACAGTACCATCTTTGCCATCACCGATAAGAAGAAAATGCGGTTTTCCTATCTGGTCATCCCCATAGATAGCATAAAGTCCTCCGATTTCTCTATCTTCCAGTTTAATATTTTTGCCAATGTTAAAGTGTGTCATTGTTACACATCCTTTCTTTTATTGTATTTGTATTATATCACCGCAAGACGCGCTTGTCAATCCCTCTTCTAGACTACAATAGTCTAAAGAAGGAAAAGGACGCTTTCGCGCCCTTTAGTCCTCTTCCGTTTTTGCGGCTTCGGCTTCGGCTTTCTTCCGCTCTTTCTCCGCTTTCTTCGCTTCGCGCTCGGCTTCCTTGCGCTTGCGCTCCGCTTCGCGGGCTTTAGCTTTCTCGGCTTTCTCCGCGACGTTCTGCGCATACTCTTCCGCGCGGCTGTAGCCGTCATCGTCCTCCGTCCACTTCGGAATCTTTACGACAACTTCTATCCAGCCCTCTTCACCGTCATCAGCGACAACGGGAAAAGCGATAGAGCCTGTTGCAGTTCTCTTCACATCCTCGCCACGCTCGGTAAAAAAGTCGGTAAGCGCGACGATATTAGATTCACGGAAAATTGCGGCGTTAGATGTTTTCATTAGGTTTTCCTCCCTCATTTATTTTACATACAGATTATACCGCTAATTTTAGGATTTGTCAATAGGCTTATGGAAGTGAGTTAGACTATTGTAGTCTAAACTTACTGAGGTAGAACCTCAGTCATAATACTGTATAAAGTATTCATTACGGAGTTCAGAAAGTTTTTCCAAATCTTCATTAGTCATTACTCCTTCATACTTTTCGGTAATTTCAAGAAGTTCGTCTATTATCTCCATCCAGTCGCGCATTTTATCAATCCTCCATAAATTTTCCAGAAACAATTTCAGTTTCGACTTCCTCTGAAAAGGCATAAGCTATACCATCGGCAAGACCAACACAAGTTATTATATTATAATCACTATCATTGAATGAAACGGTTCTAAGAAAATAGTCATTTCTAACCTTAAAAACTCCTCCGGCAGGAATATCTTTTATTTTTTTGACTTTATTGGCATTTGAAACAACCTGCATTTTTATTCTCCTTTTAGTAAATTTTACACAAAATTATGTATATAATATACATAATACAATAAACTGTAGCAAGTATTACTATCGCGTCCATTTTATTTTTCTTCTAACTTATTTTGATTGTATTATTTTTTGGTGAAAAGTCAAGAGACTTTTATCTGTTCTTTTGTAGTAAAATCGGTATAGCAGTCTTTACTAATTTTATAATCAGAGACACGATACTTGACTTTTATCATACTGATAGTATCTGCCATATACTGGAACTGTTCTCCTGCAATAATTGCTTGTGCTCTATCAAGAGAGACGCCCACAGGAATTACTGTTCCATTATATATCATTTCAACAACATAAAGTTTCATTTTCTTCCCCTCCTAACTTGTCTTTATTATACTCCAACCTTGCGCGCCTGTCAAGTTAGAATTTAGACTACATTAGTCTAAAAGGAAGAGAGACTTTTCGTCTCTCACTTGTCAAACAGCAAAAGGAATAAAATTAGCACAAGTGCCAATCCCCAACTAATCCAGATAGGGGACAGAACCCACCACCAAGACCAAGTTATAACTTTACAAAGTTTCAACACAATAAAGATAACTGTAAGAACACTTGTAAAGCCCATTCCACACTGAGTACCATTATTCATTTTCATCATCCTCCATATAATTTTCTTCTTCTGCATAATCTTCTTCTTCGCAAGGCGCGCTCTCGCCTGGTGCTTTTGGATACCAATTACACGCGGGAATTACATCGCCCTCTATTTTATAATAATAAAGGCAATCACAACATTTCATTTCAAACCCTCCATTATATTTATCCCACGCTCTTTTAGATATTGCGTTGCTTTTTCAATATCAGGATAATTTAGTATATCCATTATTGATGGATTGGCTTCAAAATATAGAATTTCATGGTAGACAGAAAAATCAGGCTTGCGCCATTCTTTTACAAGTATCTCTACTGGATCACGAAGAACGAGCCCTTTACGTTTCTTCTCAACTTGAAACCATGTCTGTTTACGGCAAAGTTTCCAAAGTTCGTCCCAATGGACAAACTCTGCTTCATCATTGGGAATTTCTTCCCCAAGTTCAATCTGCCCTTTTTCATTGAGTATAAATCTATCCTCAAAGACTGCCGTTTCATACTTATAATATGCTATCATTGTAATTTCTCCTCCCTTTACTTTACTTAGATTATATCACAATCTCCCTAAAAGTCAATCCCCTACTTAGACTACAGTAGTCTAAATCTGCCTGTAGGGAAAAGGGGGCAAACGCCCCCATTCCTTACGCCTGAATTGCGCGGTAGCCCTTGCGCGTACCGCCCTTTACCTTGACGTCAGTCGCCTCTGCAAGCCCGTCCTTGACAAGCTGACGAGCAAGCGCGCCTGCCTTATTGGGCGAGATTTCGAGAGCTTCGCCCAGCTCCGCCTGCGAGAAATACTCGTCAGACAGATGCTCAACCATGTAGGCGTGGAGCTGTTCACGGATTGCGGCGTTCTCTTTCTGCGCCTTGGTCGGCTTCTCCTTGCGCTTCTCCTTTGCGTCATCCAGCTTCTGGATTTCGTTGGCGGCGTAGTCCAGCAGCTCGGCGGGGAGGTCGTAGGTCTGAATTTCGGTGAAGAAGCGGCGCGCGGTCATGGTGTTCTTTTCGGAAGTGGAAGCGGTCATAATTTTTCTCCTTCAGGCTTTTTGCCTTTTTTTTATTTCAAGAGATTATTTCTCTTGATTACATTATTGATTATACCAGAAATTTCTGGATTTGTCAAGAAAAACTTTTTTTATTTTTGGGATTCGGACTGGTTTTCTTTCCTCTTGACACTTATTATTATAGCAGAATTTTCTGGAATTGCAAGAGTTTTTTACAAGGGGATTAGACTATTGTAGTCTAAGAGATAAGGGCGATGCCCTTAACATTCATAAAAATCTAAAAGTTCTTTGCTATTCGGTAGGAATTTTTTATGAAATACTCTTTTGACAAAGGTGTGGGACAAATTTGTTTCATATGCTATCCGAACTATCATTCGAGAGTAATTTACATACCAATCAAAAAAACCTTGATTGATGATTTTTTGACGAAACATCTGACAGATTTTCTTTTCGGCTTCAATTTTTTGGTATCTTGTCATTTTTTATTTCTCCTTTTTTATTGTAATTGAATTATATACTACTATATCTATTTTGTCAACCACCCAATTAGACTAATGTAGTCTAAAGGAAAACTGGCAATAATGCCAGTTTTTTATTCTGAGAAATCTTCATCCCATTCTTTTATAAGAACAAGCGCCCCACTTTGAGGAAGAAGCTTCCAAATTTCATAATATTTTTCATTAGAAAATTTGTAAGTTCTCCAATCATCAACCATACACAACGGAATAATTGCGGCATCACATTCCCACTGGTCAGATAATGGTTTTGCTTCGGTTATAAGATACATTGTAAAATTCTCCTTTTTTATTATAGTTGAATTATATCATTATAATGCACGCTTGTCAAGCATTATTTTTGATGTAACAATTCCAATATTCCATAAATTTATAACGGAATTGGAAACCGCATTTTTCGGCTATGTGTATCATTGCTTTGTTTTCATCCCACGGAGTTATGCAATACTCTGCGCCTGATTTATTTGTAATCGCACGAAGTAAGGTTTCTGCATATCCTTTACCATGATTCTTTTTGTTGAATATTGTCATACGCTTCACACCTTGCCAACCATACAAAGTCGGGGTAACTGCACAAGATGCCACAATATTGTTTTCGTCCTCCAAGAGCCACAGATAACCGCACATAATGTCGTTTTTCATATGACTAACTGTTGCCCAACTTTTTTGATTGCGCGCAAGTTTATGTGTTAAGGTTTTTACATCTTCAACTGTTGCTTTACGAATATTCATTTTATTCTCCCCTTTACTTTATTTGAATTATATCACTATACGCATTTTTTGTCAATCTCTCTTTTAGACTATTATAGTCTAAGTCAAAAAGCCTTTTGCGCCACTAATTTAGTGGAACAGACGCAAAAGGTATAAACTAATTGGAAAAATCCAATCGGTTTAATTATCAGATAGTAAGCATGTTATACCATGGATAATAGTGAAAAGTTTCAGGGCGTGTGGGAATTTCTTGGTCGCATTCTACAGTAAATACCTCTACATCTTGCGGGTATTTTTTCAGTTCTTCGATAAGTTCTGCAATAGTCATTTTTTATTCTCCTTTTTTCCTTTATTGTAGTTAGAGTATACCATAAATTCAAAAAATTGTCAAACATACCCTTAGACTACTGTAGTCTAAAAGAAAAAGAGTAGACTTACGCCTACTCTTCCGTCTCGTTATATTCTTCTGCTATCCAGCATATTTCTGTATCCAACTCATTGTTGGGCGCGCCTTCATCAAGAAAAGTGTCGAGGTCATTATATGTATCTCTTACCATCTTTTCAAGTTCTGTATCTTCCGGCGCTTGGTTGTATATATCGCGCAGAATCTCAACGGCATCTCTCAAAGTCTTTACTTCATAGTCATTCAGAGCAATCTTAGTTGTGGTATAACTAACTCTTTTCATTTTCAAATTCCCCTTTCATTTACTATACACATTATACCACATTGCGCCTAAAAGTCAACTACCCAATTAGACTACATTAGTCTAAATAATTCTAAAAAAGAGAGCAGGAAGCCTGCTCAATTTTCAATGGTGAATGTGTATTTTACGGGAGAGCAAGGTTCTTGTGGTTGTACTCTAAAAACCTCTCCATTGTCAAGATAAACGGCGTTTCCCTCATCAGTTTCGTCTATTTTCATAAAAAATTCATTAGGGTCAGACTTTCTGATAAGTAAAGCTCCTTTTTCAAAAGAATCAAAAGAAAATTCCGTCTTTGAATTACGTAAATCTTGTATATACATTTTTCAATTCCTCCTTTAGTGTCTATATTGTACTATAAAAGAGTGGTTTTGTCAAGCAACATTTTAGACTAACTTAGTCTAAAATAAAAGAGGACGCTCAAAGCATCCTCAATACCTCAAAAAGTTCTTTTTCACTGAACGCCATTTCTCCCCACTCGGCGCGATTGCGTTCATCATCGTCAAACAAAATCGCATCTTCTCCATAGAACGGACAAACGGTTGATTTCGGCGTTCCATACGGCACAACTTCAATACTGTCAAAATGAACACTTTTCAGGTGTCGCGCTACCCATTTCTGTTTGGCTTGCCGTGTAGAGTTCAAATAATTTGCGTCAGCTTCTGGATTGCCTGTCGATTTACTTCCCCAGCTTACAATGCCCAGCTTGTAGCCTTTAGCAGAAAGTCGGTTTAGATGGCGCGCCAGCACATTCATAGACACGAGCGGCGCAGCTTCTATATAGGGGGAAGGATCGTGCGCACGAAGTTTTGGCAACCAATCGGGAACATCATAAAGCGATACAAATGTACCGTCCATATCCAGTATAATAGATTTCATTTTAGGTTTTCTCCTCTCTTTACTATGGTTAGATTATACACCAGATAAGAAAAAATGTCAAGTCGGAATTTAGACTATTTCGCGGTAAACGATCGTTTACCTCGCCGAAACTTAGACCATTGTAGTCTAAACTAAAGACACCTTGTGGTGTCTGGTTAGCAGTCTTCAAAGATAAGTAAAATTATCTGTTGGTTCATAGGGAACAACCTTATACATATCATTTTTGAATCCCATAGCCCGCGCGAGTTGCTCATTTTCTCTGGCTATGCGTTCGCACTCTTTTTTATTGGTTGATGCGCCAATTATAATACCATTATCGTAAAAGTAATCGGTCGCGTGGTGATATACAAAATAAAGCATTAGTTATTCTTCCTTCCTTTTACTTTACTTGAATTATACCATAAATCTAAAAAAATTGTCAACCTTATTCTTAGACTATTGTAGTCTAAAAGGCGTGCGGTGAACGATTGTTCCCCGCCGACTTTATTTTTTATATATGTTGTCCGATGTAAGTTCATTGGGAAGTAGAATACCTTCGGCGCGACAAATCGCAACTGCTCCGCCGACATATTCATCATACATGTCATTGGGATGGCACTGGGCAAGGCCAAACTTGGTCATTCTATCAATCGGCGTAACCTTTTCGTATGCAATGCACCTATGGCCACCAATTTCTGTCCAATAGTAGTCAGCAGAATATTTTTTGTGAATACTGCGCGCCCATTTATGTGCGTCAAATGCTTCTTTTATTCTGGTAATAACGATGCGGGTTCTGCCCTCCTCGACATTGACTTCAAGTTTGTCTCCCGCCTCAAAACCTGCTGTCTTGAGCACGTTCTTGTCTAACATTCCGGGAACTCCAGTTCTGATTACGTTATAATAAAATTTCATTTTAGGAATCTCCTTTCCTTTACTTCTCTCATATTATATCAAACCTAAATGAAAAATGCAAGCAAAATTTCCTCTACCTTTAGACTACATTAGTCTAAACCCCCTAAGAAAGGCGCCCGCACGCCCTATGAAAACGTGCGGGCAAAGTAAAGAAAGGTAAAAGAAAAATAGCAAATTATATATAAACGAAACCTTTAGTCAGGGTCGTAGCAAGCAAAAATTTCTTCTTCTTCCAGCTCCTCTTCATAGTCAGTTCCCACAAGTGCATATGCGTCATCGCACTCGCGCAGCGCGCTCTTTCCCAATTTGCACTCGCCAGTCTTACGGTTATAATAGGGGCAACTGCAATCTTCACTTGGACAATAGAAGAAACCAATCATCATTCAAAACCTCATTTCCTTTACTGTGGTTATATTATATCGCACATTTCCGGATTTGTCAATTGATTTTTCGGACGGACTTAGACTATTGTAGTCTAAATTTTAGGAAAAAGGCGCGGAATTTTCGCGCCTTTAGCAATAGGCTAAATTTTTTCTTGCCCAGCCGAAAACAGAAATTTGGGAATAATTTTTTCCAATTTTCAAAGCTTTCTTTTTAGTATCTACGCGGTGGCTCTTATCCACATAAAAAATTCCCTCAGCCAGCCATACACCACAATTTCCAGCGTAGGCACGGACAGCCTTTATAGCCTCTTCTGCCGTTCTGCACTCGACGCCTTCGGTCGCAACCTGCCAGCCAGTCTTATACTGTATGGGCTTGCCGTTCTTCAAAGTCAGTCCGTCATTCTCAGTAAGCTTGCGGATTGTGCGTATATTTATCATTTGGTGTTCCTCCCTTTACTTCATGGACTTATTATACACCAATGTGGAGAGACTGTCAAGAGATTTTAGAAGTAAACTTAGACTATTGTAGTCTAAATTACTGGCGCGGACTCAGCCGCGCCAGCTTCCTTAGATGTAGGGTGCAAGGTAGCGCTCCATCGTTCCGACATCTTCCAGCCGGCACTCAATATACACTGTATCTATGTCTACCAGCTCCAAGAAGCAAGGTATTGCTTCTTCCAGTCTTTCCATCGCGGCGACAAAAGCATCGCTCATTGCATCTTCTACGTAGTAGGTTCTATTAGTCATTTCCGGATTGTCCCCTTTCTTTACTGTAGTTAGAGTATATCACATCAACTAAAATATGTCAACCATTTTCTCCCGCTAACTTAGACTACATTAGTCTAAATTATGTTCCGTAATTTACGGAACGATTTCAATATTAGTAGGCGCGAATACATCAAGAAAATTTATGATGTTAGTATCGTCATTACCATCATAATATTCTGCAAACTGCGCGCAAGCCTCTTCATACGAGAGAAGTTCCCCGGTTTCTGTATTTACCCAATAGCACATTGTGTGTACCCCTTTCATTTACTATACATATTATATCGTAAAATTTCGGGATTGTCAAGTGTATGTTTGATTTGGTTTTAGACTACATTAGTCTAAATTTTTGGAAAAGCGCGGCTTAGTTATAGCCGCGCATCTTCCAGCAAGGAGCTTCTTTGGGCTGCCCAGCGCATATGGACGGGCTGAGCTTCCACGGGTCATCGTCGACCAAGTCGAAGTCCCGGCAGTAGTCCTCGACTACGATATCCGTAGCTTCCACACGAGCTTGCGCGATATCCTCAGCGGTTGCAGCGTCAGCCGGTATACCCCAGCTCCCCAGAATATCAACAGCAAATTGGGCAACATCGGCGGCACGGCGCGCGACATAGGCGCAAAGGTCAGAATAATTGATAGCAGTCATTAGGTAAATCCCCTTTCTTTACTTTACATCAATTTTACCACAAAAAATCCATCCTGTCAAGGGTTGCGCGCCCGATGATTTAGACTACGTTAGTCTAAATTTATTCCGGGTTAGACGCCTCTAACTCAAGTTAGACATCTCTAACTCGCGCGAAAAATAATAGGATAGACTTTTGTCTATCCTATTTTAGAAACCTAAACGCTTTGCTTTTTTTTCGTTTTTCTTTACCTGTTCAATCATTCCGCTTGTCATTTCGCGCCCCGCCATTTTATGGACACTTGCCATTCTTTGGAAGTCGGGACAAATCATTGTAATAATAAAATTACCATGACATACAAGTAATACGCCTGTTGTGGTAACAACAAATTCGCAATTTTCCCTGTTATCATGGACGGAAAAAAGTTCCGTGCCAAAACCAACATATTTGCCGATTTTTTCAACACGTTCCGTTCTATCCTGTATTAGGTGTTTTGAGACTTTATAACCCTTTAGCATTATGTTTCCTCCGTAAAAAATAGGGCGCTTTTCAGCGCCCTTTATTTTCACATTCACTGCAATAGCAATGCAGGAATATGTTCATCCCGTTTTCTTTAGCTTCTCGATATGTCTTGAAATAAGGGCACTTGATATATCCATCTTTATTGACACCTTGACGTTTGGCGCATTTTATGCAAAGCATTTCTTTCGTATTCATTTTTTTAGCTCCTCATCTCATGTATTTATCCCATTTATGGGCATAATAGTGCAGGATTCCACCGAGCGCCGCCACACAAATTATTAGCAGGACTATGCAAATTATTAGCTGATACATTTTAGTCCTTCCTCATGTAAAATTTTCAACTCTTCTTCGATGGCTTTTGCGGCTTTTTCGAGTATAGCTCTAATTTCAGGCTGGTCGCGCCCGATACTATCGAGCGTGTCCATTATTTCACACCATTCTGCGTATTTACTGACAAAATTCATCGTATGCATCCTCAACTTTTACTGTATAATATTTTAGTAGATTTTCCAGAGCTTCTACGCGGCCGCTGTACATATATGCCCTGCCTCTTGCGTATTCCGAAACTTTCCAGAATTTTTCCTGATATGCCCATGCTTTATCATAGCGTTCTTTTTCTTCTATAAGTTTAGTGGCCTGAATCAAGCGTCTGTGATTTTTACAACTGCGATTTATTATTTTATCTCTTCTTTTACAAGCTGACTCTTCAAGTTTCTGCATACGGGCAAGCTCTTTTTTCAACTCTTCAACATTTAACATGATATAATTCCCCTTTTTGTAATTGTAGCTTGTGGACGCCGTTAGGCGTCCACAAAGTCAAACCAGTCATACACAGTGTTGCGTTGCCACTTGACTGGATAGTTTTCTACCCACTCGCACCAGCTCTTTTTACTAACCTGAATTGCAATGCCGTTAGGCTGTCCGTCTTTACCGTTCTGCACCTTGAGCGCGCCGCACTCTTCGAGCGCCGCAAGGAACACATCGACGGGGCAAAGAATCGGCTCGCACTCACGGACTTTATAGCCTGTATTCTTATTGCAGATTGACAGCTTGTATGCAACATAATAATAACGTCCGCGCTGTACTTTTCGCATCATCTCATCAACGCGGCCGCCGTTGGTTTTGTCCTCGCGTTCATAGCGTTTTTTTGTGCCGTCCTCAAGATTGACCCATACATAATCATCCGCCTGTCCACCTTTAGACACGCCGCACTTGACAGAGCTATCACAAGCGTTTTCAAGCTCCCATACGCGTCCAGCCGCGCCATTGTCAACGCCTTTTCGCGGAGCTTGAAAAGCATTTCTTGACGCAAAAGTATTGATTTTTTCCTGACGGATTGCCTTTGCTTCAGACTTTGTAATTCTACCCATTGTATTATCTCCTTTACATAGTGTAATGTTTTGTTTATCCTATTCACTCCATAACGCTATCAATTCAACGTGCGCGCCGCCGCCGTTTCGCTTGAGTGTTCCGGCTCTCCGTACCGTCTTTACTCGCCGACTGGGCGCACAATGGACGTTATCCGCGTTATGCCCTTTATTTAGTTTTCAAAGTACAATCCGTTCCGGCTCTCGCCGTCCGCTTTAGGTTTGGTTTCTCTTGACTACGGTTACATTATAACTGATCTGACGTCTAAAGTCAAGAAAAAAATTAGAAAAAATTGCACAAAAACTACACGTCTAAACTGTGCATATTGACGGACGTTTGACGGCCTGCGCCGTGCCCGAAGATCAGACAAAAAATAATACGTTAGACTTTGCTTGATAGGCTTATATCTTTATAATGCTATCGAGTGTGGAGAGGGGCGGGTGTATCGGATTGGGCACTATGCATAAAGGGGCGGGGTGGTTTACGGGATTTTCTGTGCATAGTGCACAAAAACGCCCCGGGCCTGGAAAATTCGCTTCACGAAACCAAAAAATCAATTTCAACTAAAAAATCTCCCTACGAAACCAAAAAAATCAATTTCTCCTACTTTTAGAAAATTCCCACTTCTAGAATTTGACTTTCCCTACCCCTTATGGTATAATTATAAACGTAGGGAGAAAACTAGATTTAGATGTAAGCCTAAACCTAGACATAGAGCCTTCCTTTCATATTTTATACTTTATATAAGGAGAAATATCCATAGATATAATGGAAGAAAATTACAATAGACCTAAATCTAAACCTAGGACAAAATCCTACAGTCTAGATTTCAATCTTATAAGTGCTGAATCCCGTACGGAATTCCTTTCGCGCCTTCTCAGCGAAACCCCAAACCTAGTCGAAAACCTAACTTAGAACGATTACGACCTTTTTGTTGATTACATATGCTGTGGGATTGGGGCAGAGGAATCCCAAAATCCTAAACCAAAATCCTCCGTCCAAAAAAAAGAAACCTACCTAGAAAATAAACGCAAACCTACACCTAAGGAAGAAAGTCTCGATGCCCTACTCGAAACCCCAACCTTCAACGAAGGAACCTCCTTCGCGCGCCAAGACATTCACTACAAAATACCTAAACCAAACTTCTCAAGAGACAGAATTAGGAGCAGGGGTTAGGAATAGAATTTTGAAGAACTTTGGACGTAGATAGATGAGTTGGAAAAACTTATAAGGGTGAGAGAAGGGAAACTAGGAATAGAAAACCTAGGAACTAATTCTAAAGACCTATAGGGCCGCGCCTAGGCATTAGATTCCTATCATCTATATCTAGCTAAAAAGCTTCTCTTAGATTTGAGAAAAACTTAGTATACGTTGGACGATTTCTACAATCCCCAACTCTAGCGAAAAGAACTCCTCCAAAGTACCTATCGAGGAGGCGAAATAGAAAACGGACTCACCTTCGACACCTACATAAATGTGTTGCCTCTTGGGCTTTATTAGAAGATAGATAGGTTTGAACGTCCTTGGATGGCAGGCGCGCCCTACACTCAACCCCAATCTAAATTCTCTCTAGACTTCACAAAACCAACCCAAATTAGCATTATTATAAAGTTTCTAGAAGACCTAAAAGAAGAAGCCACACCAAACTGTGAGAGTGCGATACCTCAATTAGTTCAGACCCTCACCTACTACGCCTCTCATGCCCATCTCTCTCCCGAACAATCTCGCATTCTTCAACTAAAAATAGAGAGAAAATCTTCTTCCCAAATTGCGTAGAAGATAAATGAGGAATTTAGGACTTCTCACACAGACTCCTACATTTCCACCATTTTCACTCAACAAATTTGTGAGAAGATTGCCTGGGCGGCTCAACTACATAAGGATTCTTTTGAGAAGAGAGGATAGCCCCGCTATTGGAAGGAATGTAAGGATTGTGGGGCGATTTTGCTAAAAGATGAAAGAAACTTTACGAAGTCCTCTCGCGCCCGCGATGGTTTTCAATGTAGATGTAAGTGGTGTGAAAGGAAAAAAAGAAAAAAATATAGGATGGATAGTAAATGAATAGCAAAAAGTGGAAGAAAGAACTTCAAGGAGAAGTCCAACCAGAAGAACTTATCTGGTTCATACAAAAAATTACGTCCGTAAACCTGCCTCCCATATAGTTTTAGGGATTACTCAAACTATTTTGTGTAGAGGCTACAATTAGGGAAAAAACAAGTCCTAATGTGGGAACGGAAGAAAACTAGAAGTAGGACGGCCAGCCAGGCGCGCTAGCATGCGCGGATAGAATGGAAGGATAGGTTCCTAAAAATGATGGATGCGCGCCTAGCGATTCTACATCTTCTAAGCCTAAACCTAAAGTTCGTCCCTATGATGAACTTCTTTCTGAACTTATAGATAAGTATATATAGTTGAAAAAAGCCTAGAGAGCTGAAATCCTTGGGCTTTTGGACGAATTAGAAAAAGAAAATAAGTCTAAACCTAAATCTAAGAGGTGATGTAAATGGTTTCTAATGGTAAGAAGCCTACTTTCAAAACCTGTAGTAGATGCGGATAGACTTTTGGCCCTGCTAATTTCTCACCTACTAAATCCCCCTTCTATCCTGAAGGTTTACTCCCAATCTGTAATGATTGTTTAGTTGAAGTAGTAATGATGAAAGGAGATTTGAAAGATTGGAAAAATGTGGATAAGGTTTGCTAGTGGTTAGATGTGCCTTTTGTCCCTACACGATGGCTTGAGCTGTATGAGAAGTAGGGCGCGAAGGCAATTATTCCTTATATACGCATTTTTTCAGCTAATGAGTATGAGGGAATTGACTGGACGGCTTAGCAAGAAATTTATAAAAAACTCCAAGAAAATGATGTTTTGACTGCTGCCACTGTTCCTGGCTATTCAGAAACTTAGCTTTAGGAACTAAAAGTAAAATGGGGTGCAAATTATAGCGAAGAAGACCTTGGCTATCTAGAAAATTTATATAAAGGAATCCTATCTACTTAGTCTATAAATGGCGTGCTTTAGACAGACCAAGCCTTGAAGCTTTGTAAGTTAAGTTTATCAATTGACAGTGCGATTAGAAGCGGTGAAAATATTGATAAATTACTTGGGTCTTATGAGAAGATTATAAAAGTTGGTGAATTTACTCCTAAAAATATAAAGAATGCTTAGGACTTTGATAGTGTAGGAGAACTAGTAGCTTATCTTGAAAAGACTGGATGGGTAAATAAGTTCTATGATAATGTGCCACGTGATATTGTGGATGTTACAATGTAGAATGTGTAGAATTTCTGTCAAAGACTATATACTTAGGAACCTGGTATTGGGGAAGATATAGATAAGAGAATAGAAAGCCTAAAGAGCGCGCAAGCAATTGAAGATAACATGGGGCTTATTGATGATTATACTACTTATAGTGAGGAAGAAATAAGCGAAGAAGTAAACGCTATTTTAGCAGATTAGACTGAGTTTAGCCCAGAGGTAGATATATGACAGATATAGGCATAACTCCAGGCGCGCTGGTATAGGCTGCGGTTGTAACAGCAACAGACAGGGTATATAGAAATGGAGTTGAAATGGAAAAAGGATTCATTTTGACTCAAGAGTATATAGAAAAAAATCGAAAACATATAGAAGATATAATGAATATCTATTCTGTCTATCCAGATTTATTCTTAGATACAATTAGTCTAATGGGGGATAAATTTACTCTATTCTTCTATTAGCGAATATTCATTAGAGCTTCTATGAGATATAGATACCATTATTGTGTTGCTACACGTGCTTTTAGTAAAACCTTTGTCTCTATTCTTGCACTAATATTGAAGTGCATATTTTTACCTCGTACACATGCATTTATAGTAGCACCTGCAAAATCTCAGGCGGCAAAGAACTCAAAAGACAAAATTATTGAAATTTTCCAACATTGGCCTTTATTGAAGAGAGAAATTGTTGGAGGAGATATTTCTGATTTACCGGGACTATATGGTAAAGACTATATTACTTTGAACTTTAGAAATGAAAGTGTATTAGATGTGGTTGGAGCCTTAGACTCAACACGTGGAGGCAGACGACACTGTCAAATTTTCAAAAAAAATGCCGGTCTCCACTTTATTTTCTCAAAGTCATAAGACTATTTTGTCTACCTATTATATGAAAGGAGGAATTATATGATAGGGTATATTTATCACATAAAATGTGAAACGACTGGGAAAGAATATATAGGTATTACAGAAGATATTAGGCGTCGATTCAATCATCATCGTTCAGATTTACGTCTAAATAAACACCATAGTCCAAAATTACAAGCAGCTTGGAATTATTATGGAGAAGAAGATTTCACTTTTTCTTATCGTCAAGTAACTATTTAGAACTATGAAGAATTGTATGAAAAAGAAATTGAAGAAATCGCAAAATATGACAGCTACCATAATGGTTATAATTGTAATAGTGGAGGAAAAATCTCTGATTGGAGGCAAAAAGTCTTAGCGGAAGATATAATTGATTTTTTGTGCTTAGAGTTTACGTATGGGGACGGCTATGGGAAAAGTTTTGAAGAATTAAAAGGATGGTCAAGAGGAACTGCCAGTACGGCAAAACGAAAAATAAGATATGTTGATGCTGTCTGTGCTTTTGAAAAGTTACCAGTTCAAGAAAAGCAAAAAAGAGGTTAGAAAGTTTATCAAGAAACGCAAATTGAGACTCTAAGACTTCAACGACAGCTTAATTAGGGCGGATGTAAGAAAGCATATTGTTTAACTAATTAGGATTTCTTTTTTGCTTTTGCTGCGCAAGATTTAGGATATGGGTATTCTTGTGTTGCAAAAAGCATAGGCATTTAGCCTACTACCGTAAAAGATTGGTTTAGTGGCCGAAGCCGGAAGAAAGAACGAAATAGTTATAATAACTTATCATCAAAAGAAAAAGAAGAATATATAATAAAAGTCAGGTTAGCTAACTTAGAATAGTTAGAAAACCTAAAAGAACGGCAAAAACGTCTATCTGGCGGCAGTGTATAAATCGCGGAATAAAGCGGGAACCCTAAACTACCTCCAAGCATGGGAATCCGAACCGAAGGCTTATCAAAGATGAGTCAGGGGCAACGACTAGAAGGTGAAAAGATATAATCCTTCCAAGAGGCCGCGACATGAAAATGAAAAGATAGTCTGAACTTATAGGAAACTATAAGAAATATAGGATAAAGAGCCTATATGATAACATTTGGGCCTTATAGACGAGGTACGTGACCATGATGCAGATGCACTTAATGATGTTATAATTCCATTGATGAACGTAAATCGACGTATGCCAAATGGAGACGTTAATCCATACGAACCTCACCAAGCCCAATTATACATGACATCTGCTTCTCAAAAATCAACTTACTGCTATGGAAAACTTATAGAGCTATTCGAGCAAGAAATAATAAATCCAAGAGATGCTTTTGTATGGGGGACAAGCTATTAGGTTCCTATGATACATGGACTAATAAGTAAGTAGTTCTTGAATGAAGTTCGTATGTCTCCAACATTCAAAGCAGATTCATGGGCGCGCGAATATTGTTCAATTTTTACGGGCGGTTCTAATGAAAGTTGGTTCAATTATGATAAAATGTCAAGTCATAGAAAACTTGTAAATCCAGAAACTCACGCAAAACTCAAAGGCGATGGTGATTTTTTCTACATATTATCAGTGGATGTTGGCAGAGTAAGTTGCTAGACGGTTGTTTCTGTCTTCAAAGTATATAAAATGCCAAGTGGATTCCGTAGTAATTTGGTAAATCTTTATGTTTTAGGTAAAAATGATAATGAGCGTCATTTTGAATTCCAGGCGCGCGACCTCAAGCGAATTATCAAAGACTTCATGCCAAAAGAAGTTGTAATAGATGGAAATGGGTTAGGAGTTGGCTTGCTTGACTTTATGACTCGTACTCAATTCGATCCTAAAACAGGAGAAACCTATCCTGCATATGGTAGTTTCAATGATAAAGATATGTTGAAAACTCAACCTAAAAATGCGATACCTCTTATCTATGTAATAAAAGCAAGTGGTAAATTGAACAGCGAAATTCATAGTAATTGCTATTCACAAATCTATGCAGGAAGAGTCACCTTCTTGATAAAAGAGCAAGAAGCTAAAAATAAATTGATGGCTACTAAAGTAGGCCAAAAAATGAAAGTTGAAGATAGGGCGCGCAGACTTTTACCACATGAGCTTACAACTCGTCTTTTAGACGAATGCGCGAATCTTCGTTTGAAAGATACGGGCAATAATCTTGATGTTATTCTAGAACAAATCAATACGCGCTTTGGAAAAGATAAATTTTCATCATTCGAATATGGACTTTGGCGTATCAAAGAGTTAGAAGAAGAATATTTGAAATCGAAGGCGCGCAAGAAAGGCCCGCGTAAATTGACATTCTATACTCCAGGAGGCTAATATGGATGAACAAATGAATAAAACTCCTGAGAAAATGGAAGAACCGGCCAGACTACATAATTTTAGTCTGGCCGACTTCCGAAAATCCGTAGACTAGATGATTGCGACATCGGATACTTCTTATAGAAGTTCCTATGATATAAATAGAGTCAGACGGGTTCGTGATTATAAAGAAGAAACAGTGAAATAGATAATTGAGACAGGAACACTTCAAGCCTAGCAAGAATTATCTTATAATTACTTTGCAATTGATGGATTCTACCGTCGTATTATTATCTATTATGCCACTTTTCTCAAATATGCAGGAGTATTAGTTCCACATGTCTCCTATGGAGACAAACTAAAAAACAAAGCAATTCAAAAACGCTATTATAAAGCGATGGATTTTGCTGATAAAATGAATATTCCTACTTTGAGTATTGATTTTATGACAAAAGCGCTTATAAATGGCTGTTATTATGGAATTATTTAGACTTTGGATAAAGATAATTTTGTAATTTTAGACTTACCTTCCCGATTTTGTTATACTCGTTATAAAGATATCCATAATAATGATATAATAGAATTTGACCTTCGTTATTTTGATACCCTCACAGAGGGGGAAATACGTAACCGCGCCTTAGCAGTTTATCCAAAAGAAATAGGGGTGGCTTATAATCGTTTTCGTAAAGGTAAAGGTCCTCAATACTATTTAGTACCGAGTGAAATTGGTATTTGTTTTCCAATGTTTGATGGACGTCCTGCTTTTCTTTCAACCATTCCAGAAATAATCAATTATCGTGATTATTAGGCAATGGAAAAGAAGAAAGATGCTAATGAGATAAAGAAGATTCTTATTCAAAAAATCCCTCATTTGACAGATGGTACATTACTTTTTGAACCAGTAGAAGCCGAAGAAATGCATCGTGGTTCTGTTCAAATGATGAAAAAGAATGAAGATGTTAGTGTTTTGACTACTTATGGTGATGTGACTTTAGAAGGTTCTAGCACAACAAATGAGAGCATTAGTAAGAATAACCTAGAAAAAATTGCCTAGACAGTGTATAGAAGTGCGGGCGTTAGTGCTTAGCTCTTTGCTGCAACAGGTAATATGGCTTTAACTTCTTCAATTTAGAATGATCTTGCTTTTGTAATGGCAATGGCACAAAAATTTGGGCGTTTTTATTCAAATATCATAAATCGACTCTTTAGTAATGGGCAAATAAATTTCAAATATACTATGTTGCCAATTAGTTATTATAATGAGAAAGAATTTTTGGATAATGCCTATAAAGGTGCAACATCTGGTTATAGTTTTCTACTTCCTGCGATTGCAATGGGAATAAATCAAAGAGATATTATAGGAATAAAGAGTCTTGAAAATGATGTATTAAAACTTCAAGATTTACTTATTCCTCTAAAGACTTCCTACACTGAAAGTAATAATGGTGCTGGGCGCCCGGCCTTACCGGATAATGAGAAATCTGATAAGACTATCAAAAATATTGAGTCTAGTGGCTCATCCTCTTCTACTGAAGAAAAAGGAGAGTGAATAAATGGAAAAGATAGATAATATTCTTAGAGTTGAAATTTTTGAACTAGGACAAAAATTTAATGAAATTTCTACTAAAGGTCGCGCACGCATTTTCTATAGGGGATAGAATAGAAACGGTACATATATAACAGAGGAGTTTGCTGAGAAACTTATCAATACTGTTCCATATACTCCTGTTAAAGGAATTTGGAACGAAGAGATAGGCGATTTTGAAGACCATGGTAGAAGTCGAGTATAGGGAAAAATTTATGGAGTCGTGCTTGCTGAACCGAATTTTAGCTGGTAGGATTTTGTGGATGAAGATGGGGTTACTCGCACCTATGCTTGCGTTGATGTAATTGTGTATACAGCAATTTATCCAGAAGCTTCATAGATAATTGGTAAAGCTCTATCAATGGAATTACTTCCAAAATCAATAAAGGGAAACTGGACAATGATTGACGGGAAGAAGTTTTTCGCTTTTGAAGATGCTTCTTTTGCCGGCCTTCAGGTTTTAGGCGACGATGTTGAACCCTGTTTTGAAGGCGCGCAGTTCTTCTCTTTATTTACTTAGATGTAGGAATTATACGCAAAAATCAAATAGTTTAGTTTAGAAACAGGAGGAAACGTTGAAATGCCAGAACTCAATTTCAAACTTTCCGATGGAAAGAAGTTTGAGTTGCTTTGGTAGGCTCTAAATCCTGAATATAATGAAGAGCATAATTGGACAGTCACTACTGGAATTTGTGATGTTTTTGATGATTATGCACTTTGTGTTGATTATGAGTCTAGCGAACATTTCAGACAATACTACACCAAGGGCGAAGAAGACATTGAACTTGGTGAAAAGGTGAAATGCTATATCGTTGACCTTTCTGAAGAAGAATATAATGCTTTGAAAGGAATGGTTGATGCAAATGAAGGTAGCTATACTAAGATGGCTGAGAGTTATAGTAATTTGAAGACTAGCTGTGATGAAATGACCGTAACTCTTAGTGAGAAAGAAACTGAAATTGGTGAATATAATACTAAAGTTCAGGAAATGACCGAGCAAGCTACTGAATATACTAATTCTATTAGTGAATTAGAAGCTAAGGTTTCTGCCGCAGAGAATAAATATTCCGAAATGGAAACTAATTATACAGCTCTGCAAGAGGAACTAGAAGGCGCGAAAGCATAGGTGTCCGCGCTGGATGAATATAAACACAATATTGAAAAAGCAGAAAAGCAGGAAGTTATAGATAGATTTGCTGCTAAGCTGGACGATGAAATCGTTTCAACTTATTCTGCCAATATTGATAATTATACTAAAGAGAGCCTTGAGAAAGAACTCTCTTATGAGTTGGTAAAGGCCACACCTTCTATATTCTCTTTAGAGGGTCAAGGACAAATCTTACCAAAGGATAACCCTCCTACGGGTATCGAAGCAATTCTTGAGAAATATAAGTAATTTAGGGGGAATAACTAAATGAGCGAAAAGTTTGCTTATGAAGGATATGGCCAGTTAGAGCTAAACAATGTTGCTTTCCGCAGAGATGGCCGTATTGAAGCTCAGTGCGCGCTGAGCACCGCTGATTTCACTGATAAAGCACCTGCCGAGAATGGCATGCTGCTTGCAGTTGATAAGGCTAATAACGTTATTAAGAAGCCCGTTGATGGCACACTGCCCGTGGCTCTCAATTATACTACTGAGCATATGTATGACGAAAGACATCCTGGTTTGAAGAATTTCAAGCTTGCTCCTAGCGATGGTTTCTATCCTCGTATGGGCTATCTGTCTGTTGGTGATTTATTCACTACTAACTGCTTATGCTATGATAGTTCTGCTTACACCGATGCTTCTGCGCTTGACAGCGCTCTTGCTGCTTGTGGCACTACTGCTGTTTATGGTGGTCAGGATGCTTCTGGTCGTATTTGCCTGAATTCTACGGCTCCTACTGTTGGCCCGAAGATGAAGGTCGTAAAGTATTACACTATGCCTGATGGCCAGAAAGCTGTTAAGCTTCAGGTCATTGGTTAATTGAAGGGAGGTAAGAATATGGCTACTTTACAAGAAATAAAGGAATTAGCTCTTCACGCAGCCAAAGGTACTGCTCCCGCTAATTTTTCTAATGAAAATGTCAATGAGGCTCTGCATGATGAAATAAATGCGATGTGTGGTTCTATCAATGAATTCATGCGTAATCAGTATGATATTTTTGAGATTATCATCGCTGCTGCTGATGAAGTCGTGCCTAAGAAAGCTCTTGACCGCATGTCTATTTTTGCTGAGATGCGTGTTGTTCCTCAAGGACAGAAGACTCTCTTCCATAAGAAAGTAGGTAAGAATCGCGCGAAGGCTTTCATTACTCGTGTTGGTCTGAGTGGTGTATATGAGACTTTCCGTCTTGATAGTACTGAATTTGAGGTTCCTGTTAAAGCTGTTGGTTCTGCTGGTACTATTGACTTTGAGCGCTTCCTTGATGGGACAGAGTCCATGAGTGATATCATGGATATTATTCTCGAAGGTCTTGAGGATGCTGCTTATCTTGAGATTTGCAACTGCCTGATGGAGAGTATTAATAACACTAAACGTCCTGGTGCAAATAAGTATATTGATAGTGCTTTTAACGCTGCTCATATGCAGAAGCTTGTTAATGTAGTGAAACGTTATGATGAAAGCGCTGTTATTCTCGCTTGCGATGATTTTATTGATGCTATGGGGCCTGATGCTATCGTTCCTGCTATGGCTGGAGCAGCACAGGGTATCTACAGTCCTGATGATATTGAAGCTATTCATAAGAATGGCCGTATTAAGATTTTCCGTGGTACTCCTGTTGTTGAGCTTCCACAGGGCTATATTGATGAAAATAATGATAAGACTTGGTTGAATCCTCAATTTGCTTATGTCCTTCCTACTGGTCGTGAGAAGGTCGTGAAGTTTGCTTTTGAGGGTGCTACCCAGATGTGGACTACTACTAACCGTGACCAGTCTATGGAAATCAACTTCTATAAGAAGATGGGTGCGGCTATTATCACCTATAATAACTGGGGTATTTACCAGAACCAGGGCATTACTAATACTGCTGGTCATTCCTATGGCTTCTAAGAAGTAAAGACAATATAATAAGGGGAGTAGAAATACTCCCCTAAGAGTAAAAGGAGATTCTATTATGGATGGAAAGAAAATAAAAGTTATTAGCCAAGTTGATGGCACTGTTGGAGTTTTCCTTCAAAATTTAGGCTTTTCTCGTGAATGGACAGTTAAAGGACAAGTCGTTACTTTCCCTGCTGAGATAATGGAAGAGGCTATGTATGATCCCGGTTTTAAGAATATGGTTGAGAGCGGCGTCCTTTACATTCAAGATCTTCAGACTGCTAAAGATTTAGGACTTGAAGATGAAGATGCAAAAATACCTACTCGTTATAAGCGTTATACAGAAGTTGAATTAAAGAGACTTATCGTCTCCGCGCCTATTGAGGAATTCCTTGAAACTTTGAAAGTGCTTCCTGAAGAGTAGGGCAGAGAGCTTTGCGATTGGGCTATTACTCTTCGCCTTCGTGATGACAAGAAGATTGAAGCTCTTGAAAACCGTTTTCATGTAAATATAGATAAGGGTATTTATAGAGATAAAGCAAGTCAGGAGTGATGTTATGAGCACTTCCTACCAAAAAATCTATGATGCTTTTACCAGTAAAATTCTGGAAGATGAATGGAGTTTGTGGGACGAACTGTCTGTAGCAAAAGATATGAGAGAAATACTAGAGGGCGCGATACCTCAGTTCAAGTTCCCTCGTATCTCGTTAGAAAGAGATGATGACGGTTTCCTGAATGAACTTCAAAATGAAGAGATTTAGATATTAGCTTCTTATATGAAAATTGAATGGTTGAATAGATGTGTCGATAGTGTTGACCATTTACGGCCTCTTTATGCAGAAGCTGATTTTTCATAGGCTAATTTAATTGATAAACTTACAAAACACCTTTCAGCAGAAAGAACCTCTGTAGAAAAGACAGAGTCGAAATATTATCGTTCAATAAATGGTAAGCCTTTTCCTTATCGCAATTTGGCAGGTGGCTAATATGTACGAGAAGGAAGTTTGGGATGCTTATATAAATTCATTCAAAAACAAACTCTATGGATTACTATGTGAGTATGAAAAAAAGGGTGAGTGGGAAAAGTTTTTGGATTCTTTACTAATTGAACTTGATGGTTTTGATGACAAACACAAAACTATCAACTATTATGAGTTATCTCATAATATGAATTAGCTAAGATTTGTCCGATATGAATATTTTCGCTCTAAAATTTTTGAATGTATGAATTTATTATCTAAGGTAAAGTAATGGATTACTTTAGTGATGTATATAATTTGCGGTTGAATCGCTATGGCGATAATTTTGCTGAAAGGGTACAAGGTAGGCGCACAGCCGATTTTGAACGTTATAAAAATCGTTCAACTTATAGAGTTGAATTTGAGGATGATTGCGGTATTGTTGTCGGAACGCTTGAGCCAAATAAATAGGACGAAACTGAGGCTACTTAGTGGCTTTTAGTCGATTTAGATAGAAAATATGAGAATGGCACAATTTTCAATATTCCAAAAGAAAATTGTGAAGATTCTTATTGGATGGTTTGGTATGAGAGAGAAACTCGTTCCAAAGGCTATAATAAATATTTAATGCTTCGAATGACCCATCTTATTAGCTGGTATGATAGAGATGGGAATTTGCAAGAATCTTGGGGATATTTTTTCGGAAAGATGGACAGGATTATTTATGATGTTGTTCGCTCTACCGCTAAAATGTCTAATTATCAAGATCCAAATAAAGAAACCCATATAATTATGCCTAAAACAGAACATCTAAAACGTCAAGATTACTTAGTAATTGACGGAGAAGGTTATTATGTTACTGGATATGATTTGAGTTCGACGCCTGGGGTTGAATATTTTAGTCTAAAAGAAACCCAGTTGCGCACAGACGCTGAACCTACAGATAAGATACCCGGTAATAAAGATGATGATGAATTGTTTTGGCTTCAGGGGGACTGATTATGGGTGTAAGAAATTGTGCAGACTTAGGACGTAATCTACAAAAAATAATAAAGCGCTTATTGGCAGACTAGACTCTTTGCAAGCTGCTTTATTATGCGGGGAAAGACCCTCTTGGGCAACCTGATATAGAAGATACTACTATTCTTTTAGAAAAATAGATACGAATGATACCAAAATATAATCCTTCCGAATTAGATTATAGTGTGGTAAATTTAGTCGTATAGAGCGGCGCGCGAGACAAGCAGAATGAAGAATTTCGTGAGATTGCAATTCGCTGTTATGTTTTTGTGCCTATTTCTAATTGGATAATAAAGAGTGATAATTTACGTCCTTTTCTTATTTTAGGCGAACTTCAAGAGGCTCTTTCAAATAAGAAGATAAATGGGTTAGGAACAATATAGACAGGTGATTTTGCCTTAAAAATGGTAACTGAATAGATGACTTGTTATTATATTGATTTTTCAATTACTAATTTTAACTAATGTATACTGAAGATGCTTTTCTTGCATATCCTATCGAGTTTTAGGATATATGTCTAGTATATCCTCCTCTAAATGAGGATATTGTAAAAATTGGGTTTGATACTTTTTCGGTATATGCAAGTTTACTTACAAAAAACCAAGAAGATTTGGAAGACGATTTTGAAGGAATAAAAGAAGCAGAGGTCCCCACGCCTTTTATTTTTTTGCTTACTTTAACCGCTTTCTCTTCCCAAATAAAGGAAATGGTTGAAAAAGCTTTTGAAGTTTTTATCCATCAAAAAATTACAATTCTCTATGATATATAGTCAATTGCTGTTGGAGATATAGTAGAATAGAGATTATTAACAAAAGATAATTTCTTTGATTTTTAGAATGTTGTGCGCGCCGCCATTGGGGAACAGCTTTTAGAACCTCCTAACTCAAATGAAAATCCGCGTATTAGGCATTTTAAGGCTCTTCAAAGAAAGCGTGATAAGGTAAAAGCTAAATAGAATAAAAATACAACTAAAGAGTTTTCAACTTTATTGACTTCTCTTTGTTGTATGAATATGGGAATAAACCCATTGAATATAGGTAAGATATCTTTTGCGGCAACTAAGATGCTTTTAGCTCGATATACCGAAAAAGATATGTATGAAACCAAAATTGCTGTTGCTCTCGCAGGAGGGCAAGGTGATAATGATGGCTCATATTGGGTCAAAGATTTAGACAACTAAATAATAATACGTATTATTGGAGGTTTTTATATGGCGAGTATATTAGACCGCTATGGTATAAAAGAAGTCGCTGACGTTACTATATACCACCTTGATGAGATGGGTGAACCGGATTATCCTGTTCTTTATCTTGATACTCTAAAGGTTAGTACCATTGAACAGACTGCTTCTAGTGCTGATGCAACTGGTGGTAAGGGTAATGCTAAGCTCGTTTCTTGGGACTTTGGTAAAGATATTAACGTCACAATTGAAGATGCTCTGTTTAGTCCAAAATCTATGTCTATGATGTTTGGTGGAGCAAATTCTTCTGTTAATACTGCCATTCCTACTGGTGGAATTACTAAAACTATTAACTATCTTGCTACTAGCACTGATACTCTGTCTTAGAAAGTTTATAAGCAAAGTGATGGTAGCTATGCTGTCACTAGTGATGGTACTGATACCACTGGCGTTGCTGTAAAATGGTTCCTTGAGAATGCTAGTAGTAGTGCTTCTGTTCTGGCTAGTGATAGCGCGCCTGAGATTGGTCAGCGCTTTATTGGTCAGTACACTATTGCTCCTAGTGCTTGCCGCACTATTGAGATTGATGCGGCTCACTTCCCTGGCACCTACAGGTTTGTTGGTGATACCTATGCTCGTAATGAAGCAAGTGGTGAAGATGAGTTCTTCCAGTTCATTATTTATAAGGCAAAGATTTCCGCAGAGAATACTATTACCCTGCAAGCTGAAGGCGATCCGTCTACCTTTAACATGAACCTTACTGTTCTTCGTAATGCAGACGGTAAGATGATGGATCTTATCCAGTATAAGATATAAGATATAAAGGGATACCTAATTAGGTATCCCTTTTCGCTTACATTTTTCAAAGCACTTATATAGAAGTTGCTACATATAAAAAGAGGATAAAGGAGGTATCTATGGAAGATAATAGTATTTTAGGCGTAAAAGAACTCTATGACGTAGTTTTGAAGGCTTATACTGATACCGAGATAAATGGAGTAAAAGTCAAAGAAGGCCAGGTTATTGGCCGTTTTGATAAAATATAGATTGCGCGCCTCAAAGAAGAAAAAAGCTATATTGCTGCGCGTGGAGGTTTTGGGAATCGAGAGCTAGTTGTATGGGATGAGACAGAAAGCGTAGAGATTACCTTTACTTAGGGAGTCTTTTCTAAAATATAGCTTTCAATTCTTTTGAACGCTCATATGGCTACTAAAGAAGCTTCAAGTGAGTAGTTAGTACCTTATTATGAAGAAGATGAAAGTAATGAAGAAGGAAAATTTACTTTATCAGCTATTCCGGAAGAGAAAGGACTTTTTCTTTATAATAAGAAAACGGGTGAATAGATTACAGATTATGTAGTAGAAGGGAAAGAAATTACAATAAATAAACCATATGTGGGAGTAATTTCAGACTACTACAGTAAGTATTAGGATAAATCCTATGAAATAAAGATAGGAACTCCACTTACTAATGGGTTCTTGCGCTTAGAGGGCAGAACGAGATTAAAGGACGATAATACAGGTGAAACAGTAACAGGAATATTGACAATTCCAAGGCTGAAATTGAAATCTGGTTTATCTATGTAGTTGGGTTAGGCCGCAAGTCCTGCTGTTGGGACTTTTTATGGAGAAGGCTATCCAACCGGGAAAAGAGGGCATAAGGTAGTAAGTAGTTTGCTTATCTTGTCTTAGGACATAGATGAAGATTTATAATCAGTGTTGGCTATTGTCAACACTGATTTTTTATTAGGTGGTGAATTATGGCTAGCGGAAATGTTGTTGAAGTAATTGCGAGAGTAAAAGCTGATGTAAGTTAGGCTCAATAGAATTTTAAGGCTTTAGGGGATTAGTTCAAAAATCTAAAGCTTGGAGAAGGGCTTACTCGCAATTTAGAAGCAGATTTCAAAAACCTAGAAAAAAGTTTTTCAAATTATTTTGAAAAATTGGATGTTGGCGCTACCGGAAAAGCTAGCGTTAAAGAACTAAACAGTATTACTTCTGCAAGTCAGGACTTAGATAAAGCTATTGCAAGACTACTTGCTGATTGGGAAAAGATTGGAGAAAGAGATTTACTTCGTTCTTTAGACCTTAGCGGATTAGAAAAAGACCGGAAAAAAGTTGAGGATTTAGCTAATAGTTTAGATACTAAACTAAAGACGGCGATGACAGCCTTGAAAGAAGGCGGGAAAAATCTTAATGCTGCTGGACTTCGTGATTACGGGAAAGCTCTTTCTGATGCAGCTAAAGCCATTAAAGAAGGTGATCTTAGTACCGCAGGATAGAAGTATAATGAAGTATATGAAGGATTGGCTAAAAAGATTGAAGAAGTCAATCAAGAAATAAAAGATACTTAGAATAATGCAGCAAAACAACAAGAAAATTTGGCAGGCGCGCGAGCTAATATTAAGATGTATGAAGACATACGGCGCGCGGTCAATGATGCTTATGGCTCCGATACTCGTAAATAGATTGAAGAGACAATGGCTGTTATTCAAACGTCAATGGGAAAAGGCGGCGTTGGCGGATTAGGCTAGAAACTTCAAGATAAGTTTGGTAATTTACCTGAAATATAGGGACAATTAAAAAACTTTATTTCAATGTTATAGCAGCCTTGGAAAGGGAATAACATTGAAGAAATTGGGAAATAGTTTACTGAATTACGAGATAAAATAAAGGAAGTCGGTGGAGACAGCCTGGCGCGTTCCTTTAGTCAACTTATTGGGCCATCCACTTAGGCAAACTTGAAATCTCAAGTGGAGTCTATGAAGAAAGACATTTAGTCTTTACTTCCGACTTTTTAGCAGGTATCTAATTCACTATCTTAGGGTTAGATCAAAGATAAATTTGATTAGATGGTTAGTTCTATTGCTCAGGGAGATATAGGGGCATTAAGCAACTATATGAATACTTTGGGCGATGCGATTGCTAAGGTATAGAAATAGGTATAGGCCGGTGGGTCTGATACTACAGCACTTGAAAAAGAATTAGAAACTCTAAAGAATGTTTAGACTGCTATAGGAAATGCTTTTGGTGCGAATAGTTAGCAATATATTTCAGAAACTAGCTAGAAACTAAAAGAATTTAGGGAAAGCCTTGATGATAAGCAAAAAGCTATTTTTGATTAGCTGGCTGGTTCAATATAGAGGCTAGGAGAAAATGGCTAGCGCGCGGGCGAATAGGTAAGAACTGCTAATGAAGGATTGCGGGAAAGCGCAAATGCGGCAGCTAAAAGTAAGAGTGAACTTGAACAAGTAATTTAGTCTTTTGCTCGTTTTACAACTTTGGCTGGAATTATGGATATTTTCCGTAATTCAATTAGAGCGGCTTTTAATGCAGTAAAGGAATTAGACGAAGCTATGAACTCAATTGCTGTTGTCACAGATATGACAACACAAGATTTGTGGGATTAGATTGATGTTTATACATAGATGGCTAATGCGACTGGTAGCACAATAGCTGGCGCTTATCAAGTCGCACAATTATACTATTAGCAAGGTCTAAGCACTAATGATGTTATGACAGCAACTACCGAAACTTTGAAATTAGCTCGTGTTGCTGCTATTGATTATGCTAGTGCTACAGACTATATGACCAGCGCCGTAAAAGGATTTGGCCTTTCTTATCAAGATCTTTCTCATATAATGGATGTTTATTCTAATTTGGCAGCTAAAACTGCGGCTGATACAGAAGAAATTTCTATAGCTATGAGTAAGGTTGCATCCATTGCCCATAGTACGGGAATGGAGCTAGAAACTACGGCTGGTTTCTTAACGCAGATAATTGCAACAACAAGAGAAGCACCTGAAACAGCAGGTACATCATTAAAAACTGTTATTGCAAGATTTGCCGAAGTAAAAAAACTTGTTTCTCAAGGCGTAAATACTGGTACTGATGAAGAAGGTACTGAAATAGATGTAAATAAAATTGAAACAGCTTTGCGCCTAGCTGGTGTTGCATTGCGTGATAGTCAAGGTCAAATGAGAGATTTGGATGATGTTTTTATTGAGTTATCTTCTCATTGGGCTGAACTGGATACATTGACATAGAGATATATTGCGACTCAAGCGGCTGGTTCTCGTCAGTAGTCTCGTTTCTTAGCTATGATTAGTGACTATGATAGTTTGATGGAAACATTAGGCTATGCAACAGATGCCGCTGGTGCAAATAATGAGTAGTTTGGAAAAACTTTAGACAGCTTAGAAAGTAAGTTGAATGGACTATAGAATGCTTGGACAGAATTTACGACTGGTATTGCTAATTAGAGCGTAATAAAGGGCGCAGTTGATATATTAACTACATTATTGGGATTAGTTAATGATTTGACTGGTGTTTTTGGAAATTTTGGTGGTGCAATTGCTAAAACAATAGTGCTTTGGGGAGGATTAAAGCTTGGAGGTAGTGTACTTGGCACTATTGCTAACAGTGTACTTGGGTTGGATTTGAAAACAAAATCTTTATCTTCAACTTTCAATTCATTGCTTATTCCCTCTATAGTAAAAGCCGCAACTATTGGTAAAACTAAAGTCGCAGTAACTTAGGCTATGGCCGCGGTAGATTTAGAAGCAGAAATAGCTGCAAAAGTTGCCGCTGGAGCATTAACTAAAGAAGCAGCTGCGGCAGAATTAGCAGCATTACGTTCATAGAGCTGTATGGTAGGAACTAGTGGATTAACAAAAACTTTAATTACACTAGCTGCAAAATTAGGCACGACTGTACCAATTATTCTAGCTGTGGTAGCTGTTGTTGGTGTACTGATTGCAGTTTTTAATCATTTCTATATTAGTTCTAAAGAGGCTGCTAAAGCGTTAGATGAATATAACCAATCATTAAATGATAGTGCTGAAGCTGTAGCAGCAGCTAAACAAGGGATAGAAGAAGTTAAAGATATAACTGATAATGGTTATATTGGTTATGATAGCAAAGGTATTGCTAAGGAAACAAAATCTATTCAAGAATTGGCTGATGGTGTTGATGAGTTAGGTAACAATTTAAGTTTAACAGAAGAAGAATATAAAGGATATTAGGACATTCTTGAAAGATTAGTAGCAATTGGATTTGCCGAAAGTGTTGAAGATGCTAATAGTAAATTGAAAGATACTAGCAGTGTTGATGCAGCAGCAAAAGCTTTAGAAGAGTACAATAAAAAACTTGAAAAGACGATTAAACTAGAGGCTGTTAGAAATAGGTCAAGTTGGGGTAAAGAAGAACAAACAGGTTGGGAAAATGAAAGCAAAGAAGCTAAGTCAGTAGCGCTTAGCTTAAAACTTGATAATATATCTGGAATTGACGCTAATGGTGATAAAATTAAAGTAAAAGCATCAGATTATGGTTTATCTAATAAAATGCTAAGGGACGCTGGCCTTGATATAGATAGTAAAATCCTAAAAGATTATGAGGAAGCTTCAGGTGTAATTACTAGAAAAAATGTTATGACTTGGAAGAAAAAAGCCGAAGAAATGGTTGAAAGTGAAGATGACACTATCGCTAGTATAGGTGAAAAAATTCTTAGCATGACTGAAGAAGTTGAAAGCCAACTTAATGACGCAAAAGTGGCTATGGAAGGAACAATAAATGATTTTTATGATAGCTCTTTTGATATAATTAACGGCCAAACTTAGGATTATTAGTTAAAGTTAGAAGAAAAAGGGTTTGATGGAGAAGAACTTATTAAAACCCTTATGGGTGACCCCAAGGAATGGGCATCTTCGGGTATCACTCCAGAAGAGATAAGGGATAGGATGCGTTCACTTTATAATGCTTTTTCAGATATTGATACTTTTGCTTTAGAAGATGGGACTAAGCTTGAAGATATAAAAAGAGAAAACTTTGCTACTGATGCAGAATATTTAGACGCAAGAAAACAATGGGTTATAGATTATTGGAATAGCCTAAGTCCTGAGATAAAGTAGAAATTAGGATTAGATACTTTATTCGGCGGGACTGACAGTGAGGGTAATAATATTACTAAAGAAAATTTTGGAAAAGCCCTCGGAGTTGATTTTTCTGCTTAGCCTACACCTTAGATTGAAGGACAAGTTGGCTTATCTAGAGATGCTCAAATTGTATATGATGATTTGAATGATACAATTGGAGATTAGATACAATTAGCTGGTGTTGCAGATAGAAATATTAGAATATTATCAAATGATTATGTTGAATTGGCTAAAAAGGTTGACAATGTAAACGAAGTATTTGACGATAATGAAGATATTTTGAAAGAGGCTAACCGTGGAAGCCTAAAGTATGAAAGGGCGCTAGATGATATTGCTGATGCTATTGAAGACGCCTATGATGTTGATGTTACTAGAGACTGGGTTGATGAAAATAAAGACCTGATTGATGGAATGAATGAAAGTGAAGACGGGTTCAATAGATTTACTGAAGCATTAGTAAATAGCAATTCTGAAATATCAGGGTATGCTGACCAGATCTTTTCTGCTGGGACAGCTGTAAAAGATGTGGCCAGTTTAGTTTAGGGGCTAGGAGATGCTGGAGCTTTTGACCTGAAAGGATATGCTAGTTTAGACACAAGTAATATCATTGGACAACTGAGTGCTGCTTTAGTTGCCGGACATATGACAGCAGACGAATTCAATGCTATTATGTCTGCACTAGGGTATGAAGTTTAGTTTGGTCCTCCGATAGAAGTCCAAGGACCAGATGATAACACTATGGTTTCTGTGCCTAGTAGCATTAGCTATAAACGCATTTCTGGTGGTGGTTTATCTGGCTATACTGGCGGAGGCGGTTCTGGTGGAGGTGGCGGAGGTTCTGAAAAAGAAAACAATGCGACCTTCGGCCAAGACCCCTTCTATAACTATATCAAAACTGTAGACCAATATACTCATTCTCTTGAAGCGTTGGAGCGCGAACTCGATATCCTTAGTGATAAAGATGCAGTTAGAGATAACCTAAGTGCTTAGGAAGAAGAATATAAGAGAGTAATTGGCGCCAACCAGTCCTACCTCAATGAAGTAAATCGTCAACTTGGGTATATGTAGGAAGAAGGCATGGAGAAGTGGGGAGCCTACCTTGACTTTGCAGAAGATGGGTCACTCCGTCTAAACGAAGCTTACTTCGATTTAACCGGCGATACTGTTGAAGAGTTAGACGATTGGATTGATGCGTATGATGATTTGTTGGGACGTTAGACTGACCTAAATGAAGAGCTTGATGATTATAAGAAAGAGCTGAAAGATTTATGGGAAGGCTGGCGTGACGACTATATAGATATTCTAGAGCAGTTGACCGATATCTTGAAGAGAGAAGATGAGAAGGCTCTAGAGGAAAAAGAAAAATTCTATGATAAACTTGAGTAGTAGTCTTAGGACTATCTCGATGCTGTCCGAAAGAATATAGAGGCGGAAAGAGATGCTAGAGATAAGGCTAATAGCTATGAGGACTTGAGTAAGAAGTAGAAGAGACTTTCTCTTCTTCAACGCGATACGTCCGGGCGCTATTCAAGTGAGATACAAAGCCTATAGGAAGAAATTGCTAATGCCCAATAGGAACTAGCAGACCAGTAGGTTGATGATATGCTGTAGTAGCTCGAAGATTAGATGGATGCAGATGAGAGACGTCATAGTGAGACTCTCGATATGATGCAGAAATAGATTGATGAGTATGTTGAAACTAGAGCATATATAAAGGAAGCTGAGGAGATAATTGCTTAGGGAGACGAAGCTATATTAGCTAAGTTGATGCAAGGAGAAGATTATCTGTAGGCTAGTGATACAGAAAGATAGAAGATGCTGGATGAATGGGGACCTTAGATTGGAAGCCTCAATAAGTATGTTGAGTATCTTGGAGAAGGAATTGTAACTGCAACTTAGTACATCGCTAAGATGATGACGGATGGATTGACTTAGGCTACGGCGGCTGTCGTATAGGCTGTGGGTAGTATTAGTCCTACTGTTGTTGTGAATATTGGTGGTGGCGGAGGAGGCGGAGGAGACGGACCTGGTGGAGGCGGAGGATGCTCTGCCTGTATGGGAACATGCTCTGGTGTTTGCCGCAATAATAATGAAAATATTGCTACAGCGTGCCAAGGCAACTGTTCTGGAAGTTGCTCTTATGCGGGACGAGGACTTGACCGATATAAATATGCAACTGGCGGCCTTGTCGATTATACCGGCCCCGCATGGGTTGATGGTACTAAGTCTAAACCTGAAGCTTTCCTCAATGCTAACCAAACTTCCCTAATTGGCTCCTTTGCAAAATCTCTCGAACGTCTTTCTGGCACAACTTCTGGTTCTACTTTTCAAGGAATAGGCGATTGCACTATCGACATTACAATTGGTAGTATAGGTAAAGATTACGACATTGACCAAGCGATAGCTAAAGTAAAGGATGAAATCGTCCGTAGCACTGAATATCGTAATGTCAATATACTAAAGAGAGGTAGATGATAATGCGCGGTGTAATTTAGAAAGACGATTATGTAGGTTTTACCTATGCAGGCATCCATTCCTCTTAGTTTGGAATAAAGTCGGTAACTAATGGAGATAGGTATCAACGATACCTATCTCCGGAGTTCCAAGACCTTACTCAATCAACTATAGGGCGCGATGGGACACTTTACTTTGGTAATAATAAAAATAAGAATACTTTTACTTTCAATATTGCTTTTGATGATATGACGGAAGAAGATTATAGAGGACTGCGCCGTTGGCTAAATAGTGGAATTTCTGAATTCATTTTAGATGAAACTCCTTATATCAAATACTATGCTAAGCCAGGCGCGCCAGTATAGATTAGTTTTCTAGTATTCTTGGATGACTATGGAGAAAGAGTCTATAAGGGAGAGTTCTAGGTTGGGTTTGTATGTTATGATTCTTTTGGTTATAGTGTTCATAAGTGGTTGGAAGATTACTCTATGACAGGGTTTGGCGCTGGGGATGCTTTAGAGTTAGATAAAATATCTAGTAGCGTGAAGGAATGGGCTACTTCAAGTAGATTGCTCCCCGCATAGACCTACCATGATATAACTTATGATGTATATAATAAGGATAAGGATTGCTTTTATTTGTATAATCCAGGGGATTTAGCTTGTGATTTTACCTTAGAATTTAGAGCGAATCAATCTAGTCTAGTTCTAAATTTATTTGAATGGGATAAAAACAGTGAGGCGCCGAGCACTCAGGCATCTTATTCTTAGACCCTTACAAATATTCCTACAGATGGCGGCAAAATAGTAATTGACACCTATAAACGTCTTATCTACATTGAACATATAGATGGAAGCAAAGAGCCAATAAATGACTGTTGGACGGCTGGAAATTTCTTCCAAATCCCAACCAACCAAGACCTAGGCTAGTACTCTCTTCTATTGCTTTCCTTTACAGGTGGCACCAAAGGAGATAATGTAAAAATAACCTATGATTATAAGTATCTATGAGGTGAGTATATGAATTTGAAGACACCATACTTACTAGAAGTATGGGACGAAAAATATGTGTTTGCGCCAACAGACGGCTCCGCGCCCCATTGGGAAGAGAAGATGTTAGTGGTGCTTGGCGCGGACACTATGGATTTTGAAGGTAGAGCTTATAATATTAGTCTGAACAAAAATATGTATGGAGAAGTCAAACTTGGCTTCTCCTTAGATAACTATTATTATAACACGAAGACTGGGGAGAAAGAAATAAACTATCTTGCTAAGTATGTTTTCAACGAAGTAAAGATAAAGTTGAAGTATGGTAGTAAGTGGTATGAGTTTATTGTAAAAAATACACAAGAAACTCATAATGAAAGGCTCACTTGCATTTATACTTGTTAGTAGCTTGCAAGTTATGAATTAGCAAAGACAGGATATAATGTAGCTTTTACCTTAGATGATAAGCGCGGGAGTGCTGTTCAAGATGCAGCTTCCTTCATGGAAGAGATATTAGAAGATACTGAATGGGCTTTCGCGCCTGCTGGAGAAGTGGGCGATTCTTAGGGCTATGCCGGAGAAACCTTTGCAACAAATCTAAAAGCAGATTTAGTAGAAACTTCCGAAGAAATTCTTTATTACTTCCCCATTACCGCAAAGCTTACAGTCTATCCATTTCATTTCTAGAAAGGCCAATTGGTAGAAGAGGCTGGGAAATAGATAAGTATTACCGGCTATTATCTTCCTTATAGCTAGATGAATAGCACAGAGAGTAAAGTTTTTGCCTATATTGATGATGGTACAATGGCAAAAGAACGCCACCTACCTAAGGAAAAACTTGTGCTAATGCCCAGACGCGCGGCCACTCCAACTCGTCCCACTCAATGGACGATTGAAGTACCCAAGAAATCTAAGTATAGTGTATTTATTTCCTATACTGATTATAAGTAGTCTGCTAATTCTATTTAGCAATATTGTAATCAATACACTCATTCAACTAATGAGATTGGCTATTATAGAGATATAACTCGAAACTTAGACTATGGCTATACAAAGACTACCGACCCTGCACCTGCCATGAGGACTTTTGCCGAAGAGACAAGTCTCATTGGAGGAGATATTTATTGCACTTATAAAGATACTGATGCAGGAGTTACGCTTACTTATCTAAAATTCCATCCAACTAAATATAGGGAAGGAGACACTTTTGATATATATAAGAGTGGTTCTATTTATAAAGTAATTTAGAATGGTGACGTAGGGAATTAGCTAACTTGTGAGATTGTAGGAAAAGAGGATGGAGTGAAGATGTTAAGTGCATCAAAGAAAACCTATTTTCTTCGTTCTCTTACTTATGATGGAGCTATCATATATACTCCTTATACTAATTTGGTTTCTTTTACATGGGGCGGTCATACTAAAGACGATTGGTATAGCTGCACAATTACTGGTGACGATGTAAAAGATTTGAGTAGTAGTGTATCAACAATACGTCAATATTTTACAGTAGGAGACATAAAGGGAGGAGAGATTTCTTCTATCACTATCAAAGGTTATAGTGGAACCGATGAACTAGCTTACTATGAAGAAAATACAAGTGGGTCTTACTACTTTGATAATAAAACTGGTAAATATGTCAACACCTATGTAAGTGGGAGTAAAAGGTATGCTAGGCGCGCAGTCGAAGAAACTTACTCCTATAATAAGTATCGCACAATGGAAGCTTCTAAGTCTAATTGCTTCAATTTGACTTAGACAGTTGCAGAAACTTTTGAAGTTTGGTGTAGATATTATATAAAACATAATGAAGATGGTACAATTGCACGAGACCCCAAGACAGGTCGGCGCCTGAAATGGGTAACATTAGTCTCTAACTATGGAGTGCCTAATTAGGTTGGCTTTACTTATGGTGTAAATATAAGTGGTATTTAGAGAACAGTAGAGACTACTTCTTTAGCAACTAAGCTTTATGTAGAGTATTGTGAGAATGGGGCGACTAAAGACGGGGTTATTACTATTTAGAAAGCTAAGGATAACCTAAGTAAAGAAAACTTCATTTTCAATTTTGATTACTTTATTCAAATGAAGTTGTTGGATGCCTAGTCTGTTTCTTTAGATTGCTACAATATCGAAACTGCGGATGTTGATTTCTTTACAACTAAAGCCTATTTTGAAGGCAACACTAAAGGGCCTGGCTACTTACGTTTCCTAGGTATGCTCAATGCTGAGTATGATATGATATATGATACAATACTTGGTAGTGGAGAAAGTAGCCTTACCAATTAGTTAGTTTAGTATAAGACTTTGTATGATGCTTATAATGTGGCTTGCGCGACCGATGGTATGGCGTTGAGTGGCGTAGAGACTGACGATTTAGAGGTGCGCCGCGCGCAAGATGCTTCTATGAGAGATAATTATAAAGCTCTTATGGATAAGACATAGACTTAGATTGATTTCTATACTGAATATCTTGATAGATTGATGGCGCGCAAGCAAGAGTTGAATAAGGCTTTTGCATAGAAATACCAGAGGTTTATACAAGAAGGTAACTGGGCAGATAGTAATTATATTAGCCATGATAGCTATTATAATGATGCACTGAAGGTGTCTGCTGATGCGGCTAAGCCAAGCGTATCCTATACAATAAACATTGTAGACTTGTCTGTATTACCTGGATATGAGTTGTATAAATATGAAGTCGGAGACTAGACTTGGATTGAGGATGTTGATTATTTTGGTTATGATGATAATAAGAAGCCTTACCATGAAGCGGTTGTAGTAAAAGAGATTAGCTACAGCCTTGATGACCCAACTCAAACAACAATTACAATTGCTAATCAATCTAGTAAATTTGAGGACTTATTTTAGAAGCTAACAGCGACAGTCAATTCCTATCAAATGAATTAGCAAACTTATAACAGAGCTTCTAATATTACTACTAGTGGTTCATTAGAATATAGTAGCTTATAGGAAAGCTTCAATTAGAATAAAGCCTTGACTTTGACTAATAATGACGTGGTTACTAATGATAATTATGGTATCACTGTCAAAAACGCAAGTAATCCAGATGATATTGTAAGAATTGTAAGTGGTGGTATTGTTCTTTCTAATGATGGCGGCGCCACCTATACTACAGGTATTTATGCTGGTTAGCTCAATACTAAATTGATAAAAGCTGGTGAAATCAATACTGAATTACTAAAGATAGGCACAACTAATACTAACGGCTATTTATATTTTGAAGGCGACACGATAAAAGCTCATAGTGTAGTTGGTAATAGCACTATTACAATATCTCCAACTGGAATGGTTTTGAAGAAAGGTGATACTAATATCTTCAATTTTGATAGTAATGGAGATTTGACACTTAGTGGCAGCATCATAGGCGGCCAAAACACAACTAGTATATCTCCTCGCTATTATATGGGTATTTAGGATATAAAGAAAGCTTGTACTGTTGGACCTGCTTTTGTGAGAACTGCCGATAAGACTAAGCTTAGTGGAAAAACTTACTATTATTTGACTAGTGGTTATATAACATTGGCAGATATCAATAATTTGAGTGATAGCTAGAAAATTTATTATAGTTTTAGTGAAGAAAACTATGAATATACTGGTTCAGGATATAAACCTACCAATGATAGCGCTTATGTTTCTGGAAAAACCTATTATATAAAGTCTGGTAATACTTTTATAAAAGCTACTTTTTCAACAACAGACCCCAAATTTGAAGAAGGCGTTACTTACTATGAAATTACCACTGAAAAGAAATACTATCCAACAACTGCTACAACTCCTACTAATAGTATTTATAAACTTTATTCTCGATACACTTAGTTAGTAGGTGGTTTTGTAACTGGCACTATTTACTATGAGCGCTAGTCAGCAAATGAAGCTAAAAAAGATTGGCGTTTACTCTTAGGTGAAAGTTCAGATACCCATAACTTTGGCGTTGATAGTAAAGGTTAGTTATATGCAAGTTAGGCTATATTTAGTGGAAACGTCTATGCTGATGGTGGTGTTTTCAATAATGTCGTTATACGAAATACTTGCACTGTTGCTGGTGAAGCTATTACCGGGAACATTGGTGGTAGCAGTAAGCTTGACTATGGTAATGTGCTTGACTTGAATAATGAATTTGGCAAGATTGGCTAGGGGTGGAATGCTATTACCATTGGAGAAAATGGAGAGATAAATATTCCTTATTCTGATAATTGCGGGTCTGCGAATTATTCTGTAAATGCGGGATATGCAAGTAGTGCTAATAGCGCGGAAACTGCTGGATATGCAAATAGTTGTAATAGGGCCACTTATGCTTTTAGTGCGGGGCGAACCACCACATATTCAATCGTAGATGGAAATAAAAATACCATAAATATAACTTGTATGGTCCCAATATCGGAGAATTGATAATGAAAATAAATAAACTTCTCAAACTCAACTCAACTCTTCAATCTCTCTCTTCAAAGGAGCTCCCTCTTCGCGCATCTTATTCAATTGCAAAATTCCTCTCTCAAACTCAATCCGACATTACTTTCTTCAATACTCGTCTTGCATCCTTTCTTTCTACTTACAGCGAGAAAGATGAAGAAGGTAATTTCAAATATAGTGAAGATAATAATGGAATTGTAATTGACCCGGCGCGCATGGGTGAGTGTGCAAAAGAGATGCAAGATATAAATAATTTTGAAGTTGAAACACCTGAGTTAAAAATATACTATGAAGATTTAGAAAAAATAGATATAAGTCCAGAAGCTCTAATGGAGCTAATGCCGTATATCCAAACCTAAATCATACTGAATTATACTGAAAAATACTAAACCGACAGGAAAAAGCAGATTTTTTCCTGTCGGTCTTTTTTATACGTTTTACTAAAACTTCAAGTGATTTTTCTACTTATAATTAGAAGAAAGAAAGGAGGTTTTATAATGGCCGGTAATCCTTATCAATACAATCCATATCTCAATGGAAGTAATAATATTGCAGGAATGGGTAATATGGCTTTTTAGCCAATATCACCACAGCCTTAGCCAATTTTCCCTGCTCCATAGGGAAATGTATATACAATAAATAATACATTAGAAGTAGCCAATGTTCCAGCTAGTTCAGGACTAACAGTAGCTTTGTGTTTGAATGAAGGTCTGATGTATATCAAATCAATTTAGAATGGTTAGCCGATGTTTTGGGCTTATAAAATGGTTCCTTATCAAGAGGATAAGAAAGAGGAGGGCGATGATAGAATAAAAGCCCTAGAAGAGAAAGTCAATAACTTATTGAAGGAGTTGAAAGGTGAATGAATCCAATGGCAATGATGATGAAAGGTATGATGCAAGGGCAAACTAATTAGATGGGAATGCCTATATTTCCGGGCACGTAGGCACAGAATTTTGGAAGATAGGGCGCCGCGCTTAGTAAGCAATCTATCAATCCTACCCAATTCAAATAGTTCTTACCTTAGATAAATGATGCACAAATGAATTGGTTAGTAGCTTAGGCTCGTCAATAGGGAATAAGTGAAGCAGATATAACTGCTGGATTAGAAAGTATAAAAAAGATGAGATAAATAAAATTTATCTCATCTAATCTATATAAATAGGAGGAATGTAAAATGACAGATGGACTTAGCGTAGCAGATGCGCTGGCTTTGCAGGACAGAGATGATGGCTTCATGGGAGGCGGTATTTGGAATAACCCCTTTATCTATCTCGTCTGGATGTATGCTATGAGATGGTTCAATAACATGAATGATGGAGGTAATGGTTTAACCTAGGCTGAATTAATGGATGGCCTTGGTCGTCAAGATATTCTGGGTAATCAGCGTGAGATACTTCAGAGTCTTTGCAATATGAATGGAACTATGCAGGCAGGCTTTGGTAATATCCGTTATGATAATCTTCAGAATGTGATGGGTCTTCAGAGCGCTATGACAAGTGGTTTCTATGGCGTGAATAGTGGGTTAGCTGAAAATCGTTTTGCACAGCAACAGTGCTGCTGCGATATCAAGCAGGGTATCGCAGGACTTTCTGCTGAGAACTATAAGAATACTTGCGAAATCACTACTGCAATTCACGCAGAAGGCGAAGCAACCCGTGCTCTTATCAACAGCAATACAATGCAGGAGCTGCGTGATAGGCTTGCCGACCGCGATAGAGATTTACTTACTGCAAACTTCCAGCTTTCACAGCAAGCACAGAGCGCAAATCTCATTGGCACACTTCGTCCCTTCCCTCAGCCCGCCTACATTACTTGCAGCCCATATATCACTGCGGGCGCAAGCTATTGCAGCGGAACCTATGGTTGCGGGAGCTGCGGCGCATAAGTAAAGCTTATGCGTCGCTCCGTAAGGGAGGACTAAGCTATGTTTGAAGTTTTTACTAACACATCTCAGACTCTTGCCTAGAATACTGCGATTACTTTTGACACTACAAAATTTAGTGATTGTAGAGTTGCTTTGAATTCCGCAGGCAAACAAATCACAATCAAAACTCCAGGTCGCTATCTTATTCATTTTGATGCAATAGGTGGTAGCACGACAGCATCCACTCCATTCACTATCTAGCTTTATGTGAATGGTATTGCTTGCCCCTGTGCAATTGCAACCAATACAGTAGGAACAGCTAATGATTTGAGCGCTTTAGGCTTCGATACTTTAGTTCAAATCAATCAATCTTGCTGCTGCACTGACAATAGCTAGACCTTCTAGTTTATAGCTACTAATGCTATATCTGGTATTGTGTCTCATGCTAATGTATCAATCATACGTCTATGAAAGAATTGAAAACTCTTTATAAGATAATTTATGATGATTTGAAAGATAGCGATATGCTAATAGGATACGCGAAAGAACTCAAAGAAACTAATAAGCCGTTAGCTGATATGTATATGGCTGATGCAAAAAGCAGGCTCGCGCACTCCCAAGTTATGCACAAGGAATTTACTGGAATTGTAGAGAAAATGAAAGGAGAGAGCAGAGGTACAGAAATAGCAGATTGTTTATGGGAAGAGACTCATAACCATTACATGGAATGGTATGAGGATTTAGAAAATTGTATAAAGAAGTGGTAAAAGAAGAGGACGCGCAAGCGTCCTCTTTTTTATTCCCAAGAAACAATCTACATGTTTTTACCACGATTGGCCACTGCATAGCGGCCAATACAAATAGCTTCAGCTTCATCTAAAGGTACATTTACTCCATAAAGACTTCTTATTTTCAACTAGGCATTTTTCTTTTTATCCGTCTTATTCTTGCCTTTTATCTCATTATACTTCCTCCAAGTAGCGGGAAATACGACTGAATAAGAGATAGAATTTGAAAAACAAAGATTTTCTAAAACTCCCTATAGATGAGCAAGAGTTTTATAAGTGGTAACTCCAATTTCCTATCCTCGCGCACCTGCCTCTTGATGATCTTGAAGCTAAATATCTTCTAACTAAACATAGTCAATTTTCCATACAGTAATTACATTCCAAACCCATTTTCTTACATCGTCAATACGAGAAGCTTCATTATCTCCTTGTGCGCAATAAACACCATGACGGACTAGCTCTCCATCTTCAAAAATAGCCCAACCTGTTGTATAAGTAGCTTGGTCAAGAGCCAAGATTCTAAAGCTATTTTTCTTTTTGGGGATAATTGTATTGTTAGCAGTTAGGCTAACTTCTAAATTACAAATTGGACATTCATGTGTTTTTCTCCATTGGCCATAGGAACTAATTACAGTATGGCCTTTAGGACAAATCCAATTCAGTTCACTCTAAAGATTCTTATATTCTGTTGAAACTAATTTCCACTATATACTATCCGCTTCTTCTTGGATTTGACTTAGTAGGATTTTTGCCATGGGATTTATACCCCACTACTACCGAAGCCTTTCTCCGCACGGTCAGTTGTGAATTTTTCAACGCTATCAACTGTATAAAAGCTTGCAACGGGAACTTCACTCAATACCATTTGCGCGATACGTTGGCCTTTTACTATATAGAATGGACGGTCGGCAATATTATCTATTATAACACCGACTTCTCCACGAAAACCACTATCAATAGTTCCTGGGGCATTAGCAATACGTATCTTGGTTTTAGCACTCATACCAGAACGGGGCCTAATCTAAAGCTCATAGCCAAAAGGAACAGCCACCTTGAAGCCAAGAGGAATTATCATAGTTTGATTAGGTTCAACTGTATAATCGTCAAGGGCGTAAACATCGCATCCAGCATCTCCATCGTGCGCATAAGTAGGTACCTTCGCGCCTTCTTTACAAAGTTCAATCGGAATACGGATTATACGATTATGAGTGGCTTTTCCAGTTTCAATAGAGTTTATCATCATCGCAAGGATTTGCTTGAGAAAACTTCGTCTCTGCTCATCATACTGGCTAAAGTCTTCATCAATTTTATTTAGGACTCCTTCAAAAGTAGCTCTAAGCTCAGCAGTAGATAAGCCGCTCATATTGAAGGCGAGTGCAAGGTTATATTTATCATTAGAATTATTGAAACCCTTCTCAAGTTCTTCCAATAAGATTGGTCGCATAGCTTCAAAATCTGCATCAGAAAGGTCTAGAATACCAGCTAATGCCTAAATACCATCTAGTCCTGGCATTGCATTTACTAACTGGTCAAAACTATTTTCTGGTTTATCTGGTGTAAATTCTACGATATCTGCCATTATTCCTTCTCCTTTCCACAATACTTACATTTTCCATTCTCATATTCGTGATTACATATCAATTGATATTGCTTGATTTTTTGATTATTTTCATTTATTTTCTTATTGAGAGTAAAGATACCAGAGAGGATAAAATCTTCATTTTCTTTCTCTAGCCTCTTTACATTTTCTTCAATTTCTCTCTGTGTCATAGTGGTATAATACCTCCATTTTTCTTTACTTCAGTTGGAGTTATTGTTGCTAGGCGCCGAGCTTTTGGAAACATTCTTTCAATTTTTTCTAATTCTCGTAAAGCAGGCACTGCATCATAATGTTGATTGCGGATATCTTCTCGAAGAGTATCTTCAAAACATAATGTTTTTTCTCCTCGGCGTGCATTATATGCACTCCACCAGTTTATTCTTTCAAATAAAGAGGTCATCTACTCTCCCATTGGAGGAGTTATATAATTATAGACTTTAGTATAAGTTTGGGCCATCAAACTGTCCTCTAATACCTACAAGAATAGATTACATTGCGCGAGATAGGTCTGCGCGCCTGGAAGAGAAAAAATAACTTTAGTCGTCCCATCACGATTAAGATTTTTGCGAGAAAAAAACTTCAAAGCTTCTTTTGAATCCAAACATCCTTTTACATAAATTGGCGCTGTCCATATATTGAAACCCCATTGGGCTAAACTCAGAACAGTTTTCTTTTCCATTTCTAATGGATATTGGAATAATATATTCACAGGATGATTATCATCCATATTGGTAAAGAAAGCTTCAAAAAAACTCGGAATTTCTTTTTCATATGGGACGATAGCTGTGTCATGGACAATAATATGTTTTTTCTAGCCAAAATGTTTTATTTCTTCTGCTTGATCCCAGCTAAAATCAGAGATTTTTTCCCCATCAGCAGTCAGCTATAAATGCATTACTCCTTGCTAAGACTAAAGTTGTATTCTCCTATTAGGAGTAAATTTTCGCTTACTAATTTCGTTATTATATAGATCAATGTCAGGTAATATATTTTCCGCGCCATTGGGTAGAGGCTCATAGATAGAATTTACGGCAAATCCACCAATATCTATATTATCATATTGATAAAGTTCTTTTGGAAAAGATAATTCTGGATTGTTTTGTCTATAATAAACTTTAGTATAGTAAGGCGCGCGTGATAGGTCAGTAATCAAGCTGACCATATCACGACATCTTTTATGGTAAGAAGATAACTTCATTAGCTAAAGATTGAACCGTATTTCATTATCCTTTTCCATAAAATCTCTATCATAAAAAGCGATACTACTCATTCGCGCGTCTCCGTTTCATATGTTCCATCTGTATTTATTTTAGAAATGCGTTCAATCAAATGATAAGGGGTGTATTTATATTTTTTAGCCATGAAAAAATCTCCTCTTCTTATACCAGTGACGATAACTATATTACCACGCGCGACCATTGACTTTTCCAAAACGTGTTTTTTCCCACTGGCATCTTTTTCACTAATCTGCTTATCATATTTGATGAAAGCGTCACCAAAAACTTTTACCGTAACTACTCCTGAAGTAGTAAGAAGAGTAAGAGTTTTTTTGTTTTTATTTTTATCAAGAATCGTTCCTGCTATTCGGTTTATCTTATAAAGAGGAACTTCTTTTCCATCTTTTGTGGTAAAAGTTTTTTCAATTGTAGGTTCTTCAGGAAGCTGATTGAAATCACACCAATTACATTCATAAAATGGAATAACTGATAATTCGTGAGGATGGCTATAATAGGAAATACTCTCCATTTCCCATTTACTTAAAGTTCCTAAACAATACTTATCGTAAACTTCATTGTAAAGTTTTTCATTAAGCTGTAGGAGTAAATCTTCCTTATTGGCTTTTATATAATTTCTTACTTTATCCATAAGCTTACTATATCGTTTATCCCAATCTTTAGCATCTATCAAGCCACAATCACTGTTGATAAAAGTCACATCATCTATATCAAAATTAGTTGTATAAAATTGAAGTGGATATCCTTCAAGACGATATCTTACTCCATCTTTACAATTCTTTTTGATATATTTGTTAAAATTGAAAATTTTGACTTCCCAATCTAATTCTTCTGGCAACATATGTTTTTCAATAAGCATTTGCATATTGCGAAGATTCAAATCCTTTTTCTGGTCTGCAATACTACTTATATATTGCCCCATAATTTGAACTCTATCACCAAAAACGTCAAAAGCGCCAGCTTTTATCAAATTGATTACTTGGGTTTTATTTATTTTTACTTTTGAAGTAAAATCTTCTATTGAAGTATACGGACGATTAGTAATAATGGAAGAAACTAATTCTTCACCAATCTTAGTAATACCTTTTAGACCGTAAATAATTGTATTTGTTTCTGCATTAGGAATAAAAGTAAAACCAGATTTATTGATATCCGGCGCGGATACTATAACTCCGCTTTCTTTCATTTTATTTATTGCAGTGCTAATTTTACCATAGTCTGTTGTTGAGGCTTTCTTTTTCTTTTTAGTTGTAGTAATATCTTCTTCATCGTCGTCTTCATCATCGTCGCTATCATCATCATTAGGAATTAGATCGCAATAAATAGTAACTGGTTCTTCATAATCAAGTTTATTTTCGCTTTCTTCTTCATTAGTACCAGCGCTATCACTAATAAGACAGGCGCAGTTCCAGAAAATTATTGGAAAATGATAGGCAAGATTCATTTCTTGAAGAGCAACAATACTATAAGCAAGAGTATGCGATTTGTTAAAACCATACCCTCTACTTGTTGCTACTAGCACATTCCAAACATACTTGCAAAGATTTTTGCTCAAATTTTTTTCTTTCGCATTATCAAAGAACTCTTTTGTAAGTTGCTCATATTCTGCGGGATTTTTCTTTGCAATAGATTTTCTAAGTCTATCAGCCCAAGTAAGGTTGAACCCTCCACACTCTGGGATTTGCACTAATTGCATGAAACCTTCTTGGCTTTCACAGATTCCACTTGAAGATAAAAGAATTGGTTCAAGTAATTTTTGTTCTTCTTTCGTAAGCCCATAATCATTCATTTCATCATACCAATTTTGGATATTGGCTTTGAAACGAGCAAATTTATTCAATGGTTGTTCCGCGCCTTTTTCTGTAGCCATTAGCCGAATAACTGAGTTCAAGGTAGCTAAATCATCAATTGAAGAAGGATGAGCCAAGGCAATTCCTTGAATACCACTTTGCTGTTCCATTTGGAATAAAGAATTTATCTTATGCTCCCAGACCATTTGCCACATTTGAGGAGCTTTTCTTTCTAAGTTATATACGCCAATTATTTTTTCATAGGTTTGCTTTAGGGTAGGTTCTTCTTCTATATAACCTTGCTCTCCCAATAAGTCCAAACATATATGAATTTTATCCAATGCTTCAACAGAAAGCAAATCATACTTTATTAAAGATACTTTTTCATCATCATGCAAATCAAATTGTGTGATTAAAGTCCCATCAGGTGCGCGCATAAGAGCTGTGCTTTCTGTAAAATCTTCATCAACAAAAACTACTCCACCTGCATGAATACCATAACGAGAAATAAGTCCTTCAATTCTATGAGCTACTTCCCAAACTTCAGGATAATTATTTGTCATTTCAAACACAAATTGTTTGTTTGGATTTATACCAGCTTCTTCGTCTCCATAGAAAGTTTGATCAAGAGTTTGAAGTATACCGCGCTCAGCCTTTACCATCGAAGAAAGATATGAAGCTATATCTATATCAATCCCTAAACCTCGACAGGCAGTAAGAATGGCGCTTTTACTCTTTTCTGTACCAAAAGTGGCAACGTTAGCCACTCTATCATTACCATAAACCTCACGCAAATGTGTGAGGACTTGACTTCTTTTTCGTCCCTCAATATCGACGTCAACATCAAGCACTGAAACACGTTCTGGATTCAAGAATCTCCATCTAAAACATTTGGTTGTTTCCCATAGAGGATTTATTTGGGTGATGTCAAGTAAATAAAGAAGGATAAAACCAACACCAGAGCCGCGCCCAGGACCTATTAAAGTTCCGGCCTTCCAACATTCGTCAATTATTCTTTGAAGATTCAGATAATAGGCGCTCCAATGTGCTTTATTTACATCAGAAGAAATTCTTGTCATTTCAAGACAAGCATTGACTTCATCATAAGTTGGCTGGTTTTGAAGAAGAGGATTACTTTCTAACTTTTGAATAAGGGCTTTTACTAATTCTCTATCACCAATGTAATCTGAAGCTAAAAAGTTGGTAAATTCAGGTATCAATGCGCGCCAAGTATCAAGATTTGAAGGCGTGTCAAAAGTTTTCCATGGAAGTTGAGGAATCTTCAAAGATTTTTTGAGGCTATATTCTTCACATTTATCAAAAACTTCTTGGATATTTACAAAACCTTGCTGAAGCTCCTTACTAGTAAATTCTGTCATATATTCCACAATTTCTTCTGTACTCATCATATAAGTGCTTGCATAAAAACTTTTTACTTCTCTATCACCATCTTGGGAATTGAGATAAGCTTCGTGAATATTAGCATCTTCTTTTTTGAGATAATGACTATCGGTAGTAATTATATACGGAATATTAAGTTCTTTTGATAACTCGCATAGAAAACTATTTACTATTTTTTGGTCGCAGTTAGAAGATGGCTGCATTTCTAAATAAAAATTTCCTTCGCCAAAAATTTCTTTCATTCTATTACACCAAGCATAAATATATACTTGTTCATTTGGGTCTTTTGTCTTATAAAAAGAAAGAATTTTGGTAGGAAGTTGGCCACCTAAACAAGCTGTACTTCCAATCACATGACCAGGATTACTTCCAATTATATCAATTATATCTTGATAATAAGTGGGGACTCTTCTCATATTTCGTGCCATATAAGACCTGCGCCAAGCTCTTGTAGATATTTCTCTAATTTGCTTGTGGCCGATTTTATCTTTTGCAAGAAGAATAAAATGGAAATATTGGTCTTGTTTAGGAACATAGTTTTCTGCGCATAACC
>ERZ1034678.80-NODE-80-length-51648-cov-5.615490_pt1 | contig 51648 bp, 54 predicted proteins | sample MGYA00520640_ERZ1034678 | MGnify/ENA primary metagenome ERZ1034678 (study PRJEB33766, sample SAMN09781767) | gut metagenome | biome: gut microbiome | host: Homo sapiens | place: Madagascar | study: EMG produced TPA metagenomics assembly of the PRJNA485056 data set...
GGGCCGCTCAGATCGTGATTAACGGAGCGTCCAACGGTGACGCCACTGCCAAGGCAGTTTTACAGCGTATTTTTTGGGACCTTTCTGGGTGCTTTTGAATTATGGGATAGAAAGAAACGGGAGAGATTCAGAGAGACGCGGAGAGAGACGGCGCGGAACAGCGTGAAGCCAATAACGGCGCGGGTTTGGTGGTACGGAAAGATATGAAAAAGCCCTGCTGTGAACCAGCAGGGCTTTAGTGACCTGGGGTGGAGATGGCCCCCGTCAGTACTTGAACTTACTGTGGTTTACATCTTTCTGTTGATCCCGGCTACTTTTCGGGCTGCTTTTCACCAGGGCCCTGCACTATCCTGCACTCCCATTATACGGCCAACCGCTTCGCCTTCCAGTGCTTGTAGCAGTCAAGGTCTTTGACTGCAAAGCCGAGTTTGGCCAGAGAGTCTTCCACCAAACAAAGGTTGAAGTCCATGATGGCCTCGGCGAACTTCGGCGCGAGCGGGGATTTCGTCTGCTTCAGGAAGTTGTAGAAGAGTTCCAGATCGTCCCGGAAGAGATGCCGCCAGCAGTAAACAAAGGTGCGCTGCTTTTCGAGGAAGTCTTCGCTGACCCGGTACATCTTCCTCCCTTCCGGAATATTGAGCGGGGTGAGGTTCGGCTTCCCGCTCTTTGGCAGTGCCCTGGGTTCCTGCTTCGGGGCGGCAGCCTTCTTTGCTTCCGGCACCTTCAGGTCGACGGCGTCGATGAACTTCAGGCATTCGGCGAACTGCCGCGTTGGCAGTTCGGTATAGCGCGGAATCTGAAACCGCACCTTGATCGCACGGTAGATCGTCTGGTAGTTCGCACTGGAGGTCTTCGCCCGGCGTGCTACAGCCTGCTGAATCTGGAGCTGTTCGGCGGGCGTGATCGTTGTCGGTGCCTCGAGCTCGTTCTTCATGCGTTCGAACTCATCGTAGAACGCGCACTTGAATTCGAGTGCCTTCGCGCCGGTGAAGCCCATCGCGAGGATGCAGAAGCCTTTCTGATCAATGAGGTATTCAGGTCGGGTTTCCCCCTTGGCGTCAACGTATTCAACGGGCTCAAAATTGAGCTGGTTGCCGAATTCGGGGTTTTGTTCAATCAAAGAACGGATGTCACGCATGACATTCTTATGAAGCTTCCCGAAGTAATCGGCGACGATATGGCTGGACGTGACGGGACGGCCTTCGATAACTTTGAAGGCGTTAGAGATGACGATGGACATTGCGTCCTCCTACTGATTTTTTTGAATTTCACCTATTTTGAGTAGGCGGCCAGGGGCTCAAAACCGTCAGTAGTCGGCGGGCGTATTTCTCCGAAGAGTGTTTTATTAGCCTCACACCCGGCCATAGCTTGCACTATGTCCGTGGCTATCTATTTAACATGGTTGTTAAGTAGATACAAAAATACCGCTTGTCTGTCGGGTGCGGTGTCCGCTACTGAAAGGTGTTTTGAGCACCTGAGCGAAGCATACTCGACTTGTCGGCGATCATCAAGATTCATTCAGCCAGTCAATGGCCTCTCTCGCGTTTTTAACGACGTATTCATTCTGTGAGCGATCGAACTCAACCTTGAGAAAGAATACATTTTTTGGTAGCTGAACATTTAGAACGCGAGCGGCCGCAATTCCTCTGGTTGACCCGGCAGCTCTCATATACCGGGTAAGTTGTTTCAATGCGGACCGGTTGAAGGCTATTGGTTTGGCCTCTACAGGAATATTACGGACAAGACAATCTGGTTGGCTTGCGCCTCCTAAGACTTTCCCTCCAAGCGCTTTAGCAATTGGCCCATACATACAACCTTCTCGTTGAGCGTGGAGTCTCGTAAGGGTAGCCAAGGTTATAAGGTGGTTGAATGCGTTCTCTGGCATTATTCCCGTCGCATCTAAGATACGATTCTTGGCGTTGATTACATCTTCAATAGTCAACGTCTTTTCTTGTCTTAGCAATTCGATCAACGAACGGTTTTCGCGGCACCATTCCCAAAACTCAAGTTCGTCCCTGTCATCGAAATGCCAAAGAAACTCAAATGAGTCGTTCATTTTCTTACCCTCATGGCCGTTGATGATTGAGTATGCATACCCGAAACAGAGGCGCGTAGTCAAAAAGCCCCGACATGGAGCCGGGGGCTACGACCATTTTCGTGGCGTCACGAAAATGGCTAGCCTTGCGGTATTCCTCTTTTGTCATGCTCGATTCCTATGTCATGCGGCATCTTCAGGCTCTTTTTTTGCCCGGTTTCAGTTTGTTCTGCGGCGGAGTTCTGCATATAGCCGAGCCCTTCAACGTAGCGGCGGATGTCTTCCCGTTTCCAGAAAAGCTTGGCGGAAAATCCTTCAACCGGTTTCGGGAAGCGGGTCTTGTCCGAGTACCGGCGGCGCTTGAACGGCGTGACGGAAATTCCCATGAAGGCGGCTGCGGCCGCTTGGTCCATCAGAAGTGTTGTGTTATCCATGGCGGTGGCTCCAGTCAATGTTGTCGTTCTCTTGTTCAATTGCTCTTTTCAGTTGTTCGTCGGTGTACGCGTAACTCCCGCCCTTTCCCCTGGTGAGGTGCCGCATCGCGTAGAACTCCAGGATGAGGCGGGTTGGTGATTCGTCCAGACTGTCACGAATGAAGGGGCCGGCAATAGCGACTCCTGCCCGGACTGCCTTGAGTTCGTCTCCGGCGAACACAAACCGCGGGGCGTCCGGATTGCGGTCGCAGGCGCGGTCGGCGCATCGTTTGATCGCGTCTCCGGCCGCGTTGATGACGGGCGTGCTTTCCTTTACCTCGTCCTTATCAAGCCAGTCTCTGGTGACAAGTCCCATGGTGCAAAGATTCAAAACGTCCCTGACGCAGGTCATGTCGTCCATCGTCGCTTCGCCTGTCGGGAATTTCAGCTCGGTGATGAGCTCAAAGTCCTGAAAGACGGCCTGCAGATGCTCGATGTCAGAGAGCTTCCAGCAGTTGAAGCGGACGGGCTTCGGGCGGTATTTCTTCCTCGGTCTTTTGTTGTTGGCCATTTTGTTTGCTTCTCTTCCCCGGTGTGGGATGATTGAGGTGTTCTTGCCGGAACATTCGTCAACCATCCCACGGGGGAAGCCATGTTGGAAGAACTGAGCGCAACTGCGTCTCTCGTCTCCCTTGTGTTTAAGGCTGTCAAACATTTAAAAAAGGAACCTTCTATGCAGCTCTCCGCTTCTTTTGTCGGTCGCCGTGGTGATCGTGTCGAGCTTTCTCTGATTCTTTCTGCGGAACAGGAAACTCTGGTTGAGTCCGTGAGCGTCGATGACTGCGGCCTCGTTGATGATGACGGCCGCGTTGTCGACGCCCTGACAAAACCGATTGTTCTGCATGCCGTCGGCACCGTTGTCCGGGTGGTTGATCTCGGCTACAAGCGCCGGGAAATCAAGGCCGCTCCAGTCGAACTGAAGCTGACGGCCGTGCTCAGAAAAGAACTCAGAATCATCACGGTTCGCGTTCAAACTGACAAAGGTGAAGCGGTTGCGCGGTCAGCGATTTGATTTCTCTTTCGCTTCTTTCACGGTTCCAGAACTTCCGGCTCGTCCGGATTGAGATCCGGGAGCGGTTCTTTGGGCGCTGCCGTCGGAGCTGCCGGAGCAGGCGCCGGGGTGGGGCCCGCTCCGGCATCCGGTGTATCAGCGTCGGCAATCTCCGTCGTTTCAGCAACTTTCTGCGCCTTGAGTCTTTCTTTCAGCGTCTGTTTCTCGGCGGGCTTTTCAATGGCAGGAGCGGCAGGGGCGGACTCCGGTTCGAAGAAGTCCGCAGGCTCGGCCATGCCATCCTTCAAGCTGGTGTAGATCGTTCGAAGCCGTACGATTTGAGCCGGTCGGATGGCTTCTACGTGGCACTGGCAGAACTTCTCGATCTGCGCTTTGGTGACGCCGAACTGAGAGAAAGCATCAATGAGTTTCTTGATGCCTTCCGGCGTTACGTCCACGTTGGCGCGAAGCGTTATCTGGCACTGCGACACAGCCGCTTCAATCACGTCCCCAGGGATCACGGCCAAAATGCAGGCGCGAAGGCGGCGGCTACCCTGGTTCGCAATAAGCTCATAGATGTCGCGCGGGTCTTCGAGCTTGTAGGAGCCTTTCTTCGTGTGACGAATGTGAGGAACAGAGAACGTCACTTCGCGGCGGGTGTTCGTTTCTACGTCCCAGGCGAAAGCCTGAACTTCAGACTTTCCCCCGGCGTTTGAAAGTTCACGAATGCCGAACTGCATATTGCCCCACTGCTGTGCGACGGCTTCGGCGAGGCGAATCGACGGACCTGTAACTTCGCTTCCTCCACGAGAGTATGAATAAACGGCGGCCTGAGCGAGTGTTTGCCGCGTGCAGGCGTTCAAGATTCGGTCCATCGCGGCGCGTTGATCTCGCGGATTCATGCGGGCGATAGCCAAAGCGGCCTGCACTTCAGCCACGGCGCGAGAACTCTCAACGGCTGCTGTAGCCGGGGCGGATCCGCGGCTGGCGACAGGGGCGGGGGTGGCGAAGGGGTTTACGGTGATTTCTGTTGCCATGATGATTTACTCCTCAGTAATTTTTACGATGAAGCGGCGGGTCGGCGCGCTTTGTTTCGTGTATTGGTCGTAGATGTCCGGCATGGCTTTTTTGAGCGCAGCCGAATCAAGTCGGGCTACTGGTTTGCTGCTTTTCCAGGTGGCAAGGGTTGAGCCTCCGAAAGTCAGCTTTTCGCTTTCGCCCATGAAGGCCTGAACGACAGCAGTCAATTTGTCGTCCGTGTCCTTCAGCTGTTTGATTTCGTTTCGTACCTTGGCGAGTTCGGTCATGGTCTCGGCTATCTTGTTGTCGGCCTCAATGCTCGAAGGAACGGAGAAGGGGAAAGCGGCCTTCGTTTCTGCAAGCGAACGAGGAGCCGGGGGCGTCCGGTTCTCGACCATCTTCCAGAACTTGGCTTCGGCTTCGATCAACAGCTGAGCAAGTTCGTCGTCGTACTCGACTGTGTAAATGCGAAAGTCGGAAGCGCCGATGAGCACTGCCACGTCGCAAAGCCTGTAGCCGGTGACGATCATGTAGTGCATGACCTGAGTCAGGTAATAGTCGGGGATTTCGTTCGTGCCTTCTTCTCCCCAGTCAGCACCGGATCGTGCGGTCTTGATTTCCAACAGACGGTCTTCGCAAACACCGTCTACATTGGCGATCATGAAGGGATGAGCGTCGCTACGGAACTGTTTTTCCGGCACGGCCACGACGCGCCTCGTCTTGTCTGCATAGGCCTGGCGGATAACAGGTTCCAGGCGGCAGCCCCATTCCATTGAATCGCTGTCTTTTTCCGTCGGGGTGTCGGCTACCTTCTCGTTGTATACGTCCAGCGGCGTTGTCCATTTGGAAATACCAAGAATAGCGGCAACGTCGCTGCCGCCGATGCCGGTTTGTCGTGTCTTGAGCCATTCAAGGCGTTCTGCTGATGTCATCTTTTCAGTTCCTATATGAGCGGATAAATCTTCCAAAAGAAAAGCGCAGCGACTCCGGCGAAGGAGACTGCGCTGCTGGCGATGAGAACACGGTACTTTTTGAAGAAAGCCCGGCGCGCCTGCCATTTGTGGATCAGTGCTTGGCGCTCTTTGTGTTTCTGCGGTGCCGGATCAAAGTAAGCCTCTTTCATGAGCGGCTCCGGAAAAAGAAAAAGCCCCGCGAGTGCGAGGCTTGGTGTGTGGGTACGAAAAAGCCGCCCGGAGGCGGCCTAATGGGTTATTGAATTAGTATCTTGGCTGCGATTGTGGCTCCAATGGTAATTCCTAGAACTACTACCGCAGCAACTCCCAAAACATACGAACGCCATCGGGTTAGCTTTTCAACATCACTTTTTACAGCTTGGAAATCCGAAGGCTTGACGCGCTCCCGCTCTTTTAGCGTCTTGACGTCATCCTTAATCTCTGCAATAGACATTTGCATAGATTCAATACTGCCTTCCAGCTTGCCCAAATCTCTCAAAACACTTCCATCGCTGAAATAAGGAACGTTTTGTGGGGCAACAGAGTAAGGGGTACTGTTGTTGTCAGCCATCTCAGTCCCCTTTGCGCGTGTTCAGCCACTCCCAAAGTGATGTCGGTGCGAAACCTCCGTAGGTTGTCACTAGCGTAATAACAGCAGGACAGGGGCGATCTTCCTTATTTTGGTCTCCAGCCAGATCAAGTTTCTGGGCAATTTCCTGCGATGTTCCATTGAACTTAACAAAGCAAGCTTGTTTTCCCGGAAGAATGAAGCGATCTGCCGGCTCAAATGTTTTGGTTACGACGCGCTCCAACCGATCTGCATCTTCGGTTGGGACAATCATGAAAACAGGCATGGCCACTCTCTTTCTTTCAAGGTTTTTGGTGCCGCGAATTCTCGCACATCTGTATTTAAGCAGACTTAACCTATGTCAACAAATTAACCGCGTCAAACCGCTCTGGAGCACATGTGCAAAAAATGCACACATGCGTAATTCGTAGATTTCTACAGAATAGGAACAGCCTCACGTGGCTCCTCTCTTGTGAAAGGAGCTTGGCCTGACGGGGCGGCTGCACCCCCGCTAATACAGCTGTCATTTTCTACGGTCCTTTAAACGGGTCCCAGTTTCTGAAGTTGTCCGAATCGGCCCAGCCATCATCGCCATCGCCGAAGTCGCCGTCGTCCGGCTCTTCTTCCTCTTCTTCGTCCTCGAGCTCTTCGGCGTCGAGGTCCTTGTCGTCTTCGTTCATGCCGCCTCCTAGAGGTTTTTGAAGTCTTCATCGCGGGCCTGCTCTGCATGCAGTGCCTCGCATATCAGACTCTCCTGTGTTTCTTTGACGTTGAGCATCAGCCATGTGCGCACGGCCGGGTACTGCCTCGCGATGTCCGGCTCCTCAAGCACGGCGATCATGAAGTTTGCCGACGCCTTGTTGATCTCCGTCTTGGCCTCCGGAGTGATGCGCCATAAAAGACCTGAGTCACGAGGATCGAGTCCGGCATCCTTCATCTCTTTGATCTCGCCAAAGACCTTATCGAAGGCTTTGTCCTTGAGCTCTAAGTAAGTTTTTGAGTCCATTTTTTGCTCCTTGTTCATTAGTAAAGGGCGCAGGCCGCGGTCTAGTGGATGCTGACTAGCGGTTGTAGCCGCTTGCCTTTAGAGCCGCGCCGAAGGGTTGCCATCGGCCGGCCGAGGTGGATTACTGACCTCACTGCACGCCCTTTGAGCAACGCCCGGTGACCCCAGGGCCGCGTCAGGAGCGAGCCGCGGCTTTACAGCCGGGCGCTGCTCAAAAGGCACGAAAAAACCCGCAGGCCAAAAGCTTGCGGGTATGAAAAAGCCGCCCGGAGGCGGCTGTAAAATGAAGGTGAGGGGATGCGTTACAGCGCACCCCCTCGTGTCCTCACACTCTATTAGGAGCTTCGAGCATGAAGACAGAAGAAGTAAGTGACCATCAGGTCGAACAAAATAAAACGGTCGAACGTTTGAAAAAGAAGGCCATAGAAGCCTTTTTGCTTGCTATTGAAATTTATAACAAACCAACAATTAAGTATAGAGTTGAAGGATTTGCATTATTTGTTGTTAATGCATGGGAACTAATGCTGAAGGCTGTCATAGTCAAACGTGACGGTGAGCAAGCAATCTATTTTCAGGACAATCAAAATAGAACTGTGTCCTTGGAAGGATGCATCAGAAAGGTGTTCACAAATGAAAAGGATCCTCTTCGGCTTAATTTAGAAAAGATCATTGATCTTCGCAATACAAGCACACATTTCATAACCGAAGAATATGAAGCGGTATACGTGCCATTGTTTCAAGCGAATATAATTAACTTTTCTGCAAAAATCAAAGAATTTTTAAACGTTGATATAACTGACTACATACCAGAGAATTTCCTTTCTCTGTCTGTATCTTTTCACGCCATTGATGAAGGGCAAATACGCGGGAAATACTCAGATGCGGTTTCCGCTCGTCTATTAGAAAGTGCCCAGAAAATTGCTAATTTGTGTTCTGTTAATGGTAGCCGTTTCGCAATCACGGTTACTCATGAACATTACATAACAAAGAAAATTGGAGATACGACAAATGTTATGCGCATAGCCAAAGAGGGTGAAGACCCCTTAATGATTGTGCAAAAGAAAACTGACCCAACAAAGACGCATCCCTTCACTGCACAATCTTTAATGGACTGCCTGAATGATAAGCTGCGGAGAACAAATGTGAAACTCACGTTTCGCGGAAGACCGGCAAAAATCAACCAGTTTCACTTTACGAATCTGTGCAAACACTTTGGAATCAAAGAAAACAGTCAATACTGCTTCGTCAACAACATTTACAAGAAAAACCAGTACTCATATTCGAAGTCTACGATTGACTTTCTATTCGAAAAGCTGAGTAAAGAACCGGACAATATTCTTGAAGTCGTGGCAAGGAATTCGCGGCGAAAGAAGTGAGATAACCCCAGGGGCAAAGGAATTCTAAGCCTCGCGGCCTACTCCCATTCAGGAACCCAGCACTGATCCTTCACGAGTTATCCGACAGCACTATAGCATTTTTACCCATTTCGTCAAGACATGAGGGCAAAAAATGCACATATGCTCGTTCGCGTCCATGTCCTTCTTTGCCAAACGTACGATTTTTTCGTACGTTCCTAAAAAGACCCACTCAAGCGCGCTTGATAGTGAGCTTGAGTTGGCCTTTTCATACGGTTCCCGGTTGTTACGTCCGGACGCGGCACCCCATGGGCTAGCCGTATTAAGCGCTTGCAGGTGCGCTGCGCAAATGTCCCGTTTGGCGTGGGCACCACTCCACGCTCAGGAAACAGGGTACTTTCAACCCCTCAGTGCACGCCTTCAGTGACGCTCACTGCAGAACAGTTCAGAACCGTTCTTTTGTTTGCCCCATCCCACCGCCCAGGCCGTTAAAAGGAATCGGCGAAAAGGGGCAAACAGAAGAACGATTTGTTCTTCTTTCCGGGCTAGTACCCCGGCAGCGAAAGCAATACGTAGCCGAGAACAAAGAAGCCCGCGGCGGCCAGCGCGTTTTCAATCCATTCGTGCTTCATGCGAACACCCACTGAAGAAAGACGATGAGGGCGGTCACGGCGGCAATGGCAATCAGCACTCTTGCCTGTGACCAAAAACGATCCTCGGCAATGTCGGCCAGAAGGCCCATCCGGAAAACGTGGTCGAGAGTCATAGTTGCTCCTGTGGTCAAAATTTCCAAGAGGGCGTTGCCTCTGTAAGAGGTGTTCTCTTGATAAACGAGAATGTATCACCGATATACATTAAAAGCAACATCAGTGATACTCATCGCGCACTGTCGTGATATATCTTTGATTTATGTCAAAGGGTTTGGGCAATAAAAAACCGCCCGAAGGCGGTTTTTGTAAGGGAGTCGCTATCTGCGTCTATATGTTCGACGGTGTTCCACCATGACGCCAATGATTCGGCATTGTGCCTGGTTAGAGCTTAACGTTGGATAGTTATCGTTTAATGGAACTAGCTCGTATATCGTGTTGCCGAAATCATCGTAGCCGCGTTCTCGATATTTTTTGAAGGTTCCTGATGTTTCTCCGTCAATCGTACGTTCGGCTACAACGTAATCGCCGGGTCGTGGGCGTATGGACGGATCAATTACGATAGTGTCTCCTTCTTGAAATACTGGTTGCATCGAATCCCCGCGCACTTTCATTGCGAAAACTCCGTCCGGCATTTCTGTATCAACGTAGATGTAGTCACCGTTTTCTATACAAGTACCGGCTCCTGTCAATTGTCCTGCTTCTGTGAAAAGCCCTGCCTGTATTTCTGAAATCACGGGAATCTTTTTCATTCGAGTGTCTTTGGCAGGGGTGACGTTGTCATCAATGTGAAGATTGTCAAGTTCAGCAGCCAAACGGGTGCTGAACTCCGCAATCTGTATGCCGAGCGGTTTTGCGATGCGCAAAGCCGTCCCCAGGGTTAGAGGTCTTCTCCCTAGCAAATATTGGCCGAGATTGGCCGGGGTACCAAGGTTGTACTTCTTGACAAAAGCACGTTGTGACATACCGGCGCGCTCATCAAAGAGGGCTTTGAGCTTCCGGCATTCCTGCTCCTGCTCTGGAGTGAGAACTGTTGCCATGGTGTAGCTCCTTCCTGTGTTGATTTATATCAATGGTATATCAAGTGATGTAAATCATAGTTTGCACCTGTTGAGTATCAGCGGTATATTTACGCCATTATTGATGTATCTCAGATACCAAAATGAAAAATCTTTCGTTTTTGGCGGTGTGTAATTTTTTCGGGTCTCAGCGCAAGACGGCCGAGATTTTGAATTGCTCGCCAGCTTTTGTTGGTCACGTCGTACACGGCCGTAGGCCAATCCCTGTGCGGTGGGCTCCGATTATTGAGCGCGCATCCGGCGGAAGGTTTAAATGCGAGGAATTGATTCCAGACTTTCCCTGGGGGGTTGTGCGCTCAGACAAGGTCGATTCCTAAAGAGGCGCGCTATGGCTCAGTGGATCGGCGTCAACGCAACGCGTCTTGCTTGGGAGACGAAAGTAGAAACAGCCTCTCAGCGGTTGTTGCTACTTGCCATTGCAAAGTATGCAGACCAAGACGGAACAGCGTTCCCGTCAGTCGAATCACTGTGTGCCGATACTTGCCTGAACCGAAAAACCGCTTTCAAGGTTCTGAGGGAACTTCAGGAAATTGGTGCGATTGTTGTCAGTAAGCGTCAACAGAACGGAAACTGCTATTCGATATGCGGGGCTTGTCCCGAAAACGGCAGTACCGAAATCGGTACTACCAAAAACGGTACTACCAAAAACGGCACTACCAAAATTGGTACGGGCGGAAGTACCGAAAACGGTACTCCGGTAGTACCAAAAACGGGACACGAAGAAAAACAAGAAGAAAGCAAGGAAGAAAACAAGGGAGAAGTACGTGCAACACAAATTTTTTCTGCCGAAAAAATTGCACGGCCCGAGCCGGACTTGGCTGAAGAGATCAACCGCCAGCTGCGAGATGCAGTCGATCGTGATCCTGACGACTTTGATCCGGCCGATGCGCCGCCCGAAGAGCTGGAGCTTTTCGACACCGAACACCTGCCCGTTGGCGGCACGAAAGCAGCGCCTTGTCCGGTGACGGAGATCGTCGCTCTTTACAACAAAAAGCTCGGGCCTTACCTCCGGACTGTCCGGAAGATGACGCCGGCACGAGCGCAGGCCGTCCGTGCCCGATGGCGGGACGTCGCTGAGATCGTCAAGAGCCAAGACAAAGCACGCGTCATGGAGGGCATGAGCGACTACTTCGACAAGATCGGGCGAAGCAATTTCCTGATGGGCCGCGTGCAGGGCAAGAACTGGCGAGCGGACTTCGATTTCATTTTTTCACAGCGCGGCTTCACGCGCATCTTTGAGGATAAATACGCGAATGTCTAACGAATTTATCACCGACACCAAGCGCGAGGCCGGCCAGCCCAAGGCTGACTCAGGCCGCTACATGCGCTGCATGGCCTACGGCTGCCAGTGCGCAGCGTCCGTGAGCTTCGGCACTACGGGCCTCTGCTCTTTCCACCACGCATGCGAGGAAACGCTTGCCTGGCCGGAGGTAACCCGCATTATCGCCACGCCCGAGGTGGTGGAGTTCCGCAAGGCACTCTATGTGTTGGCCAACTACAAGACGATGCACCGGGACACGGCTTCAGTTGACGTTGAAGCTGCCTGCGAAGACGCCTACAACAAGGCCCGGGTGATCCGGATCCCCGAGGACATCGCGCAGCGCGCGACGCTTTACGACTGGGAAGGCAAGCCCTTCATCGAGCCGCCGGAGGTCTATGGCTACCGGCTCTCGCAATTTCTCGTCGGGTATGTCGCCCGGTGGGCGATGAGAAAAACTTTCGGCGACCGCTACACGGTGCGGGTCGATCCGGAGAAGACGAAGCGGCACCTTGACGCGGCACTGGCTGCCTTTGCCGGACGCGGACGTGATCTTATTGACGGGAGGGAAGCGGCATGACAGAAACAACGGACAAGGCCGTACTCGTGCCCTTTACGGCCGCACAGCTCATTGCGATTTCAAACCTTCTCGATGAACTCCGCTGCCTCGCGATTCAGGATGCGGCCTGTGAGACATCATCCAGGCGCCGGTCTGCCATCAATGCATCGATCCGGACTTGTAACGATCTTCGCAACCACATTGACAAGCAGCTGGAGATCGCAGAAAACACGCTGCCAGAGAAGAAGTGGCCTCGTATCGCGCTGACTCGGAAAGAGGTTAAAAGCCTCGTGCTCATCGTGCACTCTCACTGGAACAGTGCCCTCAACCGCGCCGACGAGTTCGCCGCCGACGGCAATTACCGCATGGCCGATGAGGGCCTGGAGTACGCCGACAAGGTGCTCCAGCTGAAAAACAAGCTTACAGACTACAGGTCCGAACTGGAGAAGTCGGATGCGCCTTAACGAGATCAGCCCGGCGGCACGTAAGTGCGTCCGGTGGATGCGGGCCCACAGCGGTATCTCACGGACCCGCCAAGACATCGAGAAGCAGTCACGAACAAGCGTCCCGGCCGTTACTGAGGCGCTTGGTTACCTTTCGGACAACAGGCAGCTTTACACGAGCTTTGACGCGCGGCCGGAGATGTCCAACGGCATTCCAAATCTGAACTCTATAACGCTCTACTACCGCTTCACGGAAGACTTCGAGGCCTTCGACCGCTCTGTCCGGGCCGAAAGGGACAAGATTTATCCGCCGGAGAAGCGGACGAGAAAATGATTTTTAATGAGGAGTGAAACCAATGGCAAAAATGACGGCCGCAATGGCCGAAAAAATCAACCGGGCTCACAAGCTCGGTTACGGCATCGGCCGCAGCGGTGAAGCGCCGTCACGGTATCAGGCCGACATCAACGCCATGAATCCCCAGGAGAAGAAGTACTTTCAGCTCGGGCTGATTGAGGGGCAGATCGAACTGAAAGAGCAGGCTGCTGAGGCTCAAAAAAACATAAAAGGGGCGGGGGTGTCGGCATGAGCGTTTATCTGTGCGTTGAGCTGCCCTATCCGAACCGGATTTTGTTCCCAAATGGCCGCGCTCACTGGCGGGCCCGGGCCAAGTCGGCCAAGGCCTACAGGGCGGCCGGGTTCTTTTACACGTCCCAGGCGATCGGGAGGGGCCCTAAGCCCAAGATTCCGGAGGGAAAGATCGGGGTGCGGCTCACGTTCTATCCGCCGGATCACCGTCAGCGTGACGAGGACAATCAGCTGGCGGCCATGAAGTCCGCTCTGGACGGCGTGGCTGACGCATTAGGGATCAACGACAAGAAGTTTCACATTCTCGAGCCGACCTTCAAGGAAGAGGTGACGAAGGGCGGAAAAGTTGTCGTGACATTGGATTTTCTTCCACGAACAAGCAAAAAGGCGGCATAGTGGGTTCTAAGCAACTTGACGTCGGCTCTTTCGTCGTGACTCCGAGCGGAAGAGTCGGCGTCATTGTTGCCTTCACATACGGGGCCCGCGGTGACCTTCCCCGGGCGGCCGTTCGTTACATGGATCGCATCAATGATGAGGTGCCGCTGCAGCTCAAACTGCTGCGGCCGTATGAGGACAATGCCGACAAGCAAAAGCAAAAAGCCGAAGAAAAAGCCTGCTCAGCTGTCGGCAAAGCAAAAGCGCTTCATTGAGGAGTACGCCGTTGACTGCAATGCGTCTGCCGCAGCCAGGCGCGCCGGTTATGCAACGAAGTCTGCGGGGGTGATCGGGTACAAGCTCCTTGGACGTCCGGAGATTGCGAAGGCCGTTGAAGAGCGACTGAAGCAGGCTGATGCCAGGGCGGAACTTTCCGCCGATTTCGTCCGTAAGTTCTGGAAGCAGGCGATTAAGACCTGCGCCCAGGAAGTACTGGCGACAACGGCCGAGGGGATGCCGCTCATTGACCGGGACGGGAACAAGGTTTACAAGAACCTCGATGCCAATTCCCTGCGCAACCTGCTCGCGGATGTTGCCAAGCACCTGCAGATGTTCGAGAAGGACGACGGGGCCAAGGACGCCGATGCCGGCACGGGCGTCATGAAGGTGCCCGGTGTGGCCTCCAAGGAAGACTGGAATGGGCAGTGAACCGCGCGTCATCTGGCAGCCCTTGCCGGGTTCCCAGACGAACTTTCTTTCCTGCCCGTTCTTTGAGGTGCTTCTCGAGGGAAACCGTGGCGGCGGCAAGACTGACGCTTTGCTCATGGACTTTGCTCAGCTTGTCGGGGCCGGATACGGCGAAGAATGGCGGGGCGTTATCTTTCGTCAGACCTATCCGGAACTCCGCGACCTTGAGACAAAAAGCCTCAAGTGGTTTCGACGCATCTTTCCGAACGCCAAGTACAACGTCACCAAGCACGAGTGGCACTGGCCTACCGGTGAGGCGCTTCTTTTCCGTAACGGCCAGACGGCCGACGACTACTGGAACTACCACGGCCACGCTTATCCGTTTCTAGGCTTTGAGGAGCTGACGAACTGGAAGGACTCGGGCTTTTACGAGGCCATGCTCTCCACGTGCCGCTCATCTGTTCCCGGCATCCCGCACTTTGTCCGCGCCACAACGAACCCTTACGGCAAGGGACATACCTGGGTAAAGGAGCGTTTCGAGATTGGTAAGCGTAAGCCCTGTGAGGCGTGGGGCGAGCCCGGCCGCGAGCGCGTCTACATCCATTCTCAGCTCACTGAGAACACGATTCTCATGGCCTCCGACCCTGACTACATCAAGACGCTTGAGTCGCTCAAAGACCCTGCGCGCAAGAAGGCATGGCTTTACGGCGACTGGGACATCAACATCGGGACGTTCTTTGCGGAGGTGTGGGACGAACGTACGTGCGTTGTTGATCCGTTCCCGATACCGGCCACATGGAAGGTGTGGAAGTCGATGGACTGGGGTTATTCCAAGCCTTATGCCGTGCTCTGGTTGGCACTGTCCGAGGACGGCGTTTTCTACGTGTGGCGCGAGCTTTACGGCATTGACGCCGATATGCCGAATGTCGGCAGCAAGGAATCGGCCGTCGATGTGGCCAAGAAGATCAAGGCCATCGAAAAGCATGATTCGCGCCTGGGGTACGAGTACCGGATGAATCTTGCGGACCCGGCCATTTTCTCGAACACCGGGGCCGAGCGCAGTATCGGCCGCATTTTCCGTGATGAGGGTATCAAGTGGCTTCCCGCCTGGAATGCCCGCGGCAGCCGTGTTAACGGCTGGCAGGAAATCGTGCGCCTGCTCGCGGAGGGACGGCTCAAGTTCTTCCGCTCCTGCAAAAACTGCATCCGGACGATCCCGGCCATGCCGCCGGACGATTACAACCCTGAAGACGTCGATACCACGTGCGAAGACCATGCGGGCGACGCCCTTCGCTACGGGATCATGCGCCGTCGCCGTAATCCGAACAAGGACGATATCCGGGATGAGCGCACAGAGTCGGATGCGGAAATCACGGACGACGGCATCACCTTCGAGGTTGACTTCGGCAGGACTTGAAAGAAATCTTGCCCGGCCTTCGCTTTTTCGGGTTACAACCGCTACACCATTGAGACAACCTGCGCATACACATGGAAGAAGACCTCATTGCCGCTCAGCCTGGGACAGTGCCGGATATGCAGACGCCGGACTCCATCCTCATCATTGAGCCGGAAAAAATCCAAGACGCTCCCCAAGAGCCCGATAAGCTTGCCCGCCAGTGGCAGAAGCGCATTGACGCCGCCAAGAAGCACTGGAAGTGGTTTTATGACCGCTGCCGGTACAACCGCAAGCTGACGGCCAACTTCAATACGGAGAAAAAGGCTGATGATCCGGACTTCATGCCGTTTCGCATCAACCTCATCGAGTCCACGATCCGCGGCATCATGCCGAATCTCTACGCCCTTAATCCGGAAATTTCCATCCGGTGCCGGCGCCGTGCTGATGAGGCCAATGCCGAACTCACAAAGTTCTGTGACACGCTGCAGGAAGTGCTTAACGCTTACCTCGAACGGGCGGAACTTAAAGCCCGCGGCAAGAGCGTTGTACGCGCGGCCCTCACGAACTCCTACGGCGTGCTGAAGGTGAGCTTTCAGCGGGACCTTTCCACGGATACGATCATACGGAGCCGTCTGCAGGACGCCCAGGACAACCTGGCCCGCATTGACGGCCTGGCTTCTGAGCTTGCTGACGATGATCTGCAGGGGCATGAACAACTCGAAGCCAAACGCCAGGAGCTTCTGGAGACAATCTCCGGCTATCAGCAGGACCCGGAGCCGCAGACGATTACCGGCCTTGTGATCGACCGGGTGCCGACTGATCAGCTCATCATCGATCCGATGATCTGCGATTTCTCGGACTACCCGCAGGCCGACTGGATGTGCCAGTGTGTACCGATGAGCCGGGAGTACGTTGAGGACACGTACAAGATCAAGGTTGACGGCGCTGCCGTTTACACCGAATCGGCAGGAGAAGCGCTCGACCGCAAAGAACTCGCGCCGACGGGCTCGGCCACGGACAATGTCAGGCCGGACGATCAGGTGATGGTTTTTGAAATTTGGGACCGGCGCAGCCAGCGCGTCTACACGATGTGCGACGGCTGCCAGTACTTCCTGCGTGAACCGGACTCGCCACAGAAGGTGGGGAGCCGGTGGTTCCCGTTCTTCCTGCTGCCGTTCGACCAGGTTGTCGATACGTTTGTTGCGCCTTCGCTTGTAGACCTGATGGAAGGCCTGCAGGAGGAGCACAACAAGACCCGTGACACACAGATGCTGCATAAGGACTTCTGTAAGCCCGGCTACATTGCCAGCGCAGACGTTGATGAAAAGAGCATCACGCGGTTTGCTCAGGCAGAGCTCGGCGAGATCACGATCCTCAAAAACACCGAAGGGCAGGACCTGCGCTCGCTGATTCAGCCGAAGCAGTATCCTCCGCTCGACCAAGCGCTTTACGACACTACGGCTATCCGCCAGGATATTGAGCAAGTGACCGGCATGCAGGATGCCATGCGGTCCACGGTTGTGCAGCCGAAGACCGCTACAGAAGCGCAGATCATGCAGCAGGGCCTTTCGGGCCGTGTGGCCGCGTTTCGTGATGCCGTTGAGGATTTCCTGCAGGAAGTGGCCTTTTATTCGGCTCAAGTGCTTTTGCAGGAGCTTGACGTCAAGGACGTCGAGGACATCATGGGCAAGGCTCAGCCTGACTTCGATCCCGTGACGCTGCAGATTGTTCCGGTGGAGCAGCCGTTTGTGTGGTATCAGCTCTCGGCCACAGAACTCTCCCGCCTTATCCGTCTCAAGATTGAGGCCGGCTCCACGGGAGCACCAAACAAGCTGCAGGAGCAGGAGAACTGGGGGAAGGTGGTGCCGACCATCATGCAGGCCGTGCAGGCCCTGTATCAGCTCGGCTCCCAAGGGCTTGATACGACGCCCTTTGAAACCGTTATTTCTGAGACATGCCGACGATTTGATGAGCGCATCGACCCGAAGGCGTTTATCCCCGACCTACAGCCGCAGCTTGCTCAGCAGGCTGCATTACAGCAGGCGGCCGCCCAAGCGCAGGAGCAAGGGGCAGCACAGCCGGCCGCGGCTCAACCGAGTTTGATTCAACCAACCTAAAGAGGGAAAACCATGGAAACTGACGACAAGAATCTGCCTGCAACGGAAGAGGATCAGGAGCCCGATACGGCGCCGGCCTCTGAGGCAGAAGAGAATCCGTCCGGGCAGGATGCGCCCGAAAAGGGTGTGCAGGAACCTGCAGATGATGCCGGTGCGCACATTGCCGAGGCCATGAAGAAGATCGGCGTTGAGACTGAAGGCGAGGACGAGCCAAAGAAGGAAGAAAAGCCGCAGCCGCAGAACGACGGGGCTGACAAGCCCGCAGCCGCGGCACAGCCGGCTGCTGAGCCGGAAACTCAGGCGGCGCCTCAGAACCCGGCCGCAAAACTCTCGCCCGAGCAGGAAGAGGCTGAGCTCATCCGGGCGATCCCGTCCGATCGCGGCCGTACCCGCATCAGCCAGCTCTTGAGCCAGGGCCGCCAGGCGCGCTCAAGCCTTGCTGCCGTACAGCGTCTCGTCTCTGATTCCGGACTTGACCAGGAGTCTCTTACCTCGCTTCTGACGATCGCCAAAAACGTCAGCAGCAAAGACCCGCAGGCGCTCGAGGAAGGGCTCAGACAGCTCGAGGCCGTACGCGCCAACCTGTACCGGCAGGTGGGGCGTGAAGCGCCGGGCGTTGACCTTGTAGCCCGTTACTCAGATCTGCAGAAGCGCGTCACCGAGATGGGGATGCGCCGCGAGGACGCCTTAGAGATCGCCAAGGCCCGGCAGATCGAAGAGCAACGCAAGGCCTACGCTCAGCAAGAGGCGCGGATGCAGCAGGAGCGGGCGGCTTTTGAGGGGAAGATTCAACGCTTTCAGCAGCAGACCGTTGCGGCTTTTCAGGCCCGTCAGAACGATCCGCAGTTTGAGGCCAAAATCGAGATCCTTAAGGGGCATTTCACGCCTGAGAAAATCCAGGAGTTCGTGCGCTCGATCCCGCCTGAGCAGTGGATGGATTCGATTCTCTACCTGTACGACAACGCCAATCCTGTTGTCCGTAAGCCCAATAACTTCATCGCCGGACGGCCGTCCCGTAATGCCGGCGTGAAGGCCGGTGTGACGGCTCCCGGCACTCCCGATGGCATTGCGGCCCGTATTGCCCAGATGGGCCTTTAAAGAAATCTTGCCATTTCACTTGAAATGTGTTGTTAAATGTGCAGTGCGCGGCGGAGGACCGTTGCGCCTGCACTAAATTTATCGCTGTCAGTAAGGGGTCGCGTCTTACAGCACCGACGCAGCATCAGGAAAAATCCGCAGCAGCGGGGGTCGCGTCCGCAGCCTGGTGTTACGTGAACAAGTCTCGTGGTGGTGTGCTCGGGAGTGCGTGTGGTTTTTGTTTATCCATAACGCTTAGGAAAAGACACCATGCCTATTTCTTCTGACGATCTTGCGGCATTGTCCCGCACATCTTTGGACGACTACCTGAAGAACACGCCTGTTGATCAGGTCACTCAGGATCAGCCCTTCATCAACCGCCTTCTGCAGGGTAAGAAGCCCTTCGGCGGTGCCAAGCAGTACATCAAGGAAAACATCCGGAAGTCTCACGATTCCAACTTCAAGTGGGCGTACGGCGAGGAAAAGATCACGTTCAAGAAGCGTGATACCGTCGAACAGACCGAGTTCCCCTGGCGTCGTTGCGTGGACTCCATCTACCGCTCCGACGACGAACTTTTCTCCAACGGTATCCGCGTTGTGCGCGGTGACAGTGGGAAGGTGCGCCTGGAAAAGAACGAAAAGGTCCAGCTCATCGATCAGCTCAACGAGGATCAACTCACGCTGCGCACGGGCTTTTTCGAGCAGCTCAACCTGCACTGCCTGCGCGACGGCACTTCAAGCCCGGACGCGATTGTCGGTCTGGACGGCATCGTCACTCTCACCCCGACCACCGGCACTCTTGGCAACATCGACCGCGCCACGGCAAAGTACTGGCGCAATACGGCCGTCACGGCCATTGCCCCGGCAGGCCTCGTTGACAAGATGGAATACGCCTGGCGTCAGTGCGTGCGCTACGCCGGCGGTCAGGCCCCGGACTTCATCCTCGCGGGCGCCGACTTCATTGATGCTTACCGCAAGTGTCTGACGCTCACCCAAAACGTTGACGCCGGCCGCGTGAAGCGCCTCGACGCCTCCACCGGCGAAGGTAATAAGACCGGGCTCTTCTTCAAGGGCAAGGAAATCATCTGGGATCCGACTTTCGATGTGTTGGACGATTTGGATAAGCCGGAAACCAAGTGGGCCAAGCGCTGTTACTTCCTCAACATGCGCAACATCTCCTGGCGTGAAGACGGTTACGACATCTTCTCTCCGGACGCTCCGCACGACACGCTGTGCCTCTATACGGCCGTGTCTATGCGCTGCGTGCTGAGCTGCAACCGCGCCAACTCTCACGCGGTTTTGGCCCTGGCCTGATGCACTGACGTAACGGGCGCGCCGATTCTCTCCCTCGCGGCGCGCCCGCAGTGCTTTCCCATTCTCTTTCTGTAAGGAACATTCACATGCTTATCAAGACCGTCCGCATTCTCTGCGTCCGCGATTCCAAGACAAAGATTTCCGCCACTGTGGCAGAACACGAACTCCCGATCCTCAAGCTCATCCACGGCGAAGGCAACGTCATTGAGCAGCCGGACGTCGCTACTCGTCCCTGTGAGATTGAGCCCGAAGACGAGGCAGACCGCCTTAGCCAAAAGTACGGCCAGGAAGCGCTTTTCGCCGCTTACGGCCGGCTCGCTGGGCAGAGCCTCAAAAACGCCCTTGCGGCAGCAGAAGTCAAGACAAAGGCAGCAGAACCCAAGAAGGCGGCTAAGACGGGGGCGTAACTATGGCTCAGCCCAGTGCTTACAAACGGCAGCACGATTTCACTAAGGATGAACAGGGCGAGATTTCGACCGGTGAGCTCAACAGTGAACTGGACGGGGCGTCCACTTCAATTAACGAAATCCGCAGAAACCTGGCACTGCTCCAAAAGGATGACGGCAGCCTAAAAAACAAGCTCGTCGGGATGGAGAACCTGACGGACGATGTCGTTGATGAGTTCCGGAAGGCGACGGAGGATTCGGCAAAACAGGCAGCAACCTCCGCCAGTAACGCCGCAACTTCTGCCCAGAGCGCAGCCGGCTCCGAAGAGGCGGCCGCAGGTTCTGCTGAAGCGGCGAAAAAGGATGCTGAGGCGGCAGCGGCCAACGCACTCCAGACATCGAACGACCGTTCGGCCGTGAACCGAATGCTCGAAGATATGCGCCCGGCCATCAACAATGCCGATGACATCGTTATTGTGGCACGCAATATCAACGGGGTCATTACGGTGGCGGGCGTGGTTGACTCGGTTAACGCTGTAGCGGCCATCAGTGAGGCCGTTGTTGAAGTCCACCAGAACTCGGCCAACATCAAGACTGTGGCGGCCTCCGATACACAAGTTCGTACAGTGTCGCAGAGCATTGCTGACGTCCGGGCTGTTGCCGGGGATCTTGAAAGTTCAGCTCCGACCGGCGCCTCGATTTCCTACGGTTCCATTACCGATCCGCTGCAGGAAAGTCAGCAGACTACCGGCGGCACGATCAAGGTAGTGGCCGAAAACATCGACAACGTGGTGACGGTCGGTCAGTCCATTGAGGATGTGAAGAAGGTCTCTGAGGCAAATGCGGAAGTCGTCGCTGTCGGTACCGGCATCCAGTCGGTGAAGACAGTTGCTGACGCGCAAAACCTCGCCTCGGTTCACATTGTGGCGGGCATCAGCGAGCACGTGGTTCGCACCTCGGGAATCTCTGCGGCTGTCGTGACTGTCTCCAATGCGAGCGATCATGTCGCCAACGTGTCTCGCAACATGGACGACGTGAAGAACGTCTCCAACGGGATGCCCGATATTCAGACCGTGGCAGGTGATCTTTCGGGCGGCAACATCAAGACCGTTGCCGACCATATTGCCTCCGTCGACAAGGTGGCGGGGACGGTTGACAACGGAACGCTTGAGAAGGCGGCCAACTCGATCGAGACCACGGCAGAGAACGTCAGCCGTGCGGAAGCCGCTCAGACTGGTGCGGAGAAGGCGCAGACGGCGGCAGAGTCCGCCAAGGCGGCCGCCAACACTTCCGCCAAGAACTCGTCCGACAGCGCCGTTCTTTCGAAGAAATGGGCGACGCAGACGACGGCCCCTGTAGAGGGTGAGCTTTATGGCGCGAAGTATTACGCCGATAAGGCCAAGGGTTCCCAGACGGAATCCGCCAATATTCTCGGCGCCGTTCAGCAGGCAGGCACGGATGCCGTAAGCGCGATTACTTCCGAAGGCTCGCGTCAGACGCAGGCAGTCTCCACGGAGGGTGCCAAGCAGGTTCAGGCCGTGCGGTCGGAAGGCGCAACGCAGACGGCCAATGCCAAGGCGCAGGCAGACGCGGCGGCCGCTTCCGCGACAAGTGCGGCTTCTTCGAAGACTGCCGCCGAGAAGGCGCAGGTCGCTGCGGAGTCCGCCAAGACTTCTGCAGAGAAGGCGCAGAAGCAGGCGGAGACTTCGGCTACGACTGCAACTAATCAGGCGTCTGCCGCCGCCGCTTCCGCCGAGCGTGCGAAGGGCTACGCCGAGCAGGCGTCTACGGGCCAGATACAGGCCAACTGGGCGGAGACTGATCGGACCTCAAAGGCGTTCATCCTCAACAAGCCCGACGTTTATCTGAAAACGGAAACGTACGCGAAGACGGAGCTCTACACGAAGGACGAGGTGGACACGAAGTTGGCAACCTCTTCGGCGGGGGCGGACTCTGTCATGCTCGCTCAGCAGGTTGTCGGCTTCTACAACGGGCTTACCGGGAGCGAACTCGACTACCGCGAGTATGTAGACGCGCCTCCCTCTGAACTGCTTGACTCGCTTTACAGCTTTGGCGCCGGCTATCAGGCAGCGGCCGCTCCGGCTACATAACTTTTCAGGAGATGCCACATGGCAGCACAAATTGATATGGAAACAGTCGGCCGCGATATTCAGACGCGGTTGACGAACGTAGAAAAAGGTAAGGCTGACAGCTCAAAACTTGGGACGCTTGCCGCGCTTAATGAAGTCAATGCGGGACAGCTCGCTCCTAAGATTGCCCTTGGCGCAGTTAATGCCGCTGAGGGCAGCACCCATCGTCAGGTGGGGCAGGCCACAGCTCCAAACGATGAAGCGTTTGCCGGTTACAGGGGCGTAATTGGCCAAATTGTCTTCAACCGCGGCACCAAGGCACTTCATGTTCTTGACGGCACGGAAGGCTCTCTGGGCACGATCTTTCTAGACAGGGATGCGTGTGACAAGCGTTACTTGGGCCTAAAAGCAACGGCTGAGGCAGCAAAGAAGGTGCCGTGGACCGGCGTACAGGGGCGTCCTGATCCTGTTGTTAAGGCGGGGAACCGAGGAGCCCTTGCTGGCTACTCAACATCCGCAGCACTGACGGGGGGACAGACCGTTACGAAAGACTCGTCCGACACGATTGCCCTGAAAACGTCCGGAGCGGTAACGCTCACATTTACAGCGGCAACGGCTTCCGATGCCTGCACCAAGGTGATTGACCTGACCGCCACTGCGGCAACGACATTGACAGTGGCCGGCGCCTCCTGGGCGAACGGCGATGAGGCTCCGACCTGGGGAACCGCCGGCAAACATCTGACGATTGAGGCCCACTTCATCGGCGGCCGCGTCGATCTCTATGTGCTTAACAACAATGAGGAGCAGGCATGAGTACGCATTACATCTACGAGGGAAAAGAGTACGCCACGCTGGCCGAGACACGCCGGGCCGTCAACAAGAGTTTTCCGAAGAACCCGGACACGGCAATGCTCCTTTTGCTCAACATTAAAACTGTTGAGCGCCCGGATCCGGTGCCGCAGGAACCAACCGAAGAAGAGAAGGCGGCCGCTGCGCTTGAGCAGGCCAAACAGGAAAGAGCTTCTACCGTTGAAAAAATAAAAGTGACGATCGACGGGATGGTTTTTGACGGTGATGAAGTCTCGCAGGGTCGCATGGCACGAACGGTGGCGGCGGCTGTTGCCAAGGGCGTTGATCTCAAAACGACGAAGCGCTTGTGGGTGCTCGCCAACGACACTCCTGCGGAAGTAACGATTGATCAGCTTTCCCGGGCGCTTGAGGCGGCTGGAGACGCCCAGAGCGCCGTGTGGGCGAAGCCTTACGAAGCACGAGCTAAGGCCTGACAAAAGAAAACCGCCTGCAGCGGCCGGCTTCAGGCGGTTGGATATGACATCTAACAAGTCACAAAGGAATTGTATCAATGACTGTAGAAGAAAACGTTATGGAACTCCGTGAAAAGCAGGCCTTTTGGGCCGGTGTTGTGCGCGGCGTCATTGGATCGGCAGTGTTCTTTGCTGGGCTGGTGACGCTTATTTATTACGTTGTTCAGATTGTTAGCGTGATGAAGTGAAACTATGTGGCCGTACCTTAAAAATATCCTTATCGCGATTGATCAGCTCATCAATACCGCTTTCCGCGGGCAGCCTGATGAGACGCTTTCGAGCCGCGCCTGGAGGCACTATGCCGACGGCACACGAAAGTGGCCGAAGGTCTTGATCGACACGATTCTCTTCTTCGACAAGAACCATTGCGAAGAGAGCTTTAAAAGTGAACTTGAGCGGCGTCAGTTGCCGCCTTCCATGAGGGAGAAACAGGATGTTTAACGAACGATTGCTCATGGCGGCGGCCGCACGCCGCAGCCGCAACAAGAACTCAACGATTGGCGTGCCCGGCGAGCTCGGCTTCGGTGTCGGCGCCTTTCCGGGGCCCGCGTCCAAACTTGCGGCCATGGGGCTGCACGAGGCCGAGGCGGGGTTCAGTGATCCGACGAGCGAGCACTACTGCGAGTATGTGCACACCAACGGCTCGGTTATGGTTTTTATCCCGGCTTTCGCTATTCGTATCGGTAACGCGGCCGCTCCGCTTTACCTGAAGTACGGAGCCGACACCATCGAGATCGGTGAGACAAAACTGGCCGGCAAGGACGGCTGGGCCATTCCCCGCGGGTTTTATGACGGCGGCGAGGAACATCCGGGGTTCTTTATTGATAAGTACCTCAACAGCAAAGACGCTGCGAAGAAACAGGCAATTTCGGTAAAGAATGGTGATCCGATTGCTTTATCAACTTCGTATAACAAGTCGAGAGAGCTGCCGAACTGCGTTGGCCAGATTCTTGACGCAATTGAATTGAGCCGCGCCCGAGGCGAGCACTATTCCCTCGTGTCCTGCTATCAGTGGGCCGTGATTTCGCTTATCACGCAGGCTCACGCCCAGGCGGCAGCGGGTACCGAGGCTTGTGCCTGGTACGACGCTTCCGGACAAAAGAACTATCCAAAGGGGAACAACAATAACGGCAGTGACGTCGACGACAATACGATCACATTTACTGCAGCGGGATCAGGCTCTTATACGTATGTCAGAAAAACTGGTTCTGCTGTTCCTTTGGCCAAAACGACTCACAATGGCCAGGTGAGCGGTATTTGCGACGTCAACGGTAATATGTGGCAGCCGGTGTTGGGATGGCAGAATCCGACATCAGGGCGCTTTAAAACGGCAAAACTGTCCGTGAAGATGCATGACTTCACAAAAGACAACCGCAACGATAATTCGTTGTTTGATGACTATACCGTTACTGGAATCGCAAACGCTAGCTGGAATTACTGGAAGTCCCCGGCGTTGTATGCCACTGATGACACCAAGTTTCCCCTTTGTGGTGTCATACCGAAAACACCGACAACTAGTAATACTGACACGGAAGGTTTTGGTAAGGATGGATTCTATCCGTACGCCGCATCAGACCGCGTTTTGCTCGTTGCCGGCAACTACGACGATGGAACCTCTGCCGGCTCCTGGTGCCGCGGCGGCGTCGCTTGGTACAGCGACCTCAGCAGCGCGTCGTTGCGGGCGGCGGCCTATGCGTCGTTATAGTGTCGTAGGGAGCGGGAGCGACCGGAGATACGGAGTTTGATATGGAAAAAGTCGTCGGGGCGGACAAAGGCGCAGAGGTGCCGGTCATTGAACCGAATAAGAGCGGCGAGGTGTCCGCAGCGAAGAAAGAAGATTTCTACACCAAGATGCAGAACAAGATGATTGATCTGCGAAAGCAGAGCAACATCTATCTCAACCATGCGCCGAAGAGCGAGAAGTACGGCTTATGTCAGCGCATCCGGAATCTTGAGGATGAAATCTTCGGCCTGCTGATCGAGGCGCGCAAGCGTTACTGGAACAAAACCTCGCTCACGAAACTGGACGTGGCCCATGAGCAGCTTCGCGGGTACTGGCGGCTTTTCTACGAACTCGGCTACTTCGACTACCGCCGCGGCGAGAAGGAGCCGGTGACGGTTTCCGAAGACGGCGTGCGGCGCTTTAAGGTAATCAACTTTATGATCAATGAAATTGGGCCGATGATTAACGGCCTCATCGAGGCCGAAAAGAGAAAAGCGAAGGCGAAGGCAGCAAAGGAACAGACGGCCGTAAAGGAACAAGCACAGGAGAAAGCTGATGTGTAAACTCCCGTGTGGGCTGTCATTAATTGGTTAAGCGTTTTGCTCGTTGCCGGCAACTACAACAATGGAACCAATGCCGGCTCCTGGTACCGCAACGGCAACAACAATTGGAACAACGACAACAACAACGCGTCGTTCCGGGCGGCGGCTAAGCTTCTGAACAACCCTTGCATTCTGCTTTAAGGAAAAGATGGGAGCATAGCGATGACTAGTCCGTCCTCTCCGGAGGAAAACTTTGCAGGCAGCGCGACGGTTAAATCTTCGAGCTGCCGCTTCCAGCTTTGCCTTGAAGAGATCGTTACGCTTTCGGCGCTGATTGAGGCTTATGCCAATGCCAGCCGCGGGAAGCACGAACGCCTCGGCGTTTACCGCTATGCCGATGATCTCGGCGAAAACCTCACAATCCTGCGTGACCGTATCCTGTCGGGCGAATACAAGCCGCAGCCCTGTCATGAGTTCGACATCTACTGCGCGGCCGGCCAAAAGGTACGGCGCATAGCCGCTCCCGCTTTTGAAGACACAATCGTCCAGCATCTTCTTTACGAGGCTCTGTACGACTCTTTTGACCGCGGCTTTATCTTCGATTCGTACGGCTGCCGACGCGGTAAGGGTACACATCGTGCGGCAGACCGTGTGCAGGAATTCATGCGCCGGGCTGATGCCGGCGCTTACACACTGCAGATTGACATCCGCAAGTATTACTACCGGATCAATCATGCCGTGCTTCGCGAGTCAATCGAACGCACAGTTGCCGACCCTCGGATCGTTGATCTTGTCATGCTGTTTGCCGGAGACGGCGAAGTCGGCCTCAACGTAGGAAGCCTGCTGAGTCAGCTGTTTGGGATGATCTATCTTGACCGTTTTGACCACTACGTCAAGCGCATTCTTAAGATCAAGAGCTATGTCCGTTATGTGGACGACATGGTTTTCGTCGTTCGTGACAAGGCAGAGGCCAACAGAATTCTGGCCGAGGTGCAGGCGTTTCTCGCCGACAGGCTTTGTCTTGAGCTTTCGAAGTGGCGTATTCAGCCTTTGAGCAAGGGCGTCAACTTTGCCGGCTTCCGCACGTGGACTGACTATCGGCTTATACGCAAACGAAGCCTTCACAACTTCGGCCGAAAACTGGCCAAAAAGGACATTGAGTCCGTGAGTGCCATACTGGCTCACGCCATGCGCTCATCCTCGTACCGGCATCTTCTCAACCGTGTTTTGGATGCCTGGGAGCCGGAGGATATACGGCAGTTGTGTGACCGCCAGAGAGCGGACTTGCGAAAAATCCTCTTCCCGCAGGACGAAGCGCCTGTTTTTCCCTGAAGTATAGAAATCTTGCCACGGCCGTCTCAATGCGCCGTAAGTTTCCTGCATCGATTACGGAGCGGGAAACATGGCACAGCCTCAAAAGTACGAACGCAGAAAGGATTTTGCGGAGAATGCGTCCGATCAGGTTGATCTGCAGAGCATCAACGAAGAACTTGATCGGGTGGCGGAGTCCGTTAATGCCGTTATCGCCAACGTGGGCGAGCTGCAGAAAGACGACGGGTCCCTTGCCAACGGCATCGTTAATTATGACAACCTGTCTGCTGAAGCGAAAAAGCAACTCGCGCCGATTCCCGGGAAGGACGGCACGCCCGGCAAGGACGGAGCCCCTGGAAAGGACGGAAAGGACGGAGACGTTGGCCCGTCGTTTCAGGCGGACGCCCGAGGGAACGTTGCTGAGCGCAGTTCTTACGACTCCCGTCCCAAGGGGTTTTGCTTTTTGGCCATCGACACCGGGGAGCTCTTTTTCAAGCTGTCAGATGACGTCTCTGATTGGTCTCAGGCTTATTCGTTTGCCAAGGGTGAGAAGGGCGATAAAGGTGATCCCGGGCAGCGAGGGGAACAAGGCGTCCCCGGCGTAGGCATCAAGGGCGATCCAGGTGATCCGGGCCCCCGGGGGGAACCGGGCAAGGATGGCATCGTCACATCCGTCTCGACGGCCTTTACGACTATTTCAATCGTCGGCAAGCGAACGGTTAAGGCCCGTCCGGTTTTAAAGGACGGAGTCCTTTCTATTGAGCTCGACGTGGAGGCGTGATATGGCGAATCCTCTTACGTCTCGCGAGGGCACGCTCGGCTCCATGATGACCGAGCTCAAGGCCCGCCTGGGCTTTGTGACTCAGGGCGCATCTTCGAAGCTCATCGATCCCCTGCTGAAGTCCTTTCTTCAGGAGGGGCATGAGTACGTCTACGAGCAACTCGGGGCGCCTCTTTTGAAGAAGCGGACAACGATCATGCTGCAGAAGGGCAGCAAGCTCTACGACTGCCATAACGACATCGAGGACGAAAACTTCGAGCCGGCCATGATCGAGTCGATCTGTGTTTACGACACGGAAACGAGCTTCAATGAGCTTCGGCAGGGTATCACCGAGCTGATGCGCTGTGACGACATTACGCCCACGGTACCGGAGCGCTACGACATCCTCGACGGGCAGATTGAACTGTGGCCTACGCCGGATGACGCTTACCGCATGGTTGTTATCTACAGGTCCGGGCTGACGCGCTTTACTCAGCCGGCCGATCACGCGTGTGTGCCGTCCCGCCTGGTGTTTCTCTATGCGCTTGCAAGCGCTAAGGCGCACTACCAACACCCCGATGCCCAGACGGCTGGAAACATCTTTCAGCAGGCGCTGCGCATTGAACGGCAGAAGCAGCATGAAAACAAGCGCTACTCGGCCCTGGCAGTCCGGCCGCGCGCTCGCACTCAGGTTCGCCGCACGTCTGACGGCCGGTACTTCTTCTGAGGATCACCATGGCAAGCATTGTCTTTAATCGGTTTGACCTCGGTATCGATCTCCGCAAGGATGCAGCCGTCTCTGATGCTAACCGTTTGCGTGAGATGAAAAATGCTTACGTGACGACTGGCTTGACGACGGCCAAGCGGCCTGGGTTCCGTCACTTTGTGACGCTTGAGCCGGGCACGAAGGGGCTTTTTGCCGCCCTCGGGAAGCTCCACACTTTCTATGGCGTCGGTACGGTGAAGCATGAAAACCCCATGTTTGAAGCGCACAAGGTGGCACCGAACGACGGCGAAAAGGCCGTGAAGGACGTTTGGTACACGGACGTTTTCTCAAACTACATTTATGCGGCCGTTGAGTACGAAGACGGCACGGCGTTGCATCACTATCTGGACGGCAACACTTCCGGAACGCAGGTGACGGACAGCAACTGCCCGCACACCAAGGCTCTTTACAAAACGCAATCCAAGATTTTTGCCGTGGGCAGAGACGGAGACGTGGTGCGCTTCTGTGCGGCCGGCCGCCCCAGGGATTGGTCAACAAACGAGGACGCAGGCTTTATCCCCACGGGCATGAATGCCAGAGGGGACCGCACTGCTACGGCAATTGGTCTGCAGCGCGGCCGTCTGGCCGTTCTTACGCGCGATTCCTGTCAACTGTGGACGGTCGATCCGGATCCCAACAACATGGGGCTGTTCGATACGGTTGAAAACGTTGGGTCGACGTTTCCGAAGACTGTGGCCAACGTCGCCGGTGACTTGTACTTTTTGTCGGACTACGGTGTTCGATCCATTACGACGCAGGTATACACCGACAACCTCGTGGATGAGGACGTTGGCTCTCCGGTCGACAAGATGGTCCGCCAGGCAATTGAAGAGGCCGAGCGCGACGGAGTGACGCCCAAGAGCTTTTACTTCTACGGCACGGGGCAGTACGTGCTGTGTTTTGGAAATCATCTGTTTGTTTACTCCATCAGCCGCACGGCGAAGATCGCGGCGTGGTCGCACTACTACATCAGCTTCCCGGTGGACGCTGTGGCCGAACTAGGTAAGCAGCTTTACTTCCGCTCCGGCGATGACGTCTACATCTTTGATGAGAACGAGACAACGGACGGCGGCATTCCATTTGAAGTCGTTATTGAGCTCCCCTGGATGGATCTCAAGAAGCCCGGGGACTTGAAGATGATCCAGGCGGTGGACGCGGTCCTTGAAGGCAAGGCTTTCATCTCGCTTGCCTTTGATTCCCGGAACCCGAACGCCCGTACGCCGGAAGTGCTTGTGTCAGGGAACACACGGCCGACGGGGTTGATTCCTATGCCGTGCTGCGGCACCGAGGTTTCGATCCGTATCCGCAACTACGACGACAAGCCGTTCAAGCTCAATGCCCTGACGCTTTATTACCAAAACTTAGGAACACGCTGATGCACACACTCAATATCTGCTGCCAGTCCAATGCGGACCGGTGGCGTTTTATCAAGACTGAAGTTGAGCGCTGCGTCAAGAAGGCCGTGCACGGCGAGTTCACGGCCGAAGACATCAAAAAGCGCATCGAAGAAGGCAGGGCTTTTGCGGCCTACGCCATGGATGGGGACAAGGTTCTCATTGTCTGCGTGTGGGAACTTGTCTGTTACCCGCGGATGACGGCCGTAAACATCATGTGCCTGGGCGGAAGCGACGCCCGAGGCATGTGGGACGAGTTCGGAGGAATCATGCGCAAGGTGTGGAAGGCTGCGGGCGCAACTCATCTTGAGTCCTGCGTATCGCCGGCGATGGCCCGCCTGCTACAGAAAACAAACTATATCGCCAAGCCGCTCTACATCCATCTGCGCGGCGCTCTTTAACGGTTTACCCAGCACATCTATCAAGGAGACAACATGATGAAAGCTGAATTTTTGGTTTGCGGCGCAGACTTCGGCGGCCCGGCTCTCGGCGCCTGGCCGACATCGAAGGCCGGTCGTCTTGTTCCGCATAAGGGTGGTGGTGGCGGCACTGACGCAGCGGTTATCGAGCAGCAGCGCCAGCAGCGGGCCAAGGAAGCCATTGATGCAGTCAATGCAATTTTCGACAACGCCAACCGTGATGCGCTCTATCAGAGTCAACGCGACGCGGTTTACTCGCTCAATGCGAAGGAAGTCGAACGTCAGGCCCGTGAGGCCGAGCGCGCCAATCGTTTTGCCTTGGCTCGTAACGGTCTTCTCGGCGGTTCCGTTGATATTGACTCCAATTCCGAGCTCAACCGACGTACGAACGAAGGCTTGAGCAAGGCTGGCGGTATTGCTGATGCGGCCATGAGCGACTTGCAGACGGCCGATGAAAACACGCGCTCCAATCTGGTCTCGATGGCCACGGCCGGCACTGATGCAACAACGGCCGGCCAGCTTGCGGCCAGTGGCCTGCGGCAGAACATGGACGCAGCCCGGTCCAATGCTTCGGTGGCAACGGTCGGGAACCTCTTTAACGACATTGCCAACGCCTATCTGTACCAAAACCTGGGCAAGTACGTGCAGGGCATCAGCTCGTCCAAGGTCCCGTACGCAACGGATCAGACGACAAGCAAGATTGCTCCGCAGAACGAATACGGCGGCAGCGCTTACTAAAAGGAGAGTTTTATGGGGTGGATCATCGGCGGCTTGATTGCCGCTTTAGTAGGGTCGGCCATGCAGAGCTACGGGCAGGCAGAAGCCAACCGTAAGGCTCAGGCCAAGATGAAGGCTGCCCAGTACGCCCTGGGGAGTGCTCAGGACAAGATCAATGCCCAGATTCAGGAAGCGGCGGCCGGCTACGAGTCCCCGAAACGTATTGCCAATCAGCAGGCAGAGGCCAACCGCATTGCTTCCGACATCAAGGCGGATGTCTCTGAGTCCCAGGCTATTCGTGATACGCAGCAGGAAACGGCAGGCAATGTGTCTGAGGACTACAAAGCAGCCCGCACGGCGAGCCAGGACCTGACGAAGCAGAAGTTCAACGCTTTTGCCGACTTGATCGGGCAGATTCGCTCGGCCGGCACGCTGCGGCAAAACGAGGGCTTCAGGCTCAACCGATATGCCCAGAACGTCGATCAGCTCGCGAAAAACGCCCGAGGCGATTTTGCAGTCGGGCAGGCTCAGGCTCAGGACGCACTCCACTCCAAGGACGGCCTCATCAACCTTGGCAAGGTAGTCCAGGCCATTGGCGCGGTCGCATCTATGTACGGCGGTATTGCCGCGGCCGGAGCCAGTGCCGCGGCAAACACTGCGACTGCGACCGAAACCGGGCTGACGGCGGGCGGCACAGGGGTGGGCGGCCTGAATATGGCCAACGCAGGCCAGGTGCTGTTAGACGGGGGCTCTGCTGCGGCCAACTCCGCGTGGGCCTCCGGCGGCCTGAAGATGGCCAACGCAGGCCAGGTGCTGTTAGGCGGGAGCTCTGCTGCGGCCAACCCATGGACCTCCGGCATCCCGTACATGCTCGGCGGCGGGTATCTCGCAACCACTCCCTTGGGGGATTAAATGGCAACTGTAGACATCAGCCCGATAGCCAACGGCATCCGCGGCTTCGGCACTGGCCTGGCAAACCTGGCCATCAAAAAAGCACTACTTGGCGCTCAGGCCGAAAAGCAGGCTCTTGCGGCACAGCTTACGCAGTCGCAGATCGACTTTAACGACTCCAAGGCGCAGCTAAACAAGCAGAAGTATGACGCTCTGGCTCCTTTGTTCGGACGTATGGCCGGCATGGATATGGCAGATCGTGACATGCGCAATGAGATTGCCATGCTCGCCAATGGGAAGGCCTATCTGCCGTACTCGAATGTTGGCTCTACGGGCGCAACGTTTAATCGCGCCACGGGGGCGGTCAGTGCCTCTCCCGAAGACAATCCTCTCCTTGCGGCCGAACTGGCTGTCAGGGAGTCTCAGGCCGGCCGAAATGATGCGGCCGCAGCGGCCAGTCTTGCGCTTAAGGCTCTTAACGATACAAAGACGGCCGCGGGTGGTTTTGCACCGAAATCCGGAGGCAGCGCCGGCTCTGTATCGAATGTGAAGTCGCTTTATACGGACAACGTGGAGACACCGGATCCTTTCATGCCTGGTGTGATGAAGGTGACGCCGAGGACGGATTACGCCCGTATGCGTAACGCAATGGCGGAACTGATGAAGCAAGGCAAGAACCCCAACGACATGATCGCGCATCTGGCGCTGATGGCGGCCGGCGCCAATGGTGGTTCTTCTGCTCCGGTACCGGCCCAGGCCGTTCCTGCTCCGGCCGTTCCGACTGCTCCTGCCGCTTCGGGTGACAACATCGACATGGTGCATGGACGTCTCGGCAACGCCGGTGTCGAAGCGGCGGTCAACAACGTTCTTAATCAACTGCGCCGGGGCGAAATTACTCGCGCTGAAGCGCAGGCAGCACTGACTCAACTGGGTGTGAACTGATGTCTCTTTTGGATGATCTCTTAAACGAGGCCGACCCGGCCTTACAGCAGCCGGCGGCTACGCCTGCCACTCCTGTTGCTCCGGCAGTTCCCCAAGCGATTCCGCAGCCTGGTTTAGGCGCTGAGCTTCTTGACGAGGCGGAAGCGGCCAAGGGTGCGGGCTTTTTCTCGGGGCTGAAAGATTTGGGGGTGTCGGCAGTGGCGGCCGTTCCCCAGGCGGTGAAGACCGTCCCGGATATTCTCCGGATGGCCGTCGGCGATGCTCAGGTGATGAACCCGATTACTGGGGAAATGGAAGATTCGCCGTACAAGAAGCTCTCAGAGCTTTTGGGCGGCCTTTCTGACTGGATCAGTGAGAAAGGTCACAGCGATTCGACCCAGGCTCAGCGCCGCAATGTTGCGCGCTTCATGGAAGACGATAAAAAGTCATGGGAGGATCTTCCGGAAGTTCTGGCACAAAATCCGATGGGAGCCGGTACCCAGGGCGTTGAAAGCATCCTTTCCATGCTTGTTCCGGCTGGCGCCGGGGCTGCGGCCGCAAAGGGAGCCGGAGCGATGGGCAAAGCGCTCAAGATGGCAGTCTCTCCGGAAAAGGCGATGACGGCCGGCGTTATCGGCGGCAATACGCTGATGAATGCAGCCGATACTTTTGACGCCACGGCCGATCAACCGCTTGAGGATCGCTACAAGGGCGCCGGCGTGAGCGCGGCCGCATCGCTCCTGGCAAGTGCTTTGACGGGCGGCGCGGCGGAAAAGACCTTGGCTTCTCTCATCTCCGGACAGGTCGCGAAGAATGCGGCCGCGGGTGGGTCGGCGGCGGCTCTCAAAGAGGTCGGAAAGCAGATCGCGAAGGGAGCGGTGAAGGAAGGCCTCCAGGAAACCGGGGAAGAAGCTGGGAACTCTATCGGCGAAGATGTCGCACGAGGGCAGGATATTGATCTGCAGAAGGCCGGACGTCGTGGAGCTTTCGGCGGCGTGCTTGGTGCGGCTATGGGCGGAGGCGTAGGCGGACTCAATGCCGGCGCGTCTCTGCGTGGGGTGAGAGATGCAACGGCTGAGGCTTCTCCGGCATCGGCGGAAAAAGCCGCGGCCGAAGCAGTGCAGCGCATTGACGCCCTCGCCGCAAAGTCAGCGTCCGCTCCCGTACCGGTGACGCAGGCCGAGGACAAAAACCGCATGAAGATTCAGGCTCCGGACTTTGAAAACGAGGCCGAGGGCCGAACTGTTTTGCAGAACCGTGACCGATCCCTGCCGCAATCTGTGGGGCAGATGAACTCCATCGCGGCCGCGCCTGATTACATCCGGCTCCGGGCCTCAAACGATCTGGGGAACGGCGCGCCGGTTGTCGCCTACGGCACAGTGCCGGAAGCTCAGCTCGGCCGTGCTGAGGTTGTGGCTGACAATACCGGTAAGCACTATCAGATGCGATATGCCGTTGTTGACGCGGATACGGTGCTCACGTCCAACGACGTCGGCGGCGCGGCAAATCCCGCATATCAGACCGCTCCGGAAACTGAAATGAGGGCGATCGCCGGTAACGGCCGTATCGCCGGACTGACGGCCGCTTATCAACGCGGATCGGCAGGCCAGTACCGTGCTGACCTGACGGCGGATGCGTCTAGCCTCGGTATCGATCCTAAAGTCGTGGAAGGGATGAAGCAGCCGATTCTCGTGCGAGTCATGGAGAAGTCTGACGTTACGGCCGACATCGGAGATCGCTCGAATACGGCCGGGAATATGGCCTTATCGGCAGCGGAGCAGGCGGCCAATGACGTTGACCGCATTGACTTCGGAAAGATTTCCTTTACGCCTGACGGCGAAGTGGATAACGACTCCGTACTGGACTTTGCTGCCCAGATGCCGGAGGCCGAACGAAATACGCTTGTGGACCGCAACAACAAGCCGACGGCCCAGGGTTATGCCCGTTTTGCATCAGCGCTTTTCAAGAAGGCCTATGGCGATGACGAACTCGTACGTATTGCCGTACAGTCAAACAATGAAGAGATCAGCACGATCTTTAAGGCCATGCGGGCTATTGCGCCGAAGATGGCGCGCCTGGCCGGCCTCGGTAATCTCGATATCCGCGGGCTTGTAACCCAGGCGGCTCAAATGGCAATCAATGCCAAGCGCAGCGGCGTTGCCCTGAAGGACTATATCGCGCAAGATGACATGACCGTCGATCCGGACGTTCTTGTCATTGCCGAGGTGTTTGCGGCCAACTCCCGGAGCTATCGTCAGATTGCTGAGATTCTTGAGAACGCGGCCGACTTTGCCTACAGTGAAGGAGTCAAGCCCGCCGAGGATATGTTTGGCCCGATTGAGAAGGCCACACGCCAGGACGTTTTAAACCGTATCAGGGAACAGACCCATGGACAACAGTCAGAATCAACAGGAACCGCAACAGGCGCAGCCGCAGAGCAGCAACAAGCCAGGGATGACGGAAGCGGGACGACAAGTGTGGAAGAGCGCGGCCGGGCAGAGCCTGCTGAAGAAAATGTTCAGCGGCCGTCCGATCGAGCCGCAACTGGATCAGACGGACAGGCAGACGCTCGCACAGCTGAAGAAAGCACGCTGAGTCTCACCGGCGAAACTGAGGAAGAGGCACGGCAGAACAATGAACGCCGTGCGGCTTTTGAAGAAGAGGAACGCACGGCCGCAGATCGTGCTGAACGCGAGGCCCGTGAAGAACGTTTGGCCAAAGATACGCGTGCGGCCGTCGAGAAGTCGGTTGATCGTTTTGAGCTCAACGACGATACCGTTTCTGACGAGGATGCTGTTTCCGGACAGCAGGGGCTTAAGTTCTCGCGCGGCAGCGATACGGTCGAAGCCGTAACCCGGGAACTCGAATCCAACGAAAAGATGGGGGACGCTTTCAGAGAGCTGCGCCGCGTCGGGGCGGTGGAAGTTGTCGAAACCGTTGATGACTTGCCTGCGGAGATTCGCAGTCAGATCGATGACACGGAACAAAGTCGGTCTCCGATGAAGTCTATTGAGGCCAACATCCGTCGCGGTAATGAGGCAATGTCCCGTGCGCTGCAAGACAAGACGGACGTGCATCGGGCAATGTACCGCTCTGATGTGGGTTGGATTGATTTTGTCTGGGGGGCTGAGGGCGGTGCCATAAAAAAGAATGGCGCACGAAAAGGGGAAAAGGGCATTTCCCATATCCTCGAAGCACGTCAGCGAAAGGATGGGTATACCGAAAAGCAGGCGCTTAATTTCTTGGCGGACGTAGTTGAAACCATTGCCCGCGGCCGTACCGAACGCATGGTGGAGCTTGCTAGGGTAAAGCGCTGTGTGATTATCTTTAACGGAAACGAAGTCCAGTTAATCAAAAACCCCGGCAACAACGCTTGGGTGTTGACGGGGTTCGTGCGGAATTCGGATGGTAACAGGGTTGGTAATGATTCCCCTGCTCCTACACCGTGGGCCCCTCACTTGCCCGATGCCAACGGTGGAGCCGATCTCCTGTCCTCTGGGATGAGAGACGGACGCCATACCCGAGGGCTGGGGGAACGCTCTTCCTTGAGGAGTGACACCAGTGTAACGGCAAACGGTTTGCAGATCAAGCATTCCGACAACGGCGACCTCCAGGGGTTGTATGACCCGGCTTCCGGAAAGTCCTATCTCATCGCCTCGAACCTCTCGAAGGACACGGCAAACGGTGTGTTCCTCCATGAGGTCGGCGTGCATATGGCGGCCGACGGTTCCGGCCGCGCAGCTATGGAGCCGCTGATTGCCCGGGCCGCTCAGATCGTGATTAACGGAGCGTCCAACGGTGACGCCACTGCCAAGGCTGTTTTACAGCGTATGGAAGACGCGGGGCTTATTGAAACAGTCGGCGGCCGCAAGAACATCAAGAAAGGCCAGGAAGAAGAGGCCTTTGCTTATCTGGCCGAGCACGTTGTCAATAACAAGGAGAAGTCTTCTCGCCCGATTCGTGACTGGTTCGAGAAGGTCATCCGGGCAATACGCCTATGGCTTTACCATCGAGGACTTTTCGTTCAGGCGGAAAACCTGACGGAGAAGGAGCTCGTTGATTTGGCCATTGCCAATGTCCGTGAGCTCGGAAGAGAAAAGGTGGCTGGTACATCCGGGCTCAAGTTCAGTAAGAGCGGAACATCATCAGGCGAAGAATCTCCCGTCACTCAGGTGCTTAGCCATAGGCTTGATACCGGCACTCCCGCCTGGGGATTTAAGCGTTCTGGGAAAATTGTTGGTCGCGACAATCTCGGCCGTATGACATTTGCGCCTGGAGAATGGGCTTACGCCAACGTGGCTCGGGCAGCGCATACGCTTTTCGACTTGATTGATGAGAAGTCCGGTCATCGTTTTAACCTGAATCCGCTCTCTCCTGAGTTCCGGATGCAGTACCGCCGGTATAAGGCTGAGCTGCAGCAGGCAACGGATGCCGTGGGCGAGGTCGCAACGGCCTTGTCTCAGATGCCGGAGGCCGAGCGCCGTCTGGTATCTGATATTGTGGAAAAGACCGTGGCTCCCGGAGTCAATCCTCCTGAGCACGTTGTCCAGGTGGCCGCGGCCGTCAGTAACTTGATGGATACGCAGACCGATCAGATGCTTGCAGAGGGGTTGCTGACTCAGGAATCGGCAGACCGCTGGCGTGGTGAATATCTGCCGCGCGTCTATCTGAAACAGACTGCCCTTTTGAAGGATGCAAAACAGAGCTTTGACAAACTGTTTGGCCGTAAGTCGGTTAAGGGCATTCGGGGTAATTCCTTTAAGGGGCGCGGCATTTTCCGTCAAGTCGTCGGCGAGCAGGACATTGCCAACCACAAGGCACTCGGCTGGGAGGTTCGTGATCCGGATTGGTCAGATGCCCAGGGATTCTTGGATTTCACCGGAACGGGCCAACGGCCGAAGGTTCCGGAAGTCATTATGTGGCGCGACTTCACTCAGCAGGAGCGAGCGCTGATGGGCGAGGAACGGGACGCCATGGTGCGCCTTGTTCTGGGATACATGGATTCGCAGAAAGACATCGCGCTCTTCCGGTTCTTTGCCGGCATTGCCGAGAATCCTGAGTTTGCCGGGAAGATTGCCCAGGACGGCTGGGTGAAGATCCCCGACACCACAATCGGTGACGGCAGCAAGGTGAAGCGCTACGGCAAGCTCGCGGGCCTTTATGTCGCTCCGGATGTATGGAGTCAGATTTCGCACTACGGGGAGCCAGAGACAACGTTTACCCGCTTGTGGCACAGCTTTATGTCGGCCTGGAAGGAGGGCAAGACGGCTCTTAACCCGGTAGCCCATCTCAACAACACGGTTGGCAACATTGCAATGGCACATTTTGCTGGCGTCAATGCCTGGGATGCGCCGACCTATTTCAAGACTGTCGAGTCTATCTACAAGCAGGATGCGACATATCAGGAAGCCGTGAAAGCGGGGCTCCTTTCCGGCTCTTTCATGCGCAATGAAGTGCTCGAACTTCTGCCGCTTGAAGACGTTCGGGAGAAGCTCACGGGGATGAAGCCGGCTTACGAAAAGGTTTTTGATCTTTTCCTGACGGTTTTCTCTCTCGGGTTCCGGCGATCGCTCCGTGCGGCCTATGAGTTTGAGGACGCTTTCTTCAAGCTCCTCATTTACCGCAAGGGGCGCAGCGAAGGTTTGACGCCTGAGCAGGCCGTTGACCTGGCCAATCAGTACATCTTCGCCTATGACGATCTGCCGAGCGGAGCCCGTGCAGTGCGTGACAGTGTGCTGCCGTTCTTCTCATGGACCTACAAGGCGATTCCTGTTCTCCTGCGTACGGCCATGGTGTATCCGCACCGATTCCTTCTGCCGGCGGCTATCTGCTTTGCCTTCAACAAGGCGGCCTATTTGTCTGCGGCCGTGGCTGTCGGTGCCGACGATGATGACTGGGAGAAGATTTGGAAACGGGCTCAGGAAATGGAAGCGGCCGAACGATCTCTGCTACCTGAAAGCGCTCAGGGTCTTTCGATCTTTGCTACGCCAAAGTTCATCCGAACATGGACGAACTCCGACGGGACGCCGAACTTTCTTGACGCCTCCCGCCTGGTGCCGGGAGGAGACATGCTCGACGCCAACAATCAGATGGGCGGAGTTCCTTGGTTGCAGCCGCTGATGCCGAACTCTCCGACGATCGGCCTCTTCTTGTCGATCTTTGCCAATAAGGACGCTTTCACCGGGCGCGACATTGTCGGCCGAACGGATGATGCCGGAGAGGCGAGCATGAAGCGTTTAGGTTATGTCTGGCGGAATATTGCGCCGGCTCTGGCACCGGGGAGTTACCACTTCAACCGTCTGGCTAACGGCGTTGCCTCCGCCACGGGCACATCCTTCACGCTTGACCCGTTCTTCGACTATACGGGTACGGACTGGCAGGGGCGCAACATGGAGATGTCTCGGGCGCTTATCAATACGCTGGGTATCAAGATGCGGGCCGTCGATCTTGAGCAGGAGGCCGGGCGTAAAGCCGGACAAGCCCGTGGTGAGATTCGTGAGCTGCAGGGGCAGATACGCTCCAAGGCCCGGGCGCGCGCCAAGGGTTCCGTATCGGACGAGGCCTTCGAGAGCTTCGTTGGCCACACGGTCGACAACATCGCCGAGCGTGTCAAAAAGCTCAATGAAATTTCAGACAATCTGGAGAAGCTGAAGAAAGTGAACGAGAAGTAGCTGCAGGCCCGGGGATCCCCGGGCTTTTTGTGAAGTAAAGAAATCTTGCCACGGGGAGGGAGTTTCTGCTTACCCTGCAGAAAATGAAAACCCCGCAGTGACTGCAATCACTCGGGGTCTTGATGGAAAGCTACACGGGAATTTCCATGAGCAATATTTTAACAGTACTCAGATTGGGCGAGCTTATGCCAGAAATAAAAAAAGATCATGAACTTTCGTGGGTAATACGCTTAGGCCGATGGGTATTTTTTGTTCTCGGAACTCTTCTGGCAGGCGGTTATGTAGCCCACTGTTTCAAGGAATGGTTTTTATGAATGCAGAGGCCCTCATGCCTGAAGAACAAGGTGCGCCAATGAAACAAATTATTGGAGGTCTGCTACCGTCATCCGCTGCCGGGCTGGCAAAAGCAAGCCCGGGAATAGGCGTCGGCGGCCTCTCTCTGGCGGGGATCAACATAGCAGATTGGGTATCTGTACTCACCTGTATTTACATCCTGATTATGGCCGTCGGGGCGCTTCCCAAGTTTTTCGACACGTTCCGTTATTTCCGGAAGAAGTGGACCGATAAGTTTTCCGGTGCCGATCCACTGGTGGTGAACGTGATCCGTGACAACTCCATGATTGCGGCCAAGGTCGATGGTGCGCGGGGTAAGGACGATGAAAAGAGTGGCAGCAGCGGTTCTTAGCTTGAGCGCGGCGGGCCTGCTTGCCATTGCTGGCTACGAGGGATACAGCGAAGTAGCGTACATGCCGACGGCCCAGGACGTCTGGACGATTGGATTTGGTAGCACCCAGGGCGTCAGGCCTGGGGATCGAGTATCTGTTCCCCAGGCGCTCGGCCGGTTGCGCAAGGATGTGGCCCAGGCTGAGGGCTCTTTGGTGAAGTGCGTGAAGGTTCCGCTTTCCCAGGATGAGTTCGACGCTTACACATCTTTCGCTTTCAACGTTGGGGAAGAGCAGTTCTGCGGATCGACGCTTGTGAAGAAGTTAAATGCCGGCGACTACAGCGGAGCCTGCAGCGAGCTGCGGAGATGGGTTTACCAGGGAGGCGTTAAGTTGCCAGGGCTTGAGAAACGCCGGGCTGACGAGTTTTTAACCTGCATGGGATTGAAGGAGAGGTAAATGCGATTTTCAACAGTGGCAGTTGTGTCTGCGGCCGGCGTTCTCTCGAAGGAAGAATACAAGGCCGAGATGAGCAAGCTCACCAAGGCTGTCAACGAGAAAAAGGAATGAACAAGACAACCCTCATTGCCTGTTGTGCCTCGGCCGTTGCCGGCTGGTATGTAACGCACTTGTATTACTCGGCGGAAATTGCCGGAATCCAACGTAAGCAGGCAGAGGCAGTTCAGAAGGAGCAGACGACACATGCAGCAAAACTTGTGGCCGCAACGGACACCATCCTACTGGCGCAGTCTGAGTATGACGCTGTGCGTTCTGAGCGGGATCGTCTTCTTGCCAGGCTGCGCGACAACAACGCCCGTCGCAGTGACAAAGGAGATTCCGTCGAAACTCTTAGAGCCCGAGTTGCCCGGTGCGAACGCATGGTCAGCCGACTGGCTGAAGCTGGTTCGCGATGCAGCGACGGATGGCAGCGCTGCGCAGTCAAGCATGACGCCTTAGCAGAGGTGGCCCGGTAGATGTTGTGAAAAGCCCCGGAGCTTGATCGGATCTCCGGGGCTTTTGCAAAGGCAATTGCATCACTCATGCAACGAGCTGATTTTGCCTATGACGATGAGCATGAACTGAAACAATAAGCAGCCCATTGGTCCAAGATTTCGCGCATGTCTTCGAGAGGGTAGGCGCGCATGTATGCTCCTCCATACTTCGGCGAGAAGTGATCGAGGCAGGCTTCGACGATATCCTTGTCAAAAAGCGGGTGCCCGAACTGCCTTGGATTGTTTGCCCAGGTGTCGAAACTGGCACGGGCAAGGCCGTGTGGAGTGGCTATGCGGGGCAGGCCTTTAACGTCTACTTCGACGGGATCAGTGTAGCCGACTGAGCCGGAGTGAGACTTTTCAAAACTGGCGCGTCGAATCAGCGATCTGAGAGATGTGTCACTGAGGTGCCCGGATTTGCGTTCAAAGAAGCTGCGCCAAACATAATCCGGTTCACCGGGAACAACGGGAAAGCGCGGGAGATTCCGGAGAATGTCTGCCGCCTGCAGGGACAGTGGGGTTTGCCGGTCAAAGGCAAGGCCCTTTACCTTCATTTCCTCACGGGGAATTGTGATAACCATTTTGTCAAGGTCTACCTGACTCCAGCGCAGACTCAGGCAGTTATCAATACGGCTGCAGGTAAGAATCGCAAACAGAAGGGCGCGTGATGTGACGCCGGTCCGGGCAGATATGTCTTTGAAAAACTCAGGCATCCGCTCCGGAGGAAGGTGAGGCATGTGTGAAAGTCGGGGGCGCATTTTCTGCGCCGGCAGCAAGTGCCCCAGTGCTCCCCTGATGTCGGCGGGGTTGATGAGGTTCGGCAGTTTTTTAAGGGCGATAGCCCAGTCAAAGGCTCTTTTGATCTCGCCGATACACTTTTCGGGGGTGCTTCGCATCGTGAGCCACTTGTCCCGGTATTCATCGGCAAGGATATCCGCCGTGAGCGCAATGGCCGGCATGGTGCGTAGTGTTGTGCTCATGTGGTTTCTGATCCAGCCGTCAGCTTTTTCAGCATGAGTCTGACGGCCGCGGGTGGACCAGCGTCCGCGGGATTCTTCAAAGGCAATGAATTCACGCAGCAGTTGTTCAACTGTAAGGTCGTACTGCGGTCGTTCCGCTTCGGCTGCTTTTGCCCTTATTTCAGCCTTCGGATCTGTGCCTGCTTTAATTTTGATCAGCCAGTCCTTCGCGATCTCACGTGCTTGCGCGAGTGTGTAAATGCCGTATGCACCTATGGTGAACCATTTGGTTGATCCATTTGACTGGTATCTGAGAACGAATGTTTTGCTGACGGATGCCCCTGACTTTCTGACTCTCAGAGTCAACCCGGGGACGCCTCCGACGGCTATGGATGAAGATGCCGATTTGGCCTCCTTGTCGGTAAGGGGCTTCTGGCGGATGTTTGCCATGTCTGAATCTCTCGGGGTTTGCGGCCTTGAAAAGTAGCCCGGCAACTTTTGAAAATTCGAATATCCGGCTTGGTATGGATTTTCGGCCTTGCGGCATCTTGTCCGGCTACTTTTGAATTATGGCATAGAGAGATACGGCGGAGGTACAAAGAGACACGGAGAGAGACGGAGAAGAACAACACAAACCCAATAACGGCGCGGGTTTGGTGGTACGGAAAGATACGAAAAAGCCCTGCTGTGAACCAGCAGGGCTTTAGTATCCTGGGGTGGGAGATGGGACTCGAACCCACGACAACCGGAATCACAATCCGGGACTCTACCAACTGAGCTACACCCACCGTTAATTTTTTGTCTCGCCGTCATGTTGTGGCCTGCCCGGCAGGATTCGAACCAGCGACCCTCGGCTTAGAAGGCCGATGCTCTATCCAACTGAGCTACGGGCAGTCATACAACCAGTAACGTGGTCGGGGTGAAGAGATTCGAACTCCCGACATCCTGCTCCCAAAGCAGGCGCGCTACCGGGCTGCGCTACACCCCGCGAGAGACCGAAATTATACGGATGATTTTATTTCCTGCAAATCGATGCGGGGGAAAAGAGTCAGAGTATTGAAAAGAAACAGAAAATGTCATGCCGCACGGGCTTGCGGCATTCGGATGTGCCGGTTGTGTACTTTTGGTTTCGAAAGTGTGTTGGCGGTGAGTGTGAATCGGCCGCATAATCCCGCACAGAAAACAAGAAATGCCGCAGGGAGCAGACAATGGCTGATTATCTGGACCGGATACTTGAAACAAAGCGCGCGGAAGTCGCTCAGCTGAAAGCCCGCAAGACAATGAATGAGCTCAGGGCAGCGGCTGAGAAAGCCGATCCCCCGCGGGGCTTTGTGCGCGCTCTGCAGACAAAAATCAGTGCGGGGCTGCCCGCCGTCATCGCCGAAGTGAAAAAGGCAAGTCCGAGTAAGGGCCTTATCTGTCCGGACTTCAATCCTGCGCGCACGGCGCAGCAATATGAAGCCGCGGGTGCTGCCTGCCTCTCTGTCTTAACCGACAGCGTCTACTTTCAGGGCTCTGAAGCCGCGTTTCGTGCGGCGCGCGCTGCCGTCGGTATTCCGGCGCTGCGAAAAGACTTCATGATTGATGAAGCGCAGATTTACGAGTCCCGTGCGATGGGGGCGGACGCGGTACTGCTGATCATGCGGGCGCTCACCGACGGGCTTGCGCTCAAACTCGCGCAGACGGCTCTCAGTCTTGGAATGGACGTACTCACCGAAAGTCACGATGAGGGGGAACTCAAGCGCGCTCTCGCGCTTCCGGTGACGTTAATCGGCATCAATAACCGCAATCTCCGCACTTTTGTGACGAGCATCGACACGACGCTTGCGTTGCACGATCTGGTGCCCGGAGACCGCATCATTGTCTCGGAAAGCGGCATTGCGACGCCGCAGGACGTGGCGGCGCTGAAAAGCGCTCGTGTCGGAGCCTATCTTGTGGGCGAAAGCCTGATGCGACAGGGGAACCCCGGTGCGGCGCTTACCCAACTTTTCTTTTCGGAATAATCATGCGTGACTTTGCGCGGGAACGGCATCTTTGGGAAGGGGCCGGCAGCTGGCAGCCTCTCTGTACGGAATTTCTTCAGAGTCCGGCCGGAGAAAGTCTTCTGGCACGGCTTGACGCGCGGCTTGAAGCCGGTGGCGTGATTTATCCGCCGTATCCCTTTAAGGCGCTCGAGATGACGCCCGCGGAAAAAGTGAAGGTGGTGATTCTCGGACAGGATCCCTACCACGGACCGGGGCAGGCGGTGGGAATGAGTTTTTCGGTTCCGCCCGAATTACGAAAGCTCCCGCCGAGTCTGAAAAACATTTTCCGCGAAATTGCGCTTGAGTACGATACGGGCATTCACACCAACGGTGACCTTTCCGGGTGGGCTGAGCAGGGCGTGCTTCTTTTAAACGCTGTGCTCACCGTAGAAGAGGGAGAAGCCGCTTCGCACGGCCGCTGGGGCTGGGAAAAACTCACCGACGCGGTGCTTGCAAAAACCGCTTCTGCCGCAACTCCCTGCGTTTATATGCTCTGGGGGAACTGGGCGCAGGCCAAGGCCGACGGGATCCGTCACAATGCCAAGGGGCCCATACTGATTCTCACAAGCAACCACCCATCGCCTTTATCGGCCCTGCGCGGTCCCGCGCCCTTTATCGGCTGCGGGCACTTCCGCAAGGCCAATGAATGGCTTCAGTCTCAGGGAGCCGAGCCCGTTCGCTGGCTTGAGTTCGCTGCGGGTGCAGAGTCTGCGCAAGGCTTTAGACTTACGTGAGGCGCAATCGGGAGCATGCTGTGCCGCCACAGGCTCTCCTTTGTTTCTGATTTCGGACTTCGGGAGCGCTCAGAGTGGCCTGGCAGCATCTTCTTTTCGGAACAGCCGTCTGTCTGACGGCTTGTACGGCAGCCGCCGGGTCGGTTGCCGTCACCGGTGTCGATGCAGCCGCAGCCAAAAATATTGTGCTGATGCTTGAACCGACGGGAGAGGCTGAGCCCTGGCGGCTTGATAATTCCTCAATCCGAGAGACGGCCGCGCGGGCTCTGCGTCCCTACGGGTACTACAGTCCCTCAATTGACGTTACGCGCGACGGGAAAAAGCTCAGTCTCAGGGTCGATCCCGGAGAGCGCACCGTGCTCACCGATTCCGCGGTTGAAATCACCGGTGCAGCCAAGAATGATCCGGACTTTGTAAAGCTTCTGGCCGCGGTCCCCAAGGCCGGGACGCCGCTTTCGCACGCCGCGTATGAAAACTTTAAGAAGTCACTCAATACCCTGACGCTGCAGAAAGGCTACTTTGACGCGCGTTTTGCCGTATCACGTCTGGAAGTTGAGCAGAAAAGGGCTAAAGCCCGCTGGGTGATCCGTTTTGAAAGCGGAGAGCGCTACAGGGTGGGTGAAACCGTGTTTGCGGGCAGCCAGATTGATCCGGAGCGGCTCGCCACGCTGGCACCCTATAAGGCAGGAGACTACTTCAGCGCGACGGCGGTTGCCGAATTAAGCCGAAGGCTTTCACAAACCGGGTGGTTTGAATTGGTGTCGGCGGCACCGGACTTTGAAAAGGGAACGCCTGATGCGCTGCCGGTTGTCGTAAGTCTCGTGCCCCGCAAGAAAAACGTTGTTGAGACCGGGCTCGGCGTGAGTTCGGACACCGGTGTGACGGGGACGGTTTCCTGGACCCGCCCCTGGATCAACCGCCGCGGCTACAGCCTCACGGCAGAGACGAGTGTTTCAACGGCCGAACAAAGTTTTGAAGCGAGCCTAAAAATCCCCGTAAAGGAAAATCCGCTTGAGCAGTACTACCTTGTTTCGGCGGGCTACAAACACACCGATCTCAACGACACGGCGTCTTCGGCCTTTACGTTAAGTCTGTCGCGCTATTGGCAGACGGCTTCGGGCTGGCAGCGCGTTGCATCGGTGAAAGCCTCGCAGGATCACTTCACGCAGGGCGGCGTTACGCAGACAACGCAGCTCATTTATCCGGGATTAAGCCTCACGCGTATCCGTCAGAGAGGAGACACGAGTCCTTCGTGGGGTGACTCCCAGAAGTACAGCATTGATGTTTCGTCCGGCGCCTGGGCTTCTGATGTGGACTTTGTGATTCTGCGGCTTGACAACACATGGCTCAGAACGTTTAAAGTGCGCCACCGTGTGATCGGCCGGATTTCGCTCGGCGCCGTTTTTGCCGATGATATTGATGCGGTGCCGCCGGATCTGCGCTTTTTTGCGGGCGGCGACAAAAGTATCCGCGGCTTTGACTATAAGGGCGTCTCGCCCGAAGACGGCAGGGGGCGGCTTATCGGCGGCTCCAAGCTTGCGACAGCCTCGCTTGAGTACCAGTACAACGTGACGGGACGCTGGTGGGGTGCTGCCTTTTTTGATGCCGGTGATGCGGTGCGCAGTATGGATGATTTCACGGTGCACAAAGGCGCAGGGGCCGGTATTCGCTGGGATTCGCCCGTGGGGCCGGTGAAATTTGACCTTGCCTGGCCCATTAATGACGCGTCCGAACGCGGCCTGCACTTTTACATCGGTCTGGGGGCGCAATGGTGATGCGGCGCTGGCTTAAATATTCAGTTGCGGGTGCGGCCGTGCTTTCCGCTGCCGCCACCGGTGCCGTGGCCTTTCTGGCAGCGACCGAAACGGGCCTTCACTTTGTACTCAGAGAGGCAAGCGACCATGTGCCGGGATTTTCTTTCGAATCGGCGCAAGGGACACTTCTTTCTCCTGAAATCACGGGGTTAAGCTACGCCGCTGAGGGCGTTGCGGTGCGCGTCGGAAAGGCCGCTTATGCCTTTGACCTCATGGCTTTTTTGCAGGGAAACCGCATCGTTTTGCACAACGTCAGGCTTGAGCAGGCCTCAGTCAATGTTGCTGAGTCCGGTGAAAGTGCGCCGGAAGCGGCGCCGGCAGAGCAGACAACGCACTTTGAGGGACTGCCGGTTGATGTTGAAGTCACCGGTATTGCATTAAGGGATATTGCTTTTCACTCGGGCAGTCTTGATCTGGAGCTTCAGAAAGCCGATTTGGCCGTGAGTGCTTCGGATAAAACCATCCGGATCGCTGAGACGGCACTCTCGGGGCTTGCGGTGACGCTGCCTGCGCAGCAAAAAGCGCCGGAGGCCACCGACTGGGCAGCACTTGAAAACACGATCCGCGCAAGCGGTGCGGCTTCCTGGCTGGCGGTTCCTGAGAAACTCGTGCTTCCGGTTGACGTCACCCTGCAGAACTTCACGGCTCAGGGCGTGACGGTGCGGCAGGGAAAGGAAACGCTTTTGGCACCGTCCCGATTTGCCGCGGATCTGTCGCTCACGCAGACAGAACTTTCCGTGAGGCAGCTGACGGCAGACATTCCTCAGATGCAGCTGACGGTGAGCGGGAACGCGCAGACGGCGGGGGTCTGGCCCGTGGATCTGCGGGCTTCGGCGGTGCTCTCGGCTGACGGACGCGAACAAAAGACCGATGTCAGAGTGACGGGAGCCCTCCGGGAAAAACTCACGGCCCGGATATCGACGGCAGGAATGGCTCACGCCCGGGCCGAGGCTTCCGGTTTTCTCATGAAGCCCGAACTGCCTTTTGAAGCCGAAGTTTTTTTGGCCGCGCCTTTTGAGCAAAAGATCAGTGACAAAGACGCCGTCAAAGTGACCGCCTTTACGGTAAAGGCGCAGGGTACGGTTCTTAATGCCGGCATTAAGGCTTCTGTGATGGGGAAAGCTTCAGCGGGTTCCGCTGCTCTTTCAGACGTTCCCTTTTCCGGAGAAACCATACTTGATACCAAGGGGCTTCGCGCGATCACGGTCAGGCTTCTTGATGCGGCGGCAGGTGAAAAAGGTCAGCACGCCCGGATTAAGGCCCGGGCGCAGATAAATGCTTCAAACGGCCTTCGTGTGAGCGGCTCATTGACGGCAGTAAACCTTCAGGCCGCAAAACCGCTCCTGCCCACAGAACTGCGCCTTGAGGGAGCGACGGATTTTTCCGTGTTTTACCGTGACGGGCACTGGGACGCAGCACTCAAATCCATGAATTTCACGGGGCTTGTCTCCGGTCGGGCCCTTGAGGCCGCGGGCGGACTCCGTGCTGCCTCTGACGGCACGGTTTCGGCCCGAAACGTCACTTTGCGGGCGGGACGCAACACGATGACCGCGGACGGCAGCGTTGCCGTGGCCGGCAAAGGCGCATTAAACCTCAAAGCCCGGATTGCGGCGCCGGATCTTTCCGAAGTTTTGCCGCAGTTAAAGGGTGGGGCAAGAGGCACGGTGGCGGTTTCGGGGACTCTTGGTGAGCCCAGGCTTTCAGCCGATCTCACGGCCTCCGGTATGCGCTTTAATGATCTGGCTATTGACCGGGCGCGTCTGGCCGGGCGTTTCGGATCCGGGGGTGCGGCAGACGCCGTGACGCTTACGGTAAACGGCCTGCGGCAGGGAGACTACGCGGTCCCTGAAGCCCGGCTGGTTCTTGCGGGCACGCCGGAAAAACACACGCTGCGGTTTTCGGCGCGTGAAAAGACGCACGGGCTCGCGCTTGACGGGCGTTTGACAGGAAGCTGGAAGACTGAGGCGGCTCTCTGGAGCGGCGCGGCACAAAGCCTTTCGGTTAAAACGCCGTTGGGTGCCTGGGCGCTCACCAAGGCTGCGCCTTTAACTGTCTCCGCAGCAAGCCAACAGCTGAAAAACGCCTGTTTTGCGGGCGGCGCGTCAGCACGCACAGGGTTCTGTCTTACTGAACTTACAGCCGACAAGACAGCCCTTACCGTGAAGGCCGACGGCATCCGTATTGAACCCTCTGACTTCGCGGCGCTTTTCGAGCAAAAGCCGCAGATTACGGGCACCCTTTCAGGAAGGGCTTCTCTGCGGCAGATGTTCGGCGAAAACGGAGAACAGACGGCCGAAGCGCTTTTTGAGGCGCCGCGGATCACCGCACGGCTGCAGCAGAAAACGTCCGGCAAAGCCCGAAACGAGGGGCTCACACTGACGGATACGCGCCTGGTACTTAAGGCAGACGCCTCCGCCTTCACCGTCAGTGCGCAGACGCACACGGCGGGCAGTTCCCGTCCTGTGACGCTAGCCGTAACCGCTGACCGGCGCCGCAATGACACACTCTCAGGAAGACTCTCCGTTCAGGGGCTGGAACTGAAAGATCTCAGAGCGCTTTTGCCCGCTGAAACCGAAGTCACGGGGCTATTGACGGCAGACGTGGGTGTGTCGGGCAGCATCCGTCGGCCGGAGCTCACGGGGGAGGCGGCCGTCACGGACCTTTCAGTCGCGTCGCCTCAGATGCCTTTTCAGATGCAGCCGAGCCGCCTGACGCTCAGCTTTGCGGGGACGCAGTCTGACGCAGCGCTTGAGCTCATGACAAATCAGGGAAAGGCCTCGGCTGCCGCGCACCTTGACTGGAGCGACATGGACAGTCCCGCGGCTGATCTCACGATGACAAGCGAGCGGCTTCGGCTTGACGTGAGTCCGGATATTTCGGTGGATGTGGCGCCTGACTTACGCGTCAGAGCCCGCGGTGAAACATTGGCCGTTACCGGAAGGGTTGCTGTCCCCCGGGCCCGTATTGCGGTCAACAGCCTGCCGGAGGGCGCGGAAGGCACGTCATCCGACGAGGTTGTGATTGACCGGGATGAAGCAGAAGAAAAATCAGATCTCGCATCGCGAGTTTCCGCTGACATTGCCCTTCATTTCGGAGAACACGTCCGCATCAACGTCTTTGAACTCAAGGCCGGTTTAAAAGGGGACCTTCATGCCCGGCAGAACCAAGGGATATTTTCCCTGGACGGCCGCGTGAGCCTTGATGAGGGGACATTTCACGCCTACGGTCAGGATTTGAGAATCACCAAGGGGCTTCTCATTTTTGCCGGGCCGGCGGACAACCCGACACTTGAAATTGAGGCCGTGAGAAACAGTGAAACCACGGAGGATGACGTCACGGCGGGGGTTCAGGTGACAGGAACAGCATCGGCTCCCAAGGTGGAACTTTTTTCCGATCCGGAGATGAGTGATGAAAACAAACTTTCCTACCTTCTCACCGGGCACGGGCTTGATAATGAAAATGATGCAGCCGGCAGCAACGCTATGACCTCGGCCTTAATCGGACTCGGCGCAAGTCAGGCCGGACGCGTTGTGGGCAAAATCGGGGAGGCTGCCGGTATTGAAGGTCTTACCGTGGACACCGCCGGCCGCGGCACGGACTCTCAGGTGGTGCTCTCAGGTTACGTCCTGCCCGGCCTTCAGGTGAAGTACGGCATGGGAATCTTTGATTCCTTAACGACTCTGACGCTGCGCTACAGGCTGCTGCCCAAACTTTATCTTCAGGCTGTTTCCGGCACCGGTCAGTCCTTTGACGTGCTCTGGCGCTTTGAATTCTGACGCAGTCGTCCGGAAAGATTGCAAATTTCTGCTACGGGAGCCTGAGCACCCTTTCGGAGAGCGGGAAAAAGGCTCTACAATAATGCGCACGAATTTTGACTGCCGCCTGCATGCGTGATTTTTTAGCGCAATGGGCGGCAGACTACCGGTAGTCAAATATTTGGGCGGGACGAGATATCGGCCCGCCGGTAAAAAGGATAGCCATGTCGTTTGAGGCCATTACGGAACAGCCCAATCATTTCGATGCCTGCATCAAAGTCATCGGTGTCGGCGGTGGCGGCGGCAATGCCGTTGAGCACATGATCGACAATCAGGCTCAGGGAATTACGTTTATTGCTGCCAACACGGATAAGCAGGCGCTGAGCCGCTCCCGGGCCAACATCGTGATTCCGCTCGGTAAGACCGGGCTCGGTGCGGGCGCCAAACCCGAAGTGGGTGCCATGGCCGCACAGGAAGCCGCCGACAAGATCCGTGAGGCGCTTGAGGGTACGCATCTTCTCTTTATCACGGCCGGCATGGGCGGCGGCACCGGAACCGGTGCGGCTCCCGTGATTGCCGAGATTGCCAAAGAGCTCGGCATTCTCACGGTTGCGGTCGTCACCAAGCCCTTTGAGTTTGAAGGTTCCCGCCGTATGCGCCAGGCGCAGGCCGGCATTGAAAACCTTAAGGACAAGGTCGACAGCCTCATCGTGATTCTCAACGACAAGCTCGAAGACGAAGTGGGCGGTCAGGCCACGATGGTTGACTGCTTTGCCGCCGCAGACGATGTGCTTTACAAGGCCTGTAACGGTATTGCCGAGATCATTCATACGATCTCGGCAATACCGTTACAGGC
>ERZ1034678.82-NODE-82-length-51086-cov-7.259587_pt1 | contig 51086 bp, 44 predicted proteins | sample MGYA00520640_ERZ1034678 | MGnify/ENA primary metagenome ERZ1034678 (study PRJEB33766, sample SAMN09781767) | gut metagenome | biome: gut microbiome | host: Homo sapiens | place: Madagascar | study: EMG produced TPA metagenomics assembly of the PRJNA485056 data set...
CTACGTGCCGTAAGTCGCTGGCTTGCGCGCGTGATTTTGCCTGAACTTATTTTGGGCAGAAGTGCCTTGCTCTCTGAATTCAAGGGCAGTCACTTGATCAATGCTTCTTCAGATAAATCGACGAGAACAATCCCGCACTGAAGATAACGCCCACGCCGATAAGTGACAGCCAGTCAAGCGTCTCGCCAAACGCAAACATTCCCAGAAAGACGCCGAAGAAAATTCCCGCAAACTGAAATACCGCATTAAGAAGCGAATGCCCCTTGGCCCAGGCATAGGTCGAAAGCACCTGCGCGGCAAACCCGGTTGTCATCAATCCGGCCAGCGGCCAAAACCACTCAACCGTGGGCGCGTGCACGGGCTCAGGCGACACCATCATGGCAACGCCTCCCACCAAAGTTCCCGCAAGCATGAAGTAAAACACGGTTCGCGTGTTGGGTTCCCCGTAGCGCCCCAGATCGCGCAGACACCAGCTTGTGCAGGCACCGGCAAAAGCAGCTGCCGCCGCGTACGCTACACCGATCACACTGATACCTTCGGTTGATGGTTTTGCAATAAAAAGTACGCCCAAAAATCCCACGATCACGGCGCTCACGATCGGCCACTGCACCTTCTGACCGCCGCGTAACGACATGAGAATAAAAAACGTGCAGAAGATCAGAGGACTCGTGTAGTCAATCGACTGCGCCACACTAAGCGGCAGATGCTGCAGCGCCAGAATCTCAAGGAAAAAGCACGAAATACCCGCCGTGCAGCGCTTGACATGCGCCCAAGGATGCCGCGTCACGGGTGAAATGCCCTGCAGTAGCATCATCAGTCCGAGACACACAGTCCCGAAAAGCGCCCTGTAAAAAATGATCTCAAAGGGTGAAAAGTAGGCCGAACAGATCTTTGCTGAAAGCGACATCAGCGTAAAAAGAAAGCCGGCAACCAAAATCCACACCGATACGGCTGGCATAACACCCTCAGCGGACAGACCTTAACCAACTTTTTGGATATTACCGAAAGGGTTCGATAACAGGGGCATTATCACGGTCTGATAAGCAGGGGTATCTATAAAAATTAGTTTTAATTATGCTGATAGAGGCTCTATGAGAGGGGCCCATAAAATGAAAAACGATCGTAGACTAGGTCGCGCATTGATCTGAATTTTATATTTTTAGATCAATGAATTAACGTAGTTTGCGATTCTTCCGAAACCACAGGAAATAATAAGACGACGTGTCTCGGCACTGCTTCAAATTCTTCCTGTTAACCAAGGAGAAAATAATTACTGTTTATAGTAATTATTCAAGTCAATTATGATAACCCTCATAGAATTTGTCATCCTGTTCGGTGCCATCTTCCTCGGCATCCGTTACGGCGGCATGTCGCTGGGCTTCTTCGGCGGCGCCGGTCTTTTCATCCTGACAGTCGTTTTCGGCGTGGTTCCCACTTCGCCTCCGATTGATGTGATGCTCATCATCTTTGCGGTCTGCCTGTGCGCAGCCTGCATGCAGGTGGCGGGCGGCCTTGATATTCTCGTTCGCATCGCCGCACGCATCATCCGCTCCAATCCCAAGTACGTTGCGGTGATTGCTCCGATCGTGAGCTTCTTCCTCACCTTCTTTGCCGGTACCGGTAACGCCGTCTACGCCATTCTTCCTGTGGTCTATGAGGTGTCCTATAACGCCGAAATCCGTCCGGAACGCGCCATGTCGGCAACGGCCGTCGCGGGCCAGGTCGGTATTACGGCTTCTCCGATTGCCGCTGCCGTGGCTGCCATGATCGGTCTGCTCGCTCAGAACGGCCATGAAGAAATCGGTCTGGGTACGATCCTGATGGTGACCTTCCCGTCCTGCCTTATCGGTGTGATTGTTGCATCGTTCCTCGGTATGTTCCGCGGTAAGGAACTCAAGGACGACCCGGACTACCAGGCGCGTCTTGCTGCCGGTCTCGTGCTGCCCCCGAAGAAGCTTGACAACCGTCCGCTGCCGAAGACTGCCTACATCTCCGTGCTGATCTTCTTCGGCGCCATCGCCCTCATCGTTTTGGCCGGCTTCTTCCCCGAACTGCGCGTGCCGCGCGGTCAGGAAAAAGCCATCAGCATGTCGCTCGTTATCGAATGCGTGATGCTCGCTGCCGGTGCTCTGATGTTCGTGGTCTGCAAACCCGATGCCGCCAAGATCGCCAAGAGCGACGTGATGAACGCCTGCGTGGCCTCCCTTGCAGCCGTCTTCGGTATTGCCTGGATGTCTGACGCCTTCATCGCCGCCAACAGCAAGGTCTTCATGGAAATCGCCGGTACGCTCGCTCAGAGTGCTCCGTTCCTCTTTGCGGTTGTGCTCGCTGTGATGAGCTCGCTTCTCACGAGTCAGGGTGCCACCACCCGTGCCGTGATGCCGCTCGGCTTTGCCCTCGGAATTAATCCGATGCTTCTCGTTGCGATGTTCCCTGCCGTCAACTGCCTCTTCATGCTCCCGATTTCGGGTCCGGCTCTGGCTGCCATCGGTATGGACCGCTCCGGCACTACAGCTATCGGAAAATACGTGTTTAACCACTCCTTCCAGTTCCCCGGAATCATCATGGCCGTAGTCGCGGTGGCAGTGGGCTACACAATGGTGACCTTAGGCATCGTCGGCTAAACACTTCCTTATCCAACACCTGAGTCACGGAGGGCAGCCCGGCATTACGGACTGCCCTCATTTTTTAAGAGGCACTATCATGGGTTTCCTCTCCGCTTTCGTGGAAAACATGTTCTTTCAGACCGATGCCCAGCGCTACTGGCAGCCCGAGCATTACGGTCTCACCGGCATCCCCTTTACAGCTGAAAATACGGACGGCCGCAAACTAGACGCCATCGTGCTGCCGGCGCAGCCCAAAGATGGGAAGCCCTTGGATAAAACCGTCATTTATTGTGAGCCGGGCGTTTTTAACCGGGAGTTCAACCTGCCGCAGGTTGCCTACCTGGCACAGAAAGGCTTTACGGTGGTTCTTTTTGACTACAGCGGTTTCGGCATCAGCAGCGGAAAAACCACAATTGACGGACTGCTCACGGATGTCGAGACAGTTATTGAATGGCTGGATCGTTCAGACTATGCCCGCAGCCAGTATGTGCTTCTCGGCCAGGGCGTGGGATGCGATGCCGCGCTGCAGTTTGCACACGCGCATCCAAAGCGCGTTGAAAAGCTGATTCTTGAGTCTGCTTACGCTAACCGCCGTCACTGGTCCAAAGAGCGTTGGGGACCTGTGATCGGAGATATTGCCGCACGGGTTTTAAAGTGCAAGGCCGTTGAACCGGAAGACGTTCTGGCTGCAACCAAAATCCCAACTGTTCTCATCTTTCCGGAACAGGATAATTTTGCCCGCAAAGGCCAAAAGAAACGCCTGGAAGCTGTTGCACCGAAGTCAACTCAGATTTGGTCACTGCCCGACGCCCGCTACCTCGGAACCTTCGGGGGCAGACCTACCGTCTGGCATGACGCCGTTGCATCATTTATCGCCGGCAGCAAAGACGGTAAATCCGGCAAGACGGGAAAAGGCAAAAAACGTCAGGCAACCGTATAGGGCACTTCGTTATCGTCAGGAAGCACGGAAGAGGCCAAAAGCTGCGAATAGGCCGCCATATCCGGGATGGTGATGTTGCGCAGCACCGCCAGCGCCTTCACGGCCATAGTTGAAGCAAGCTGGTTATAGGCCTCCTGCTCATACATAACATAAAAGGTGCGGCGGTAACGCAGCGAATCAATACGGTGCAGCGAAATATTCTGCAGATGCGTTTTCGCCGCCCAAATCCCCAGGGGCGGCATCACCGTCCAACCGATGCCGCTGTTAACTAGACTGATGGCCGAGTTGTTGGTGTCCACGGCAATGGTGCGTGTACCGCGGTAATTAAACTGCCGCAGAATGCGCTCAATCTGAACGCTGTCCAGACTGTCATCGTTAAAACGGATGACGGGAAGCGACGGTGGGATAACCGAAAGGTCACTCACCTGATGAATACGCCCCTCATAAGCACGCGGCGTCACGATGAGGTAATTTTCATTAAAGAGCTGCTGCGCCGTGATTTCCGGTCTTTCGCTCGGAAACTTCGTCGCTACTGCAATGTCAACCTGATGGTTCAGGAGTTTCTTAAGAATCTTCGGCGTACTTTCACAGTAAGCCGTCAGATTTTTGATCCCGGAAATAATTTCGGGCATCAGAAACGGCGTCACGCAAAGCCCGAACGTATCGGAAAAACCGACCCGCAGATCCACTTCCGTCGTATTCAGCACCGAACGGATCTCAGCCGAAAGGTTGTCGAGATCCTCAACAATCGGCTCCACCCGGGTTTTAAGCACCCGGCCTGCCGCCGTTAACTGCATGGGCCGGGAGCTGCGGTCAAAAAGCGGCATCCCCACCAGTGCTTCAAGACGCCGTATGGCCGAAGAAACCGCGGGCTGCGACACATTCAAAAGTTTGGCTGCACCGGCCGTACTGCCGGACTTATTTGTCAGAAGAAACGCCCGAAGCGCTGAAATTTCAGGACTGGTTGTTTTCGCTGTGACGTTTGACATGGTGTCTGGCACTCCGCTGATGAAACCGATTCAAACATTAAGTGATACGGCCAACTATAAAGCCTTCCCGCATGGGTGACACAAAGACCAAAACGGCCGGAACTTTTTAAAGATCCGGCCGTTTGGCAGGGGAAACACAAAGCTAATTACTTAGCGGCAAGCTGAGCCTTCAAAAGGCCCTTCTTTTCGCGTTCCTTGAGGATGTAGCCCATAAAGGCAAGCATCGTCATGGCTCCCAGACGGCAGGTGATACCGCTCGGGTCATACTGAGGAGCCACTTCCACAAGGTCAAAGCCCACAACGTTACCCTTCTTGGCGATACCTTCGAGAACATCGGTTTCGAAGAGATAGTTCAGGCCGCCGGGCGAGGGAGAACCGACACCGGGGGCGTAGCACATGTCGTAGCCGTCGATATCGATCGTCACATAGTAGTTCTTCGCCTGAGGAATCATGTCGATCACGGCTTCAGCGCCCAAAGCAAGGGCCTTGCGGGCCGGGATTACGACGGAGCCGAAGGCTGCGGCATCCGCAAAGTCTTCGCGTGTGTTACTGCCGAGACCGCGCATACCGATCTGACACATCTTCTTAAAGTGCGGCATCTCGGAAATCAGGCGCATCGGGCTGCCGTTGGTGTAACGGCGCTTGCCGAAGTCAAGGTGCGCGTCAAACTGAACGATACAGAGATCGTCAAAACGGTCCAGTGCGCGGGCAATCGGATACGTGATCGAATGATCGCCACCCATCATCACGGGCACTGCGCCCTTATCAAGGATCTTGCCGACGGTTGCCGTAATGCGGTCAAAAGTCTCGCGGTATTCCATCGGATGCACGTCAACGTCACCGCCGTCAACGATGGAAACCGGAGCTTCCAGATACTGCGTCTGGCGTTCCGGATCCCAGAAACCGGCCGGACCGCGGCCGTAGTGGCAGGAAACCTCGCGGATACGGCGGGGGCCGAATTTGCAGCCTGAAAGATACGGAGCACCTGCATCAAAGGGAATACCCATGACGCAAAGGTCGGCGTCAAGCTGCGAAAGATCGTTACAGATCGGATACTTCGCGAAACTGGCGATGCCGGTAATCGGAAGGTTGTAAACCTGGGGATCCATAATTATTTTCCTTCATAATGTTTGTCGGAAACTACACTGTCTTCTGACAAGTCCCATCGTAGAAACGCCGCCCGAATCGGTAAATCAGAATTAGCACTTTATGTCTGATGTATAAGCGACACTTATATTGATCAGGGTTCAAAAAATGCCGGTCCTCAGAATTCTCACTGAAGACCGGCAAACACCTGATGGAAAGGAACTTTAGAAATCGTTTCCGGCTGATTAGGCAATCAGCGTTTTGACCGTAGCCTCGAGCTCAGCCTTAGCCGCGCAAACCTTCTCACGGCGCAGGGCGAGTTCGCTGTTATCACGGTCAAGACCGGCCTGACGGTTGTCAAGCTGGCGGTTGACTTCATCCGGAGCCGTGCCGCCGATACAGGTCTTGGCGTAGGCGATCTTCACCGGATCCAGAGCCGCGCGGACTTCCTCGTCAGTCATTGAAGTCTTGCGTCCGAAAAGCTTTTCAAAAATCGGGTTGACTTCAGCCGTGCCGATTTCATCCGCATTTTTGTGATGTTCGGTCATGTAAGCCACGACGCCCGCAACGATGTCATGCGCCATGCGGAAACTGATCTTGTCGTAACGCACGAGGTAGTTAGCAAGTTCCGTGACGGTGCAGAAATTGCAGCGGGCCTTTTCAAGCATGTGCTCTTTCTTCACCGAAATACCGCGGATGGAAACTTCCATCAGCTCACACATCACCTTAAATTCCTCGATGCCGGGGAAAAGGTAATTGGCTGACTCGCCGCACATATCTTCGCAGTGCGAGTAGATCACATTCTTCATCACGTTAAGCGCCGACATGTAGCAGCCTTCAACGTGCGCAGCCTTACTCTTGATGTGCTCGAGCACCCAAGGGTTCTTCTTCTGCGGCATGATTGAAGAGCACACGGCGCAACTGTCGGAAACTTCAATATAGCCGAAGTCGGGCGAAGCCCAGACATAGAGGTCCTGACAGAAACGCGAGAGCGTGTTGGCGGCAATTGAGAGAGCCGACAAAATATCGGTGGCAAAGTCACGCGAAGCCACGGAGTCGATCGAGTTGTCGATCGGCGCGTCAAAGCCCAGGAGCTTGGCGGTGTAGTTACGGTCAATATTCCAGGTGGTTGAACCCATGGAACCAGCGCCCAGGGGGCAGACGTTAAGCCCTTCAAAGGCGAGCGAAATGCGGCGGAAATCGCGCTGCATCGCATTTAACACAGCCGAGCAGTAATGCGCGAACGTGATCGGTTCGGAAGGCTGCATGTGCGTATAGCCCGCAAACACCGCATCGGTATTTTTACGTGCCGTTTCGATCACGGCCTGACGCATGCGGTTGTAGATCTCGCAGATCTCAAAATAGGCCTTACGCACGGCAAGACGGGCACAGGTCGCGTAAAGGTCGTTGCGCGAACGGGCAGTGTGCTGCTGGCCGCCGATTTCGATACCGACTTCTTCAATCAGATGCGCTTCAATGTTGAAGTAGAAGTCTTCACGGCCCGGATCCACCGGGAAGTCAGGCTTGTCGCCCATCTGTGCCATCTTGTCGTTGCAGCGCAGAATGGCCGCAGCGGTTTCGCGCGTGACGATACCCTGCTTGGCAAGCATCAAGACGTGCGCCTTATTGCAGTCCAAAAACGCCTGATAACGGTACTTGATGTCGTTTTGAATCCCGGGCTCAATCAGATACTTGACAACCAGAGGATCGGGCGGGGTCTTAATCTTACCGCGGTGGATTTTTTCGGACATCTTTTACTCCTTACAAAAAATCGGCTGTTTGTTGCGGATTGACCGCTTCAGCCTGGATGTCCGCATTGTGAAACCGTTGTACCGAAAAGCCCACGCAAGATAAGTTAAATTTATACCGATCTGTCAGATCTCGGAATGCTGTCCGGCTTCTGTCTGCCCGTGAGCGGAAAAATGGACGGCATCCTTTACCCAAGGCATCTGCTCATCAATTTCAGGCATCAGGGAACGCAAAACGCCGTCAGCAATCTCAAAAACGTCATCGGCAAAAATCCGCGGCGTACTGTTTTTGCTCACAACGTACAGTTCCCGCTTTTCAGAAGCGTCTGGGGCCGGCAACAGCTTCACTTCCTCGCGAAACTCTGCTGCAAGCAGCGCTGTCAGTGGATTAGTAAGGCACCAACCCAATCCTGCCGCCACCAGCGAAAAAACCGTCTGATTATCGTCAACGCAAAAGCGCTGCGGCAGATCAAGGTCCGCATGACGCAAAACCGCCTCACCGTCCTTACCGGCACGGGTGCTTCCGGCGTAACGCACAAGCGGCACGCCGCATAGACTGAGGCTCTCCCAACTCCATTCCGTTCTTGTTCCGGCGACTTCAGCCGGAAGCATAACGACATAGGGCTCTGACAAGAGGAACCGGTGCGTGAGGTTGGGTGCATCAAAGAAAAAGCCGTTGGCGATGATGCAGTCGAGTTTGTCCTGAAAGAGCTGCTCGTAGAGATCATCGGCGTACCCCGTCGTGATCTCGATTCTTCTGCCTCTCACAAGCATTTCCTGCACCAGACGGACGGCGATGCGGCGTCCCACCGACTCCACCACGCCGACTCTGATCGTATTCGGGATGAAGTTGCGTGTGCGTATGACGTCAATCACCGTATCGGCTTCCCCCATCTGCCGTGCCACAAGGTCGCGTAGAAGCTGTCCTTCCGGGCACAGAGCAAGGGGCCTTCGCGTGCGGTCGAAAAGCTCCAGATCAAGCTGCTTTTCCAGTGCCGCTATTCCCTGACTGACGGCTGACTGTGTGATGCCGAGCTGCCGGGCCGCTGCCGTAAAGCTGTGACACAGGCTCACAGCATAAAAAATCCGGATGTTCTGTGTAAATACCACGGCTTCGGACGAGCACCGTGACGATGTTGCTGTACTCATGGCAAAGAGAGAATAACCGAATGCAATACCCGTTAATAATAATGTCTGATGACCTTGGACAAGCGCTGGGTGAGCCGCAAAGATGCTCACTGTAACGATCCTGCAGCAGATCGTGTCTGAAAAATTGAGGTAAAAAATGTCTCAGCAGATTGAACGCGGCCGCTTAAAGGAGCCGCCCGCCCCCGAAGTCACAGAAATCATGGTTGCCCCGACGCTCACCAATGAGGAAATCGAGCGTTCCTACCAGTCCTACATCGATGTCAACAAGGCGCACGTTCTCATGCTTGCCAAGCAGGGGATCATTACCCGGGAAGTCGCCGCAAAAATCCTGACGGTCGCCAAAGAAATGGCCGCGATGGGCAACAAGCCCACGTTTGAAATCACTCCGGCACTCGAGGAAATGTACTTTAACCTCGAAAACTATCTCATCAGCCGCGTCGGCATGGAAGTTGGCGGCCAGCAGCACACGGCCCGCTCCCGCAACGATCTGCACGCCACGGTCGACCGTATGGTCACCCGTAATGCACTTCTCAAACTTGAAAAACTCATCAACAAGCTGCGCCGTACGCTGCTTGAGGTAGCGCGCCGCAACACCGACGCCGTGATGTCAGGCTACACCCATCTGCAACCCTCTGAACCCATCACCTTTGCTCACTACCTTTCCGCAGTCTCCGCAGCGCTCACCCGCGATTACAAGCGCTTGGCACACGCCTGGGAAAGCACCAACCTCAATCCCTTGGGCGGCGGCTCCATGGGTTCAACCACCTGGAATATTGACCGTAACTACACCGCCAAACTTCTCGGTTTTGAAGGGTTGGTTGAAAACTCCATGGACTGCGTCTGCTCGCGTGATTACCTGCTGGAAATCATGGCTGACATTTCCATCCTGGCAAGCACCCTGGTGCGCATGACTACCGACATGCGTATCTGGGCAACGCCGGACTACGGTTATGTGGAAGTGGCCGATAAAGTTGCCGTCTGTTCCTCGATCATGCCGCAAAAGAAAAATCCGTGGACCTTTGAAAGTTCCGCGAGCTTTACGGCACGCATCAAGGGCTACGAGGACGCTGCCTGGATGACGTATAAGGGCGTTCCTTATGCCTTTACCATGGAATCCATGGATCTCATCAGCAACTTCTGGCCCTGCCTTAAGGACATTGAAGGCGTTATCCGGCTTCTGGACGTCTCGATGAAGGACGTCAAAATCCGCAAAGACCGTGCACGCCGCACGGCCGCAGCGAACTTCTGCACGGTCACGGAACTTGCCAATACGCTGGTGCGCGATGAAAAGCTCTCCTTCCGGGCCGCTCACGAAATCGTTGCGCACGTTGTGGGCTACCTCACCGAATCGGATAAAAAGGCAACAGACATCGATTCCACGGTGCTTAACCGTATCAGCCGTGAACTCTTCGGCAAAGAGCTCAGCATCACGGATGCGCAGATTCAGGAAGCGCTGGATCCGGTGAAAAACGCTTACTCCAAGACCGTGATCGGCGGTACCGCACCCGAGGAAGTCAACCGCCAGCTCTCTGTGATTGAAGCGGCTCTTACCCGTGACGAAGCGGAAATCACCGCGCACGAAGAGCGCCTTACGGCCGCCCGTGACGCCATGAACCGCGAAGTCGATGCGCTGATTGCCTCCGTGTAATCGTTAAAAGCTGATCTCATCCGCGGACTTTCAGACAAGCCCGCGGATTTTTTCTCACTGAAGGAACCTCGTCATGGACCAGATCATTGTCGGCATCATGGCATTTTTCATGGTCATCGGCGCTGTTGACAAAGCGCTGTTTGACGGAAAGTTCGGCTACGGCAAAGAGTTTGAAAACGGGCTCAACACCATGGGGCCCCTTGCGCTTGTGATGGTCGGCATCATGTGTGTGTCGCCCGCATTAGGTACGGCGCTCGGGCCTGCGCTCTCGTCCTTTTTTCTCTCTATTGGATCCGACCCCGCGCTTTTCCCCGGTATCTTGCTCGGGGTGGACGCCGGGGGACTTCCTCTGGCGCAGGCCTTGGCCAAACATCCGGAAGCCGTTGAAATCTTCGGTATCGGGCTTTGCAGCACGCTGGCCTGCATCATCTGCATGCCGCTGCCGATTTCCCTTGCCATGGCCACGCAAAAAAGCCGGCCTTTTATTGCCAAAGGCATTGTCGCCGGCATTATCGCTTCGCCCCTCAGTATGCTGGGCGTTGCCTGGGTCAGAGGCTACGATACGCTCACCGTGCTCACCCTCGGGGCTCCGGCCTTCGGCATAGCCGTTGTGCTCGCATTCTTTCTGATTGTGTTCAGAGAACCGACCATCCGCTTTTTCATCGGTTTCGGGCGCGTCCTTGTCGGTATCTTTGCACTGCTTCTCACCGCTGCCGCTCTGGAGCATTATTTTTCAATCACCATCATCCCCGGGATGGCCAAAATTGATCCGCAGCTCACGATCATCGGTCAGATCGGCGTCATGCTCGCGGGCGCCTATCCCATGGTTCTTTTCATCAAGCGTTACGGAACAAAGGTATTGCATCTGTTCGCCCGCACCATGCGCATTGACGATACGGCAGCCCTCGGAATGCTGGTTTCCGTTGCCAATCCGCTGCCGATGTACGCCATGATTGAAAACATGACCAACCGCGGCAAAGTTATTGCCTCCGCCTTCAGCGGTCCTGTGCTTTGCATGCTGGGTGATCATCTGGGCTTTATGGCGGCCTACTACCCGCAGGGTATTGAACCCCTGATTGCCGGCAAGGCGCTCGCTGCCGTGGCCGCGGTCTTCATCGCCTTGGGTCTCGAAGTTCTCTCGCCCTCTCCGGAGGAAACAGCCCCCGCAGCCTGATTGTCTTAACCCCGCCGCCGGTAACGGTTGCGGGGTTAAAAAAAACCGGACACCCAACTGCTGTGTCCGGGGAAAAAGCCCCCTGGGGCACCCCGGGGGCTCCGAGAAGTGTTCGTTTAGTAAGTCGCAAAGATCCGGGAGATTTCCTTGGGATCATTGGTCTTTGTCAGCGCGAGCTGCAGCAAAATACGGGCCTTCTGCGGATTAAGGGTTCCGGCGTGGACAAAACCTGCCTTATCCCAGGCCTCGAGCGATTCGATCGTCGGGCCGTTGGGCACTCGGGCGCCGCGGACAACCACGATGCCCTTTTTGGCAGCGGCGTACAGCGCGGGTTCCGTATTGGCATGGATGGAGCCGTTACCGGTGCCGGCATGAATAATGCCCTTGGCACCGTTTTTCACGGCCGCTTCAACCATCTTGCCGTCGTCTTCCACATGTGAGTAGACGATATCCACACGGGGCAGCGTCTTTAAGCCCTTGATGTCGAACTCGGTCTGCAGCGTGTGCTTGCGGGTCGTGTTCTTATAAAACGCGGGCTTGCCGCCTTCAAAGTAGCCGAGATAGCCGAGTTCCGGGCTCACAAAAGTATCTACGCGCAGCGTATTGCTCTTTTGCACATCACGTGCGCCGTTGATGTTGTCGTTCATCGCAATCATCACGCCGCGGTTGCGGGCAGATTCATCAGCTGCGAGCGTAACGGCATTGAGAATGTTGACCGGACCGTCAGCCGAAATAGCCGTGGCCGGGCGCATGGCGCCGACAATCACTACTGGCTTATCGCTCTTAACCACGAGGTTAAGGAAGTAAGCCGTCTCTTCCAGCGTATCCGTGCCGTGCGTGATCACGATGCCGTCAACGTCCTTGCGGGCAAGCAGTTCATTGATGCGGTTGGCAAGTTTGAGCCAGATTTCAACCGTCATCGACTCAGAGCCGATGCTCGCGATCTGCTCACCCGTGCAGTTGGCAACCTTCTGAATTTCAGGCACGGCATTGAGCAGCGTCTGCACGCCGAGAGCGCCTGCCTTATAGCCCGTCATCTGCGTGTTGCTCGCGGCAGAACCGGCGATCGTGCCGCCGGTAGCGAGGATATAAACGTTCGGTTTTTCCGCCTTCACATTCTGCGTGGTTGCTGCCACAGCAGACATATCCATCGGTGCCAGGGTAAAGACACTTGCTGCCATAAGCGTTGCAACCAGGGCGTTCTTGAGTTTCATGGAAATGCTCCTAAAGATGGGCTTTGAGTATCAGCGCAGGGAAACGCTGACACAGCGGATTTCCCGGTTGCTTCAAGCACCCGAAGACATCCTGACGTCATCAATATGTGCGGAACACCCCAACGGAGGCACGTAACATTATTGATATTTATAAAATCAATAATCCCCCATTCTCTCTGTGGCAGAAAGCCTGCCGCAGACGGGATCATTCCCAGAAAATTCCCCGCTGACGGCAAAGAAAAAACAACACAGCCGTCCGGCCAACCGGCGTAACGCCGCTTAAAAAACCACAGGAGAAACACATGGATCCGAAAAAACTCACCGGCACTGAGACGGAGAAAAATCTCTGGGTAGCCTTTTCCGGCGAATCACAGGCCCGCAACAAATACACCTACTTTGCAGCGGTTGCACGCAAAGAGGGATATCACCAGATCGCCGCCCTCTTTGAAGAAACCGCGGATAACGAAAAGCAGCACGCCAAGCTTTGGTTCAAGCATTTAAACGGCATCGGTGACACGGCTGCCAACCTCAAATCCGCGGCCGACGGCGAAAACTACGAATGGACCGATATGTATGAGGGCTTTGCCCGAAAAGCGGAGGAAGAAGGCTTTCCTGAACTGGCCGCTCAATTCCGCGGTGTCAGTGCCATCGAAAAAGCACACGAGGAACGTTTCCTCAAGCTTTTAAAGAACGTACAGATGCAGAAGGTCTTTGAAAAGAGCGAAGAGGTCATGTGGCAGTGCCGTGTCTGCGGTCACCTGGTCATCGGGAAAAAAGCGCCAGAGGTCTGCCCGATCTGTGCGCACCCGCAGTCCTATCAGCAGATTCACGCTGAAAATTACTAATCACTCCGAAATCAGCCGCCGTCTGCCTCAGAAAAGGTCCCCTGGCGGATGTGCGGCTGATCTCCGGCAGCCCGGCATCCGCCGGAGCGCTAGGTCTGCCCGAACCGCACGTGCGTTTCAAGCCCTGGCGCAGCCTTTGCAAGTTCCGGCATCATGCAGTCCCGCATAACGGCTTCGGCTTCTGCGCGGACAACCTCAAGAATCTCCGGCTGATTAACAGCCCCCACACACCACATCACACGCTCGGCGGCCGGCATTTCAGGTAACGGAGCAAACGCAACACCCTCAACAAACTGCCTGCCGCACCAGAGATTCGTGGGCGGCAGAATCCCAAAGCCCGCGCACTGCGCAATCAGTCCCGCAACGCCGTAGCTTGAAGCAACGGCAATGCGCCGTGCGGGCCGGACGTCGGCTGCGGCCAAAATACGGTTCACGCGCACCTGATCCGAACTCTCCGTGTTGTAGCAGACAAAGGGAACGGTCTGCGCGAGCTCACGCAATGCGTTGCGTGTTGCGGGCATGCGGACGCCCTTGGCCGTTACCAGCAGAAAATCCTCACGGTAGGCGGGAAGTCTGCGCCAGGCATCCCCCTCAAGCCCCGGCCCCGCGCAGACAATCACATCAAGCGCCCCGGCCTCAAGTCTTCGCGCCAGGGGGCGGGAGAGTTCCGAATACACCGTCAGGGACGCCACCTTCTCATTCATGCGGCGCACAAACCAAGGGCCGACGGTGGCTGCGACCGACTCACCGAGCCCGAGCCTTAAGCGCTCAAAGGCAAGCTCTTTGGAGGTTACCCTCTCGCGCAGGGCAGCCGCTGCGTTAATGAGCGGCGCACCGTCAGCGGCAAGGCGCCTGCCGGCAGCGGTAAGCCTCAGGGGCCTTGCATCACGCTCAAAAAGCGCCGTGCCGAGATCCTTTTCCAGTGTTGCCACGGTCTGAGACACGGCCGAAGGCGTCACGCCGATCATCTTGGCGGCCCTGGCAAAGGTTTTAAGTTCGGCTGCCGCCAGAAAAATTCTGAGCTGCCGCAGATCAACCGGATCGGATGACATAGCGCACTATGTTTAGAAAAACTTAACTTGGCCGAGTTTATTCCTGTGCTTTCTTGGCTTCAATACAAAAGAAACCGACAATGCCCGCATACCGGCCGGCAACCGTTGTCCGACAACCCGCACAAAGAGGACCACCATGAAAAAAAAACGCACCGAACGCGACTGTCTCGGCACGATGGAAATTCCCGACGACCGCTACTACGGCATTCAGACCACCCGCATGCTTGCGGTTTCAGGCACCGCAGGCTTTCCCGTGATCACCTACCCGGACATGCACAAAGCGCTCTGCCAAATTAAGAAAGCCTGTGCATTGGCTAACGCCGAGATTGGTGCTCTCGCGCCGGAAAAAGCGCGCGCTATTACCGAAGCCTGCGACCGTGTGATCGCCGGCGGCTTTGAAAAAGAGTTTCCGCTCGATATGTGGCAGGGCGGCGGCTACACGTGCGTGAACATGAACGTCAACGAGGTGCTCGGCAACCTCGCCAACGAAATTCTCACCGGACACAAAGGGCAGGACGCCGTGCATCCCAACACACACGTCAACATGGCGCAGTCCACAAACGACACGATTCCGTCGGCAACACATCTGGCCGCGGCGCCCAGACTTGCCGCCCTCATCACCGAAACCGAAAAACTTGCAGAGAGTTTTGAAGCCAAAGCCCGTGAATTTAAGGACATTGTCAAAGTCGGCCGCACCTGCTGGCAGGATGCGCTCCCCGTCACGCTCGGTCAGGAATTATCCGGTTTTGCCTCTGTCCTGAAACGTCAGGCTCAGGCTCTCAAAACTGTGCGTACCGGCTGCTTTGAACTCATCATGGGCGGCAATGCCGTGGGCACCGGTCTCGGAGCACAGCCCGGCTACCGCGAGGCTTTTTATAAGCACATTTCCACCATCATCGGCGAACCGGTCCGCCCGATGGACAACCTCTTTGACGGCTTTCAGAATTCCGACTTCATGCTCACCGTCTCCGGAGCCGTCAAAACGCTTGCCGTGACGCTCTCCAAGATCGCCAAGGACCTGCGTCTGATGAGTTCCGGTCCGCGCGCGGGCTGGATGGAAATCAATCTGCCGGCACTCTCCCCCGGATCCTCCATCATGCCCGGGAAAATCAATCCGACGGTCCCTGAGATGGCCATTCAGATCGCACATCAGGTCTGTGGCAACGATGTAGCCATCTCGATGGCAATCGACGAAGGCGAACTTGACCTCAACGTCTGGGACGCCACTTTCTACAAGTGCCTCTTTGAGAGCCTTTACCTCGTGGAACGGGAACTGCCGATTCTGAGACTTCACTGCGTGGACGGCATCACCGCCAACGTTGATCGCTGCCGTCATGAAGCCGAAACCTCGATTGCGCTTTCCACGGTCGTTGCAGCCCTTTTCGGTTACCCCGAAGGCGTGCGCACGGCACACTACTGCGAGAAACACGGCTGCACGGTCAAAAAAGCCGTAGTTGACATGGGGCTTCTCACGGCCGAGCAGGCCGAAGTCCTTATTGATCCCGCGCTGATGGCTGATCCCTCCGCCATGGCCCGCGTGATCGCGCAGTACAGAAAGGAAATCGGCACGGTTGCCTGAGCACCCACGCCCTGACGTCAAAGCCGCTTCGGTGAAAATCCAAAGCGGCTTTTCTTTACTCACCGCACCTCAACCAATGCGATAGGCCCATCAAACGCTTCACCGTCTGCTTTCCCCGCATAGCCATCGCCAAGGCCCGCTTCTGCCCCACGATCACTACGAGCTTTTTCCCTCGCGTCACACCCGTGTAGATCAGGTTGCGCTTGAGCATCACGACGATCGGGTATTCGCTCCCCGGTGACTCATGAATCGTCGTTGCGTAACACAGCTCAAGCTCATCGATTTCGGAATAGGGATAAACAACCCGCCGCCCGTCAAAGTTGGCGGTGAGTTCCTCGACCGTGGAATGCTTCTCCATGATATTTAGTCATACTGTGAAAAGAAGTCCAAGCATGCTGTTGAAATGCCGAAGAAGGAGACCAAAAGCCTCTAACCCTTAATCGCATCGGATTGTTTCCGAAAAAGTGAGGATGAAATGGCACAGCTCAACATGCGCGGCAAACTAAAGAAAGCCCCCGCGGCAAGCATGGTCAAGTACATAAACCAGCCCGGCATCCCCGATGAAGTGGCTCATTCTTATCAGACCTATCTCGACATGAACAAAGCTCATGTGGTCATGTGCGCCCGAGCCGGAATTATTGATAGAGATGCTGCTGTGAGAATCCTCAAAACGACCAAGGAAATGGCCGCCATGGGCGATAAGCCGACGTTCCCCATCGATCCGGCCTCGGAAGGACTTTATTTCAATCTTGAAAAATATTTAATTGAGCACACCGGTATGGATGCTGGCGACAAGGTCACATTGCTCGTTCGCGCAACGACCTCTGCTGCGCGAACGGTGCTGCACAGCTGCATCAAAAGTTTTTCTACAGGCCAAAAAACTCTGGGTGAATCCGCCGAAGGTGGAGAGGGCAGAGCCCCTCAGAACTCACACATATAAAAATTTGTAAATTAGCGGAAAGAAGACTTGACATCTACCGGTGCCTCAGCCTGAAGCCTGGAACTCCCGTACTTGCCCCGTTTCTCTTCTTACCGCAAACGAGTCTGTCCGCCCCGTCTGCCGTGCACATGGTTTTTATTCCCGTGCATCCCACCGTCCCCTTACAATACCCCCGACTTTCCCTTTCTCCTGCACGGCTTTTCCCCGTGCAGCCCTCTTCTTTCGACAACCGGTTTCCGACTCATGGCACGCACCGAATACGGCACCACTTGGTGGGGCGAGCAGTGGCTCAACGCCCTCACGCACATCGACTACGCCAACCGCATCCCCCGCGGCAAAACCTACGCCAACACCGGCAAAGTCAAATCCTTCCGGCTTGACTTTGAACAGCACGCCGTCAAGGCGCGCGTTATCGGGCACTACGATCCGTTTTATACGGTAACTCTGAAGCTCCCCGAAATCTCCCGCGAGCAGCGCGAAAAGCTGCTTGATGCCGTCGCGTCCTCGCCCCTCATTCTTGCCAAGCTCTCTGCGCGCGAACTGTCACCCGACATCCTCCCCTTATGCGAAAAGATCGGGATCCGCCTGTTTCCCGCGAGCTGGCGGGACATGGACATGCAGTGCTCGTGCCCGGACAGCGCGGTGCCCTGCAAACACATCGCGGCGGTCATTTACAAGATGAGCCAGGAGATCGATGCCAATCCCTTCATTCTCTTTGCGCTGCGCGGCATTGACCTCACAAAAGAACTGGCGTTAAGAGGCGTAGAAATCGGGCGGGCACTCAATTCGGAACTTCCCGCCTGGCGCGATATTCTCAAGCGCTCCGATCCGTCCGATGCAGCCGGCACGTTTGATGCGTCGGTGATGCAGAACAGCAACATCACCGATCTTTACATCGATGACGACAACACGTGGTCCGCCCCCACCGAAGCCGAAACCAAGGAAGACTGGTTGAGAAGCCTCTCGGCACTGACCTTTAAGACGCCCGCGTTTGAACCGGACGCGCAGCTCGCGCTCCTCTCAGAAAAGCCCGCGGGCTACGTGGGCGGAAACTTGCGGGAAACGGTGAGAAAGGTGCTCACGGCAGCAGCCAAGGTTGCCAAAGCGCAACTCACAAAACTCTCGGAGCACACTCCGCCCGTTTTCGTGTCCGACGAAGAGCACCCCGCAGCACTGATTTCGGTCAATACCTGGGGCGCGGTGCGAACCTCCGAAACCCTTTACTGGCAGGAATTTGACCACGAAAGCGGGAAACTCGTGTCCTGCCGCGTCGGTGACATGCGCCCGGACGGAAGCCCCGTGCGCGTGCACGAGATGTTCTCGGGCTTTTTAAACGCGAAGAAACTTGACAGCGAAGCCGAGGAAATCGAAGCCTTCTACGACGCCTGGGTGCTGGCGGCAAAACTCATGATGGTTCAGGCTGCGATGCCGCAGATTTATGAGCCCGCCGAAGGCTGCTTTGCGGTGCGCTGGATTCCCGCGACCACGTCCCCTGAAATCCGGGAGCTCACCCGGGAACTTGGTGCGCTTTTTCTGCGGGTGGACAAACCCTGGCTTGAAATCCTCGGGCGCCCGGACGCGATGAGTGCGGTCACCATGGGCGAAATTGTTCTGGGGATCTTCATCGACAGCTTCGTGCGCGCGGGCTTTGAAAAGGTTCGCGGCGAGACGCTGCTGCCCGACAACACGGCGCTATTTGCCGCGGACTACACCGATACGCTCGAAAACCCCGAAAACACGGCGCTGCGCCTGCGGCTTTCCGAGTGGTTGAGCCCCCTGGCGCAAAGCACGGCCTCTGCTGCCGTGCACTTAAAACCCGTTCTCACGGTGCGCGATCCCTGGCACGAAAGCGAAGCGCACGACACCGATAAGGCCGCTGAAGAGCCCCTCACGGTTGAGCTCGGGTTTTTGTCGATGGACGAAAACTCCAGCGGAGGCGCGGTAGGCGCGGGTTATGCCACTTTGAAGCGCATTTTGGCCGACCCCGCCTTTAAGCCGGTCCGCTTTGACGCGATGCGCACGGCCGCAAGGTTAAGCAACCACTGTGCGGAACTCACCGACCTTCTGCGAAAGGGCTCGGAGACGACGCTTGTGACGATGCAGGAATTGACGCCCCTTCTCTTTAAAGCGATTCCGCAGTTAAGGCTTCTGGGCGTCAAGGTGATTCTTCCGAAGAGCCTCAGAAAGCTTCTCGCACCTCAGGCCACGATGCAGATTGACCTTGCGGAAAACTGGGATGTGTCGCAGGGCTTTATGGGTCTTATGGACCTGCTGGATTTTGACTGGAAGGTGGCAGTGGGCGGCGAAGCGATTTCGCGCGAAGAACTCAAAGCGCTTTCAGCCATGGCCGGACGCGTCGTACGCTTTCACGACAGCTTTATGTTTGTGGATGAAAAGGAACTTACCCGCATCCGCAACCGCATCGAGGCGCAAAAGCAGGGCCTCACCAAAATGGCGATTCTGCGCGCGGCGCTCACGGGCGACATGGATTCAAGCCCGGTTCAGCTCACCGAGGCCGTGCGCACGGCGCTTCAGAGGCTGCTTAAAGAAACCGACACACCCATTCCCGCAACCGTCAAAGCAACACTCAGGCCCTATCAGGAACGGGGCTACCGCTGGATGATGCGCAATGTCCGTATCGGGATCGGTTCGATCCTTGCTGATGACATGGGGCTCGGAAAAACGCTGCAGGTGATTACGCTTCTTGAAGGTTTACGCACCCGCAGGGAATTGAAAGGCAAACCCGCGCTCATTGTGGTGCCGACGTCACTTATCACCAACTGGCAGAGAGAAACCGCGCGCTTTGCGCCGAAACTTAAACTGCACGTCTACTACGGCCCGGGCCGGGCGCTGCCCGGTGAAAAAGAGACGGTGCACGCAGTGCTCACGACCTACGGCACGCTCAGGTCTTCCGTCAACACGCTTGCGGAGCGCGCCTGGCGGCTTCTCATTTTGGATGAAGCCCAGGCCGTCAAAAACTACCGCACCTCCACTTTTAAGAGCGTGCGTACCGTCAAGGCTGACGGGGTCGTTGCGATGAGCGGCACGCCCGTGGAAAACCGGCTCATGGAATACTGGTCCATCATGGAAGCCACCAACCCAGGGCTTCTCGGCTCCGCAACGGGCTTTAAGAACACCTTCGCGCAGCCCATCGAAATCGAGCACGATGAAGAAACGGCCGAGCAGTTTAAGCGCGTCACGGCGCCCTTTATTCTGCGAAGGCTCAAAACCGACAAGGCGATTGCGCCTGAGCTGCCGCAAAAGATTTCGACCGATGAATACTGCACGCTCACCAAAGAGCAGGCGCTTCTTTACGACAAGGTCGTTAAAAAGTCGCTTGAACAGATTAACGACGGCATGAGTCCCATGGAGCGCCGTGCGATGGTTCTCACGCTCATGATGAAGCTTAAGCAGATCTGCAATGCCCCCGCGCAGTACGCTAAGGACGGCTCTTACGCTTCCGCGGAGTATTCCGGCAAGATGCAGCGGCTTTTCGGAATTCTCGAGGATCTCGAAGCCGCAGGGCGCAAGGTACTGATCTTCACGCAGTTTCGGGAGATGGGGAAACTGCTGCAGAAGTGGATCGGCGAGAAGACAGGCAGCACGCCGAAATTTATTCACGGGGGTGTGGCCCAGATAGAGCGCCAGGCAATTGTCGACAGCTTTCAGACTAACCGCAGCGACAAGGTGCTTATCCTGTCGCTCAAAGCCGCAGGCACCGGGCTTAATCTCACCGCTGCCACCGCGATCATCCATTACGACCTCTGGTGGAACCCGGCCGTGGAAAACCAGGCCACGGACCGCGCCTACCGTATCGGGCAGAAGTCTTCCGTGAACGTCTACCGCTTTATTTCCGCCGAGACCTTTGAGGAAAAGATCAACACGATGATTGAATCCAAGAAGGCCCTGGCAGAGATGACGGTTGAGACCGGCGAAAACTGGATCGGAGATCTCTCCAAGAACGAACTGCAGGAAATCTTTACGCTGCAGACGCACTGATCCTCAACCTTCAGTCCGGTATGTTTCCGGTGGGAAAGCTGACGGGATTCATCTCCGTCATCCCCCACCGACAGACTGTCGCATGTACTTAAGCCAAGCCAGTCGGGCGATAGGCCTTCGTTGGTCCTGAACCAACAGACACCAGCAGCCCGCGCTGCACCATGGCATTAAGCAGCAGTGTTGCCGTACTCTGCGAAACGCCCAACAAATCCTGCGCCTCCGCGCGGGTTATCTGAGGCTGTTGACGGCAGCGCTGCAGAACCTTCTGCATCCGCTCTCTTGCCCGTTCGGAGAGATCTTCAAGCGAAACTGCGGGCACAACTTGCTGCGGCTGCTCCCGGATAACCGCTCGTCCGCTTACACCCCCCAAACCGCCGTTCACATTGGGCAGAGTCAGCATAAAACTGAAGCGCGTGACGGAAATTTCCGGTTTCTTCCCTGTGCCGGCATAGGCTGAAAGCATTCTGCTGTAACCGGACCCGTAGCCTTCCAGCAGTCCCAGGCGGTAAAACACGGCTGCCAGCTTTTCGTTGCGTTGCTCAGATACCCCTCTGAGAACTTCATCTATTGTGAAGTTCGGCAGCAATCCGCCCTGATTCAGAATTTCCAGTCTGTCAGCGAAAATACTCATCAGAATCGGCCCGGTACTTGAGTACTCCCGGTGCACAACAGCATTCGTGAGTCCTTCTCTGACGGCCATCATCGGATAGTCCGGTATATCGATTCTTTTCACGCCCTGAAAAACAGAACGCTTTGACTGGTGTTTCTCCAAAAAAGCCAAGGCTTTGTCAAACTGCTCCAAAACGGAGCCTTCAAATTCGGCTCTGTCACGAAAAATCATCTTGTCGGTTCCCTGAAAAACCGCGGCTTTCAGGGAATACGGACACTGATCGGATAAAAGCAGCGCAAGATTTGTGTAAAGCCCGTTTTTATTAACCAGACCGAGCGTTTTTTTCTGCTGATCCCCGAAGGCAACCGCGGCCTGAGCAAAGTATCTCGATGTGTAATCAAAGGAGAGCTCCTGCTCAAAGGAAACCTCTTTCTCAAAAACTCTTCCTGCGGTTTCCATCAGCATTTCCCTGATCGCATTGACGCCTGCCGGAACAGTTGACGGTCCCTGCCTGACAAAGACACCTTCCGGACGCAGTCCCTTGCCCCTGAGAAAGTAAGGTCTCTGACTTCCTTGTTTGACCTCAACGACAACAACATCTTTGCCGTCAATTTCTTCACCGCGGCAATTGACGCACGCCATCACGTCCGGCGTGATCGAATCCCGCAGTGCATTCTGAATCTGAAGAACGGCACCGTCAGGATCCGAGACTCCGCAGGCAGTCCCGTCATCCTCGATACCGACATACAGATATCCTCCTTGCGTGTTGGCAAACGCGATAACCGTTGCCTTGATGTCATCGACATAATGCCGCTTAAATTCAGTATTCAGACCTTCCCGACGCATATCAGAACCAAACTTCAAATCCAAAGGAGCAACTTCCGGAGCTTCCGTCAGACCAACAATATAATCATGATCTAATCACAACATTATGATTAGATAATCACAATATATTTATTACATTATATCAACATACAAAACTGTTTAATACAAGTATTTAAATATCTTGTGATGAGATAACAATTAGATATATGATTAGATAAACATAACGGCAGTCATAAGCAGCTGCCAACACCGAAAAGCTTGCTCGGGTTTGTTCTTTCCAAACCATCCCGGATATCGAAATTTTTCGATAGGATTGACCCTTAGAAGTTCGTTACGAAAAATTGCGATATGTACGTCAATCCCTTCCGCTCCAATGACGCTCTTGAAACCCTCTCGTTTCCCGGACGCGAAAAAGAGCACACAGACATTTGCAGCACTCATCGTGCAGGCCGTACTGCAAAGTGTTGAGTCCCGCAGCTTTTCCCGGCTTCTCGCGCACTTTCGCGTAATACCCGAAATCACACTTCAGCTCGCCCCGGAAAGGCTCAGCGTCACTTTCCCTGCAACATCGGACGGCACTGTGCTTTTAGAAGACGCCGTCCGTCTGATAGACGCCGCCGGCCGCGAAAAACCGGGCCTCACCGTAATCTTTGACGGGTTTGCCGAAGTCCTTCTCTTTGGCAAAGCCGCAACCGAAAAACTCAGCTCTGAACTTTCAAAACTCAGGCATGCGGTCTGTGTTTTCTGCGTGCATTCGCAAGCACTCACCGCGGATCTCTTCACTAAGCCCAAAGGCCCCTTTTACAGCTTGGCTGACGTTGTTGCACTTAAATCCCCCGCGCGGAAAGACAGCGTTGTCTGCCTCGCAAAATTACTCAGCCCCGTTGCAGGAGAAGATGCCCGCAAAACCGCACAGGAACTTTTCAACATCACGCACGGCCACCCGCATTACACACGGATACTGGGAGCTGCCCTTTTTGATCAACTCAGTCTTTACGGACGCACTCTGCAAGACGGTGCGCTTGAAGCCGCTGTGGCTGAAGTCGTCTCCGGGCACGACATGAATTATCTGGTGCTCTGGACTTCCCTCACGCTGACTGACCGCCGCGTCATCAGAGATACTGCGCTTTTCGGGCGTCCGGTTAACGACGGAAGCAGCCCGACAAGCACCACCTACAGTGCACTTTCCAAACTCATGCGTTCCGGAGACATCACGAAAACCGATGAAGCGTTTGAGCTCGCGGATCCGTTTTTCAGGCGCTGGGTTCTTGCCTTCACGAGCTGAAGCCGCGTCAATAATCCGTGAGCAAAAAGAGCATGTAAAAAGGTATGGTCAGAATATTGCCGTTTCGTCCAACGTTATAGCGTCCGACCTTAATTGCACTCTCCACGTGATACTTTTCCGGGTGCTTGAGAATCGTCTTTGTGCTTTTCACATTACCGTTCGTTGCCTTCACTTCAAGCGGAACACATTTACCTTTGTACCGGATCAGAAAATCCACCTCCAGACCTGAGGTCTTTTGGAAGTAATAAATTTTTCTGCCAATTTTTGTAAGAATATCGGCTGCGAGATGCTCAAAAATAGCCCCCTTACTGCCCTTGAGATTTCCGGTCAGAATATCGGCTGCCGTACCCCTTTCAAGCATCCCGATAAAAAGCCCCGTATCCGCCAGGTAGACCTTGAAGCAGTCCTCCATCGAAAAAACCTCCAGCGGCAACTCCGTGATGGTCACATTACGACAGCGATGGATAAGGCCCGCATCCTCAAGCCACTGCAGCGTGCCGAGGTACTCGCTGACGCGTCCCCCCTTTTTCACCTCGGAATACTTAAATTTCTTGTTCTCTTTAGCAAGTTGCCTCGGAATGGAGTCAAAGCACTCCTTGATGCGCGTCTTGTCAGAACTCTGCGCATATTTCGTCATATCGCCGCGATAGGAGTTAAGCAAATCACGTTGCTTTTGCAGCACCAGGCTCATGTTGTGCGTTGCAATAAAGGCATCCACAACAGCCGGCATTCCTCCGATTGCCGCGTACTGAAGCAAGAGCTCATGCATCCGTCCGTGTAACGGCTCCGGCACCGGCGTTTCAGATACCAGAGCATTCTTAAGCATTCCGACCGCTGCTTCAGGAATGCCGTTAGCCCAAAGGAATTCCTCGAAATCCAGCGGCCGCATCGTCAGTGTCGTCTCATAGCCAACCGGTATCGATGACGCGTCATCACCATAACCGTTCACGCCGAGCAGCGACCCTGTGGCAATAACGTCATAACGCCCGTCCATCTTAAAAAACTTCAGTGCAGTACGCGCCTGCGGACACTTCTGAATTTCATCCACGACGATGACGGTTTTACCGGGAACAAGCGTTAAAGTTTTGCCCAACTGCGCTGAAGCCATCATCATGATCTGGTCAACCGCCAACGTCCCCTCAAACGCCTGTCCTAACTGCGGATAGGCTTCAAAATTCAAATACACCACATGAGTGTAATTTTTGCGCGCAAAATCCAGCACAGAGTAGGTTTTCCCGCACTGCCTCAGCCCTTTGACAACCAGCGGCATCCGATTCGGATCATTTTTCCATTCCAAAAACTTCGAGCAAATCTTTCTCTTCAGTGACATATGAATAAAACAGTCTATTATCAATAAATTAACTATGTATTTAACATTTTTTCAAGCGACTTTCAGCGTTTTTTTCCTTGCCTCTGCTGCCACGGCTTCAACGGTCTCGGGCATCTCCCGCTCACGGGAAATCAGATAGATTGCGTGCTTTAGCTGTGCGTCAGGAAGCCTTTGCACATACAGCCGCCCGTTGTCATCGGGGTACTGCCGGAAGACAGAGGAGACAACAAGCGCCCACCCCACCCCTTTTTCCACCAGCGAAAGCATCGTGCTGTTGTTGTCGACTTCGATGCGCTGAGGAAAATCAAAGCCCAATGTGCTGATGAAACTTTCGTTCAGCCGGCCGCCACCGCCCTCGCGGACAAAACGGATTAAGGGCAGACCGCAAAAGCGCAGATCGTCCCAACTCCAGGGGCCCTTTTTCTGTGCAGCCAGGTCTGCCGGAAGCACAATCACGGCGTCATCCTCGTAAATGAGCGCTCTGGCAACACCCTGCACCTCAGAAAACGCGCCCGTCACAAAGGCAAGATCGATTTCGCGCTTCTGCAGACTTTCCAGCAGCTGCGGTGACGTACCGGTCGTCGCGGTGATGCCGCTCGCAAGCGGCAGAAGGTTTTTCACAAGTTCCGGAATAAGCCACCGTGTCAGAAGGTCAATCGCCCCGATCCGGATCTGAGGCTTTAAAAAAGAGCCGCGCCTTAAATCCTCAGCAGCTGCAAAAAGCCTTTCACGGCAGGAATGCGCCTCGCGGCGCAGCACCACGCCTTCTTCGGTGAGCACCAGGGGCCTGCGGGTCCGGTCAAAAAGTTCAACGCCAAGCTCACCCTCAAGTTTTCTGATCTGCTTGGTCACTGCGGACTGCGTGAGACCGAGCCTTACAGCCGCCGCGGAAAACGCGCCCTCGTCGGCAGCAGCAAGAAACGTTTCAAGCAGACGGGAATAAACGGAAAAAAGCGGCTTCATCTCGGGCCTCCGGACAACACTTCCCTTACTTTATTCCTTGAGGGAATACTTTGCTCAACTTCCCGCCATACTTTTTGAGAAACACGGCTGTCAGGCTGAAAAATAAAGATATCAGCAGCATTCTTTACGGAGACTGACTCATGTCCTTTTCTCTGATTGCAGCAGCCTACGACCTGCTTGACGATCCCAAGGCTTCGGGCGGGCGCGTTGAAGCCTTTTTAAGTCAGTGCGGTGCCGAAGATATCCGCGTTACCGCCTGCCGCGGCGAAAAAGGCAGCACCGACTTTATCCGCTGTCTCATCCCCGGCAAAAACGGCAAAACCGCGGGCGGCACCGCTCCCACGCTCGGGATTGTGGGGCGCCTCGGAGGCATCGGCGCAAGACCCGGGCGGCTCGGGTTTACCTCTGACGGCGACGGAGCTCTGACCGCCGTTTCCGCTGCGGCAAAACTCGCGAAGATGCATGCTGCGGGAGACATCCTCACGGGCGACGTGATCATCACCACCCACATCTGTCCGTGCGCTCCGACGCGCCCGCATGAGCCCGTGCCTTTTATGGACTCACCGGTCACAAGCTCGCAGTGCAATCAGTACGAAACGGATCCGGCAATGGATGCAATCATCTCCGTTGACACCACGCGCGGCAACCGCATCGTCAACCACCGGGGATTGGCGGTTACCCCCACCGTGCGCGACGGCTGGATTCTGAGGGTAAGCGAAGACCTCCTTTCCGTCTACGAGATCACCACCGGAAAGCTTCCCGTGGTGCTGCCCCTCACACAGCAGGACATCACCCCTTACGGTAACGGCGTTTATCACCTCAACTCCATTCTGCAGCCTTCCGTTGCGGTCACCGTCCCCGTGGTGGGTCTTGCCGTCACGGCGGTGAGCCAGGTACCGGGCTGCGCCACAGGCGCCACGCACCTTGAGGATATTTCCGACGCCGTCAACTTCTGCCTGGAAACAGCCAAAGCCTTTACGGCCGGAAAACTCGCCTTCTGTGATGAAGCCGAATACACGCGCCTCACCGCCCTTTACGGTTCCATGGCACACCTTCGCACTATGGGAGAACACGCATGAGCTGGACTATCTGGATGGCCGCCGTCATTGTGCTCATCACGATTGCGGCACTGTTAAAGCGCATTGAAACGCGCCTTGTGCTCTTTACCTCGGGTCTTGTGATGGCGCTTTTGGCGGGCGCCCCTGAAACCGCCTTAAAGGCCTTCATGGCCAATATGACCAACGGCAGCCTCATCACCTCGATCTGCTCGTCGCTGGGTTTTGCCGCTGTGATTGCGATCACGCGCTGCGACGTGCACTTTGTGGGGCTGATGGTTAAACCCCTGGGGAAACTCGGCCTCTTTCTGCTGCCCTTTTGCATGCTCATTGCCTCTTGCGTGGCGGTTGCGATTCCGTCAGCCGCGGGGTGCGCCGCGGCGCTCGGCCCCACGATGATTCCCCTGATGGTGCGCGCGGGCTTTAAACCGGCGATTGCGGGTGCTGCGATCATCGGCTCGATCATCCCGTCGGCGATGAGCCCGGGCTCAAGCCACAACGTCTGGGTCGCCAAGATCGCCAACATCGACGTGATGACGCTGATTGTCGAATTTGCGCCGAAGATTCTCATCATCTGCGGACTCAATATTCTGCTCGTGACGCTGATGATCTTCGTGTTCCGGGACTACAAAAAGCCCGCAGCCGACAGTAAAGCCGAAGTCTTTGAGGTGGCAAGCGACGCACGCGGGGAGCTGCCTGAAAAGCCGAACGTTCTTTTTGCGCTGGCGCCGGTACTTCCCATCATCGTGCTTCTGTTGGGTGCAACCGTCGTTCCGCTTCTGAAAATGACCGTTGCCGAAGCCATGATCTGGGGCTCGATCTACACGCTTCTCATCACCCGCTCCAACCCCGAAACCGTCACGAAGGAATTCTTCGGCGGCATGGGTAAGGGCTACGCCAACATCATGGGCATCATCATTGCGGCAGGGTGCTTTGCCGGGGGCCTTAAAGCCGCAGGTGTCATTGATGCGCTCATCAACACCCTCAAGGATTCCCGCGAAATCGCGGCGTATGCCGCCAACTTCGGCCCGTTCCTCATGGGCGTTCTCACCGGTTCAGGCGACGCCGCAGGACACGCCTTTAACCAGGCGGTCACTCCCTACGCCGCCGAATTCGGCATGCGCATCGAACCCCTCGGTATCGTGGCGGCACTTTCGGGCGCTTTAGGCCGCATGTGCTCTCCGATTGCCGGTGCGACACTGGTGATTGCCGGCATGACGCGCCTCTCGCCCCTTGAGATCAGCAAACGGATGGCGATTCCGATGATCATCAACGTCATTTTGCTCGGCTTTATCTTTGAACTCTGAGGTCGCTTACCATGCAGTCCAATGAAATTCTTTTGTCTGAGGCCGCCAGGGCCGAACTCATCTCCGACCGGCGGCATCTGCATGCGCACCCCGAAGAAGGCTGGTGCGAATTTGAAACCACCTGGTTTATCGTCCGGCGCCTTAAAGCGCTGGGCCTCACTGTCAAAGCCGGTATTGACGTGATTGAGCCCGCTGCCGTCATGGGCCGCAATCCGGCTCTTGTTGAAGCCGCCCAAAAGCGGGCCGCCTCGCACGGCGTACCGGAAGACTTCATCGCGTCACTTAAAGGCTACACGGGCGCAATGGCCGTTTGTGAGACGGGACGTCCGGGGCCGGTTACGGCGCTGCGCTTTGACATCGATTCGCTGCCCATTGAAGAGACCGAAGCTCCCGAACACGAAGCCAACCAGGGGCACTACCGCTCCGAATACAAGGGTTTTTCGCACGCCTGCGGCCACGACGGCCACACGGCTGTCGGCCTGGCGCTTGCGCGCTGGATTTCCGAAAACCGCGATCAGCTCAAAGGAACCGTGAAGATTCTCTTTCAGCCTGCGGAAGAAGGCGTAAGAGGGGCCGCAGCGATGGCAGCCAAGGGCATCGTCGATGATGTCGACTGGTTTGCGGGCGGCCATATCGGGTGCTCCGCTCCCTTGGGTGAAGTCGGCGTATCGCACTTCGGGTACCTTGCCACCACCAAGTTTGATCTGGAACTCTTCGGTACGGCGGCTGCGGCCGGCTCTCCGGAAAAAGGTAAAAGCGCTCTCATGTGCGCCGCGGCCCTTTGCATGTCGCTCGGCAGTCTCCCCGGTCACAGCCAGGGCATCACGCGCGTTCAGATCGGAAAGCTCATCTCCGGCACGGGCCGCAACATTGTGGCCGATCACGCCTACATGCAGCTTGAAGTGCGCGGTGAAACAACAGAAATCAACGACTACATGGCCAAAAACGTTGAGCAGACAGTCGCCGGGCTTGCCCAGGCCTACGGCGTCAGAGCCCAACTCACCCGGATGGGCGAAGCCGTGACGTATAAGGGCGACGAGGAAGCGGTGGAACTTCTGAAAGCCTGCGCTGCGGAAGTTCCGGGCGTGAAGTCCGTTGTCGACATGAACGCCAAGATCGGCAGCGAAGACTGCACGATGCTCATCCGCCGCGTGCAGGAGCACGGCGGCAAAGCCGCGTTCTGCTACTACGGCTGCAACCATCACGGGCATCACTGTTCTGACTTCTGCATTCAGGACGAAGTATCGCTTCCCATCGGCTGGGGCGTCTTTGCGCGCTTCATCAACCGCATCAACGGCATTTAACCGATCCGGACAGGCACGGGTTTAACGCCGTGCCTGTCAATCCCCCATTTACTTCCCCGGGCGCTTTCGGGAACTGCTTCACGGTTTGCGCTTTTTATCGGTCAGGCCTGCGTCAGTTGAGGCTCAGACTGCATATACTCTCATCAGCATCGGCAGCCGCCTGTTTTTAAGGCGACAACCTCTGCCACACCAGCAAAAAAACCATCCGCCGGCGTCCGCCCCGGCCTCCCCAAGGACTCCGCCATGCCCGACACCCTCACCCCCGCCGTCCGCAAGCTCCAAGCGCGCCTTACCGCCGGCTTGCCGGATCTTTGTCTCACCGGGGCCGTCGCGGCCGATGTTTTTAACGGCGTGTGGCTTACGGGAGTCGACGTGCTCATAACTGGTGACCGCATCACGGGTCTTGTTCCCACGGGCAGCGTCAAAGCCAGAGAAATCGTCGATCTCACCGGAAAAACCATTCTTCCTGCGTTTATTGACTCGCACGTGCATATCGAAAGCTCGATGCTCACGCCGGCGCATTTCAGCGATCTCGTTGTCCCGGAAGGCACGGGGACCGTCGTTGCCGATCCCCATGAGATTGCCAATGTACTGGGAACCGAGGGCATCCGTTTCATGATCGAAAACGCCGAAGGCTGCCCGCTTGACATCCGCTTCATGCTGCCTTCCTGCGTACCTGCAACGCCCTTTGAGCACGCAGGCGCCGTGCTTGAAGCCGACGATCTTGCCCCCTTTTTTAACGATCCCGCGGTACTGGGCTTGGCCGAAGTCATGAACGTTCCCGGGGTGTTGGCAGGCGACGAAAAACTACTCAAAAAGATTGCGCTTGCCCGGTCTTTGGGGCGGCCTGTGGACGGTCACGCGCCGGGCATCAAAGGCATTAATCTGCAACGCTTTGCCGCGGCCGGCATCACAAGCGATCACGAGTGTTCCACCCCTGAGGAGGTAAGAGCGCGCATTGCCTGCGGCATGGCCGTCAACCTCAGGGAAGGGTCTTCGGCGCGCACGCTCAGAACGCTACTGAAAGCCGTCACGCCGGAGAACGCCGCATCCTGCCTTTTCTGTAACGACGACGCGCACGCCTGCGACGTCAAGGCACGCGGGAACATGCAAAAGCACCTCAGAATCGCGGTTGAGGAAGGACTTCCCGCCATGGAAGCCGTACGTATGGCGACGATTAACGCCGCACGGCACTACGGTCTGAAAGAAGTCGGAGCCGTGGTACCGGGCTGGCGCGCTGATCTTGCGGTGGTCGACAACCTCACGGACTTCAACGTGACGGACGTGTTTTTAAAAGGCCGCCTTGCCGCACAAGAGGGCCAGATCATTTGGAAAGCCCCCGTTAAAACAATTCCCGACACCGTGCTCTCGCGCGTCAATACCGGGCCGCTCTCAGAAAAGACCTTTGCACTCCCGCTCACCGGCAGGCAGGCGCGTGTGATCCGGCTTGTGCCAAACGATCTTCTCACCGAAGAAGACATCCGGCCCGTGGTGACCTCAGACGGCCTTTTTGACGCCGCCCGCAATCCGGGCCTGGTGAAGCTTGCCGTCATTGAACGGCATCACGCCACAGGAAACCGCGGTCTTGCAATCCTTTCGGGTTACATCCGGGAAGATGCACGCATGGACGGCGCCGTTGCGGTCACCGTCGCCCACGACAGCCACAACCTCATCATCGCGGGCGGCAGCGATGCGGATATGCTCACGGCGGCTGAAGCACTTCGCTGTACCGGAGGCGGCATGGTTGTGGTGAAAAAGGGGCGCGTTGAAGCGCTGCTTGCGCTTCCCGTTGCCGGTCTCATGACAACGGAGACAGCCGAAGTCTTTATTGAAAAACAAGCGGCGTTTTACGCGAAACTGCGTTCTCTTTTTGACTTTGCCGAAGGCATTGACCCGGTGATGACGATGGCTTTTACCGCCTTACCCGTCATTCCGGCCGTCAGGCTCACCGATATGGGACTTTTTGATGTGACGCGCTTTGCGTTTACCACGGTTGAGGTCTGACAAAAATGGGGAGCATCCAGGCTCCCCGCTCTTAACATCCCCCGGCCTTACTTCATCCAGGGAGCCTTTTCCTCGCAAAGCACGCCGTCCGTAGCAGTAAAGCCCTCAAGACTTCCGGCCTTAGCCTGAATGCAGATGTAGCTCATGCCTTCCGCTCCCGCTTTTAAAGCGCGTTTACCGGCAGGCGAAATCCGAAACCAATCGCCCTTCGTGACGGGATGCGTCTCCCCGTCAAGCCAGAGTTCACCGCTTCCGGCCAACACGCCGTAAACCTCTTCGTTTTTGGTGTGCGCGTGCACAAAAGGAATGCCGGCGCCCGCGGGCAGCGTATTCACCGACACCTCGCAGCCCGTAAGTCCCAGCGCGTCATGCAGTTCCTGACGGGCTGCATCACCCGCGTGCAGCAGTGCAAAGTTGTTGTTTGTCACTTTGATGGCCTCCCAAATTGTTCGTCTGCGAACAAAATGACCGCAGACAATGTAGTTAAAGAAAAAATTGGTTTTCAGGAAAAGTTATCCGACATCCGGTCCATGAGACCCTCGAAGACCCGAAGCTCTTCTTCGGTAAAACCGGCGGAAAGGTCTTTGATAAGCGCCTCTGACACCGCTTCAAAAATGCCCTCAAGCTTTCGGCCCTTCTCGGTTAAAGCGACCGTTATGCGCCTCGCATCCTCGGGATCAGCTGTTTTTTGAAGCCACCCTGCTTTCACCAAGCGCGCCACCATCACCGAAACCGTTGACTTGCAGCGGTGCGTTTTTGCCGCGAGTTCCGTAAGCGGCAGGCTCTTCTCGTCAAAAAGCACCGCAAAAATATCCCCGTGGCAGGGCTCAATATCGGTGATGCCGTGTTGGGCCAAAAGCGCTTCGATACGGGCGCGCGTCAAAGCATGCAGACGGGCGATCTTTCGCGGCAGCTCTTGGGCCGGTGACGGTGCATGTTTATTTGTTCGCATACGAACAATATAGCGGAAGCAAAGAAAAACCGCAAAGTTCGCCTGACTGACCGACAGCTCAATGGAGATCAGCACGGAATCCAGCGGGTTTGCCAAGGTTTTTATGGATTTCTTGGTTTTTGGGGATTTCTGCGGATTTTTAGGGATTTCTCGGGATAACCGCGGATAAGTTAGTAAGAGTCGGCGCAAACCCGCTCCCGCGAAAATCCTCTGAGAAGAGCAAAAGCCGCTCTGTCAGTCACCCGACACAGCGGCTTACGTGTTCTGCGGCCGTTGGAAATCAGTGGTTCCTTAACGCTGCAAACGCCTGCTCGAGATCCGCAATGAGATCCGCCGGATCTTCCAGGCCCACCGCCATGCGGATCATCCGGTCAAAGGGAACCTTCCCGGTCGTGCGCTTTCCGTAACTCATCACGAGAAGACTCTCGTAGCCGCCCCAGGAGTACCCGCGGCCGATGAGTTTTAAGGCGTCCACCATGGGTTCCAGTTTCCCCGCCCACTCGGGCTTAAAGCGCACACCGAACAGGGGTGACGCTCCCTTATAGTCCCGCTTCCAGAGCGCATAGTCGGGGTTATCGGGGTCTGCGGGCCAGAGAATGACTTCGACTTCAGGCTGCGCCTTAAACCAGGCGATAACCTGAGCGGCGCCATCTTCCGCGGCCTTCATGCGCGCGGCCATGCTGTGCAGTCCCCGGTACGCGAGATAAACGTCGTCCGAAGGCGTTGCCTGACCGGTGTCGGCCACAAGCTGAAAGACGGGCTTCCAGGCTTTTTTGTTGCAGATCACCACGCCCATCATCAGGTCAGAAGCCCCCGCAATGTACTTCGTTGCTGCGTGGATAACCATGTCAACGCCATGATCCAGGGGCTTAAAGTACAGAGGCGTTGCCCACGTGTTGTCAATGACGGATATGACGTTGTGCTTACGGCACACGGCGGCAATCGCGGGCACGTCCTGCAACTCAAAACTGTGCGTACCCACCGTTTCCATCATCACGAGTTTGGTGTTTGCGCGGATGAGCTTTTCAATCCCGGCGCCGATTCTGGGTTCGTAAAACTCCACCTCCACCCCAAAGCGCGTGAGCACGTTTTCGGCAAAGTCGCGCGTGGGGCCGTAGACCGTGTCGGCAAAGAGCGCATGGTCTCCGGCGCTCACAAAAGCCATCAGAGGCACTGTGCAGGCCGCAAGCCCCGTTGAAAACGCCCAGGCGCCGACGGCTTCAGGGCCCTCAAGGGCTTTTAAGGCCTCATAAAACGCTTCATGCGTGGGTGTGCCCCAGATCCCGTAAGTGGGGGAGTCCTTGATGCCGGCATTGCGGTGCGCTTCGCACTCGTGCATGCGGTGCACGGACTCAAAAAGCACGGTGGAAGCTCTCACCACCGGGGGATTGACGTACGGAAAAGCCGGATTAAAAGGGCACCCTGCGTGCGTGAGCAGCGTTTTGTCGCCCGGCGTTTTGTTGGTCATGAAAAGTTCCTTACGACACAAGTCCGGAAAGGATACAGCCAAATGTACCGGCGGCGCCTGAGCACTTTTGAGGCATTACCGCGAGACTGCGTCTTTACCACGCTGCCCGATCTCTTTCACAATGATCCGACCCATTTCACAAACCGGTCACGGCTGGTTTTTCTAACGCCTAATCTGACAAAAAACGGCCTAATCTAACGTTTCTAACGTTAGATTTGACAGATTACGCATCAGCCGGCGACAAAAACGCCGCTCCCGGCAAAGGAAAGCGGCGCTGAGAAGCTTTACGTCCGTAATGCGGTCTTCAGGCCTTAAAGCGTTTCCAGAACGAAGAACCCGTTAAAACCACGACCATCACGAGCGCCACACCGAAAGCGAGGATGCAGCACTGCGCCATGCTCATGAACTTCCAGGCCGGAATCAGATACCAGCTGTCGGCGCTGTTATACATGTTGATCAAAAACTGCTGCGCGGAAGAAAGCACCGTACCGTCAGGCACCACCGCCGTGTCGTAGCCGCAGTCACCGGTGGGCAAAAACCAGTCCGGCGCCCACTTTTCCAACGGAAGCCCGAAGGGATACTTCGGTTCCAGAGAACACCCCTGCATCCCGAAGACCGCCTCCATATCGTCACCGTGAATCGCGTGATGAATGGCCGAGAGCTTAAAGGAGCACATGAGGCCGTAGACCGCCCCGTAAACACTCACCACGAGCCCGACGAGCTTCAGGATGAGGTTTTTGGGATTAATGACGGTAATCAGAGCACCCAAAGCAACCACCAGGAACCCGAAGCGGATGTAAACGCACTGCTCGCAGGGTTTCATATAGAGCCACACCTGAAACACGTTGTGCGCAATCACAACGAGGGCGCAGCTTAAAAAGATAATGAGTAACCACGGCCAGCGCATGTCTGACCAGCGGGCAATTTCTCCGACGGGATCGGCCTTAAAGCGCCCTGTCCATTGCATAGTTGTTCTCCCTGACGTCACCGGCTTACTTCATGGCCGCGAGTTCTTTCACAAGCGAGACCATGCCGTCAAAGTTACGGATGCTCTTGGTCATAATCAGGTACTTGCCGTTGACAACGTAAGCGGGAATGCCCTGGATCTTCGCGACGTCATAGGTGACCTTCCAGCTGTCGGCCAAGGCCGTCACGGCAGCATCCTTTTTCGCGGCTTCGTAGTCGGCGCCGGTGAGGCCCGTGGCGTCGGTCATGGTCTTCAAAAACGCCGATTCGCCGGCCGTCCACCGCTCCTGCTTACGGTGGTAGGCATTGTAGATCGCGTCCTTGGCTTTCTTAAAGAGCGAATTCTTGTCTTCAATGGAAACACCGGCTTTTTCGTCCCGGAGCATGCACATCGCAAGAAACACGCTCGCACAGCGGCCGTAGGTTCCCTTGGTTTCGAGGTGCATCGGCTTAAATTTCAAGCCCACCTCTTTTTCGATGCGCGGCAGCACCCGCGGATCAACGCCCACGTCGTACTTGTAGCAGAACGGGCAGTCGTAGGAGAAGACCTTAATGAGCGTGCCTTCGGCGTTCGGGAGCGGTTTATCGAGCACCACATACTGGGTGCCCTTTTCGGCGGCGAAGGCCGAAAGTGCTGTGGAAGTCAGTCCGAAAGCGGCCGCGGCGGCCACGAGAGTTCTGCGCTGCATGATGTGCTTATCCTTTGAAGTATGTCGGTTACCGCACACAGGCTTACGCTGTGTGCTTTTATGTACGGGCAGTTTAGGTGCAGGACCCGTTTTGCGAAATTGACGATTACAGCGAGCAACATCCGCAAACCGAAACACGATTATTCAAAAAATGAAAAAAGCGGCCGAAGCCGCCTCTTTTTTGATAATCACGCGCTAAAGCGTAAGTGCCCGTGTGCGCAGCACATCAGCCGCACTCAGCCCGCTCAGGCCTTTTTGCAGACGTGACTTCTCTCGTCGTAAATACCCTGAACGTACACATTGTGATCGCGGTCCACGCTCACGATGCCGAGCACATTGTGCGGGAGCGGCCGCTCCACCATGCCTTGGTTCACCACGTAGTGAATGCCGTTTCTGCGGCTGTAGTAACCCTTGTGGTAGTGGCCCGAGAGAACCGCCAGAACGCGCCCGCTTTTTTCAAGCATCTCTACAATCTCGCGGCTGTTATAAATGATGAAGTTCTGCGGCACGGGATTGACGTCCCAGTAGTTGAGCAGCTGGTGCGTAAAGACAATCACGGGTTCCTTGCCGAAAGCCAACTCCTTTTTAAGCCACTCCACTTCGGCGTCCGGCACCACGGCCTTTGTCCAGTCAAATTTGCCGAGCGCGTAGTGTTCACCCTCGGCGTTGTTGTAGCAGGCATCAAGCACAATGTACTTCACGCCCCCCGACACAAAGCTGTAGTACATCCGGCCGTTGGCGTCACCGTGGTTTGTGATGTTTGAAACAAAGTCGCCGTAGGTAATCTTGTCGAAGTCGTGGTTACCGGCCACGTGGTAGCGTGGCCCGTTAAAGCGCCGGAATTCCGCTTCCACGGTCTGAAGGTAGGCAATCGTGCCTTCACGGGTGCCGTTGTCATTACAGTCCTTAAAGTCACCGAGTTCAATCGCAAAGTCGAGGTTCTGGCCGTTAAAGAGATCGATGGCCTGACGGAGTTTTGCAAGCGAATCCCGGTAGACGAGCACCGAGTCTTCTTTGGGAATGAGGCGCGTCGGGGCCACCACGTAGTGCACATCGGTCACAAAACCGAACTTGGAGATCACGTTTTCAGGCTTCGGTAATTCAATATCGGCAATTACCGGCGTTTTGGCAAAAAGTTCACCGGCCGCGGGAATAAAGAAGACGCCGAGCGCAGACTGGATAAAAAGACGACGTTTCATTTTTTGGGTTTGATGCTTAAACCGGATACGCCATGCCGAAACACCGCGGCAGCGGGCAGAGGCGTTGTCCTTTCGTCGGCACACCGGTTGTATTGGGATCTTCTGCCTGTGTGTGCTGCATTGTGCGATGCTGCTGTGTCAGCCCAATGGCAGGGCTCTGACGGATCCATGACAAAAAGACGAAAGACGGCGGACTCTTTTTTGAGTCGGGGCAGCCGGAAGACAACAAGCAAATAATTTTTTTCGGGCCGCCGGGCCCAGTCCGGACCGGCGCCACACGTTTTTCTGCTTTAAAACCTCAGCCGCACCGTCCGATCCCCTGTTTTTGCCTTTCCTGCCTGTGTTTTTTTCATCTCAACCTGTCAAGCGACACAGAAGCTGATCCCAAAAACGACATAAAACCTGACCCACCCCGGCAGGAACATTTTGTCCGGCGTTAGCCCGTCACTCCTGCTGAGCTGTGGCGTAGGCCGCAAAAAGCCCTCTGAACCACTGCATGGCCGGATCGCGCGCGACGCGCTCGTGCCAGATCAACTGCGTGTAAAAGAACTCCCTCCCCTTGGTGTTGTCCAAAGGAACTTCGGCCGGAATCACCACAATAAGGTAAGACTTACCGCTTGCCGGATCGAAAACACCTTGGATAGAACCGTCTTCGGAACGTTTGACGGTGAGAACCGTGGCCCCTAAAATTGTCTCATAGGAATCAGCAACGGCTCCTCCTCTCGTTCGGCCAGGTGTAGGGCGAGAGTCAGTAGCTCCGTGGACGTCAAAGGCCGGCACGGTGTCACCCGTTGTCTCGTTCCGATAGCCGCTCAGCAACCAATTGTTGTATGGGCGGTTTTTTACGAGCACAACGGTCACACCGGAATGCGTAATAACCTTCGAGGGGCTTTTAATCGTCTGCTGCATTCTGAGCGCTGTCTGCATCGGAAGCGTTGCGGTGAAATCTGTTTCCTGCAGAATCGTCGGCACCGACAGAAAGTACGGCACCACCACCGCGCAGTCCTGCACGGCTTCCCCGAGGTAGGTGCGCTCGTCCAACGAATAAAACGAGGTCTGTGAAGCGGACTCGTTGGAGATTCTCACTTTGCGGTACTTTGCGATGTCGTCTGTCGTCACCTTCCCTTTTTCTTCATAAAGCGCTTGAAGCGGATGGCCTTCTCTCACACAGAGCGCGTACTTCACGGGATAAAGCCGCAAAGACCCGTAGCCGTGCGGCAGCGTGAGCGTTGAAGGGAACACAGCACAATCGAGATGCCCGTTTTCAAGTTCAGCCAGAAGGTTGGAGCCCACCTGCGCGACCTCAAGCCTTGCGTGCGGGGCCTCCTTGAAAAACGCCTTCACCACTTCCGGCATCACCGCAAAAAGCGCGTTATCCACCGCTCCGATCCGGAAGGTCTTCGTAAGTTTCACGGGATCAAACACGGCGGAGTGCGTAAGCGCCCCGGCCCTTTCCACGATGTCGCTCACCAAGGGATAGAGCTCCAGAGCGCGCTCTGTGGCGATCGAATCCGGCATCGAGCGCAGAAAGAGTTTGTCGTCAAAAACCTCCCGGAGTTTTTTCATCGTGCGCGAGGCGCCTGAAAGGCTCAGCGAGCAGCGTTTGGCGGTTTCCGAGAGCGAGAGCTCCTCGCAGAGCGTCACGAAAAAGACGAGGTCTTCAAGCGTTAAGGCCCCGAGCTTTTCATTTTCTAAAAGTTGGTTCGTCATTTTTTGCAAGAGTGATGCCGTATCTCTCGATAGTAACGCCGGGCACTCACTTTTAGACTCGTTTTCAACATTTAAGGCGCGCTGATCCGACCGATTTCCCTTTCCCCGGTCTGGCGACTTTAAAGCACTTCACTTCCAACCAAAGGAGACAATCTCCATGCAGGTCAAAAAGACATTTCTGAGCGCGGCCTGTGCCGTTGCGGCCTTAACCGTGAGTTCCGGCGCCTTTGCTATCGGCGGCGCCTCAGGCCCCCACGTCACCTATCCCACCACCGGCAAAATCGGCGCGGTGAACATGAATCCTTACGGCATTGCGCCCTTAACAGCCGTGATCCGTAACGGCGGCTACACCTTAACCGACGTCACTGTGCGCATCGTCCCCAAGCAGGGCGGCTAGGAAATCAAGTACAAGGTGAGCGACACCCAGGTGCGCACCCACGGCGGCATTCCGGTTTTCGGTCTTTATCCCGACTACCGCAACACCGTTGAAGTCTCCTACACGAAGTTCGCGAACGGCAAGAGCGAAAAGGTCACCAACGAGAAGTACCGCATCTACGCGGGCCCCGCAAACCTCCGCACGGCGGGCTACGCGGGCGTTGACTCGGCTTTCCCCAAGGCCGAAGTCAAAAAAATGGATCCGGCCTTTTCCGACCGCCTCTACCTTGTGAACAACATGATCGCGGCAACACCGGATTCCACCCGCGCGGTGTGGAACAACCCCATGGGCGGGGCTCTGGAATGGAACCGCTATCCCTTAAACGCGATCTATGACACCAAGGGCGAAATCCGCTGGTACATGGAGCCTTCTTCGATCTACAACAACGACATCTACCGTGCCGGCATCATGATGGGGTTCCGTCAGAATAAGGACGGCGCCACCCGAGCACGCGGCCCCAGCGTTCTGCGACAACCAAATGCGCCACGGCCCGGAAAGCCTGCGGCACAAAGCCCCTGATTTCGGCGATGCCTTCGGGCGTCAGGAAGGTATGAGTGGCTCTTACGGAAGCCTCCCAAAGGGCGGTGAGTTCAGCAATGAGTTTGTCCTTGCGTTCAGTGACTTCCCGGACTGTGATATCGATCGCGTGCATGGCTTATGACGTTTTGTGGCTGACGGATCCGGCAATGAGGGACCTCAGCCACTGCGCTGCCGGGTCCGTGTGCGTACGCCGGTTCCAGATGAGTTTGGGTTCAAAGTCGGCGTGCAGGACGTCAGGAACCGGCTCCGCGGCCAGGGACCCTCCGGGCAAAACGGTGTCAGCAAGCATTTCGGAAGCCTTCAAAAGAAGGTCCGAATGCTTCACCATCTCAACGGCACTGAAAAAGTACGGAGTCCTGACGGCAACCGAGCGCTCACGCCAGGCTTCAGGCCCCATGGTCATCATGCGCCGGTAGAGCCACGTCGGCCGAAAGACAAGCTCCACAAAACGAAACTTCAGAATGTCTTCAAGGCTCGGGCCTTTGCCCGCTGCGCGGCAGGCCAACGCCAGGGGATGGTCTTTCCTCATCAAAAGAACCGAACGGCAGTGCTCGAGCGTGAGACTCATGCAGTCCGCGGGGATCTCATCCACCGGGGAAATCGCAAAATCAAGCTCTCCGTTTTGAAGGTCGGAAGCCCAGTTATTGGCAAATTCCACAATCTCAAGTTCCACGCCCGGCGCCCGCCACGCCGTCTGTGCCGCGGCGGGCGCCACAAAGAAAACCCCGTGATCCACACAGGCAATCCGGAAACTCCGCTTGAGGCTTGCCGGATCAAAAACGGCGGGTTCCAGAAGCTTTTCCATGTCAGAGAGCACAGCCTGTGCTTTTGCCGCGAGTTCCAGGGCCCGCGCGGTGGGCGTAAGACCCCCGGCACAGCGGGTAAAGAGCGTGTCGCCGAAAAGATCTCTGAGTCTTGCGAGCGTTCTTGAAGCGGTTGCTGCGGGCATATCAAGCGACTGCGCCGCGCGCACGAGGTTTTGGGTTTCAACAAGGGCTTTCAGGAGCAAAAGCGCCTCGCGGTCAAGATTCTCTTTTTTCATGGAAGAAACGGGTCAATTCCGATTCTGATTGTTCGGACGCGGAAATTCACAATAGCAGAGTATCAGGGCGATATCTAACCTAACACCCAGGCATTAAGCCCACGCACATCACCAAAGAAAGACTCATGAGGAGACAACCCATGTCCCGTACGTCCTTTTCCGTTAAAGCCGCTGCAGCGCTTGTTTCAGCTGCCTTTCTCGCACCCGCCGTTACGCTCGCGGGCGGGGGTTCGAGCGGCCCCACGGTGCACTACGTCACCCAGGGCCAGATCGGCGAACTGATCGGCAACCCCTACAAAATTGCGCCCTTGACAGCCGTCATTAAAAACGGCGGCTATGTTTTAAAGGACGCCACGGTGCGCATCGTTCCCAAAAAGGGCGGTCAGGAAATCAAGTATCACGTAAGCGACACGGCGCTTCGCACCCACGCCGGCATCCCCGTTTTCGGTCTGTATCCGGACTACGTGAACACCATCGAAGTCTCCTACACCATTGTTGACGGCAAGAAAACGAAGCGCGTTGAAAAAGAGGTCTACCGCACCTACGCTCCCGCGGTCTACACCGAAATCAACGGCTCTCAGGCGCAGCACAAGAATATGTTTGAGACCGAAGTAAAGAAGGTCGCGCCGGAATTCTCCGACCGCCTCTACTTCATCAATAACTTCCTTTCCACGGGCGGGAAACTCGCCCGTGTCGTCTGGAATAACCCGATGGGCGGCGCTCTCGAATGGAACTACTATCCGCAAAACGCCATCATTGACACCAAGGGCGAAGTCCGCTGGTACATGTACGTCGATCCCATTTACGACCCGGAAAATATCTACAAGGCGGGCATCATGATGGGCTTTCATCAGACCGCGGACGGGATGCTTACCTTCGGCTACGGCCAGCGCTACGCCAAGTACGACCTTCTCGGCCGCGAAGTCTTTAACCGCAGGCTTCCTGCGGGTTACGCGGACTTCTCGCACGCCATGGATCCCGCACAAAACGGCCACTACTTCCTGCGTGTTTCCTCAGCTGACTACCGGCGCCCCGACGGTAAGCGCGTGCACACCGTGCGCGACGTGATTCTGGAAGTCGACAAGGACGGTAACACCGTCGATGAATTCCGTCTCTTTGAGATTCTCGATCCCTACCGCGACAACGTCATTAAGGCGATGGACCAGGGTGCCGTGTGCTTAAATATTGACGCCACGAAGGAAGGTAAGACGCTTTCCGCGGAAGAACTCGTTGCGATGGATAAGAACAACAACTTCGGCGATATCGCGGGTGTGGGTGCGGGCCGCAACTGGGCGCACGTCAATTCCGTTGACTACGACCCGAGCGACGACTCCATCATTATTTCTTCCCGCCATCAGTCAGCGCTTGTGAAGATCGGCCGCGACAAGAAGGTGAAGTGGATCGTGGCGTCCCATGAAGGCTGGAAGAAACCTTATCAGGATAAGCTTCTGACACCGGTTGACGCCAAGGGTAATCCCATTAAGTGCGAAGGCAGCAAATGCGAACAGGGCTTTGACTGGACGTGGACTCAGCACACCGGCTGGCGTATCGACGAGATGTCGGACAAGAACACCTTCTATCTCTCGGTGTTTGACAACGGTGACGCCCGCGGCATGGAGCAGCCGCCGCTTCCTGAAATGAAGTACAGCCGTGCCGTCATCTACAAGATCGATCAGAAGAAGATGACGATTCAGCAGGTCTGGGAATACGGCAAGGACCGCGGCTTTGAGTGGTACAGCCCGATTACCTCTGTGACGCAGTACGAAAAGGACAAGAACTCGGTCTTTGTGTACTCCGCGACCGCCGGTCTTAACTTCAAGAACTTCGCCACGGAGGCGCCTAACCCCATCATCAATGAATTCAAGTGGGGTGCTAAGGAACCTTCTGTTGAAATTCAGTTAAAGAGCACGATGGGTTACCGCGCGCTTCCGGTTGATGTGAAGAAGGCCTTTAACCAGTAAGAAACCCCCGGGGCTCTCAAGGGGCCCCTCCGTCACTTTCTCCTCTTTTTGCCCGCCCGGTTTTTTAACCGCGGCGGGATTTTTTCGGCAAATACATCCGGATCGCAGATTGATCTTTTTTCTGCGTCTTACACATTGATACCTTAAGGGTCCCGCATCACGGACGAACCCCCATCCAAGGCTTGATGAGACTGGTTTTGCAGCCGATCGGCTCAGCCAATATCCGCCATTGTCTCCGCTTTTTTTAAGTTTCATTTCAGTTTCCTCTGTTTTAATTTTTTCAAGAAAAGCAGTGCAGCTGCCTCCCCGCCGGAAGTTCCAGTACTGCGAAGACAAATGAGGAAACACAATGAAAAACGCACTCAAGACACTCGCGCTCTGCTCGGCACTTGCGGCCTCAACCGCAGCGCTTGCTGACGCTGATCAGACCAAGCTCTACGACCCGATGACGGCCAAGGAAAAGGTTGTGATCAACATTGACCTTCTCGGCAAAGACGGCAACACCGCCGTGGGCCGCGTGGTGGCTGTAAACACCCCCTTCGGTGTGGCGCTTTACCCGAATTTGAAAGGCCTCACCCCCGGCATGCACGGCTTTCACGTGCACCAGAATCCGGACTGCGGCATGACGGACGACGGTCTTGGGATGAAGGCGGGCGGCCACTGGGATCCGGAAAAGAAGGGCGTGCACTCCTTCCCGTGGGATACGAACGGCCACAAGGGTGACCTTCCCGGTCTCTTTGTTGCCGCGGACGGCACGGCTGTGACGCCGGTTCTTGCCCCGAAACTCAAGAGCGTTAATGAATTGAAGGGCCACTCTCTCATGATTCATGTGGGCGGTGACAACTACCACGACCATCCCGCCAAACTCGGCGGTGGCGGCGCCCGCATGGCCTGCGGCATCATCAAGTAACCGCTGCCTGTACCGGTCTTTGTGCCGGCAGTCAAAGAGCTCTGATTTTTTGTGAAGTCAGAGCTCTTTTTTCATGGAAGGACGATTTTCATCCGTGGTTAAAGAATGCCCGCGGCCGTCAGGCCCCACTTCACCGCCGTCCAAAAGAAAAACACGATGACGGCACTCATCCCGCAGTAGACGGCCATCCGGACCGGCAGAGAACTCACTTGGGCAACAAAGACAAGAAAATCCCGCACGTGAGAGACGGCGGCCAGCACGGAAAGGAGTCCTTTAATGAGCCACACCAACGGACGAAAAACCACTGAAAGCGCCGTGCAAAAGCCGCCTGCTGCGCACTGAGCGTCTCTGCTGCTGTTGCTGTTTTTCTGAGCGGGTTCTGCCATCGCGTGTCCTTGCGGTATCTCTTTGCTGATTCTACGAAATCACAGCCGCCGCAACGCCCGGCGTAACGCCGCGACACAACAGAAACAATTCGGGCACACAGGTTTTATGTGCCCCGTGTGCCCGAACCGAGTGTATTTCAGAGTTTGATCAAGGAGAAATTGTCGGTCAGAACCTCCGGTTCTCCTGCACCTGACCGGTCACACCGCACCGTTCGCCGAAGCAGCCGTTAAGACCGGCTTCAAAGGAGAATCCGTCCGCAGCGTTACCTGTGCTCCAGCCGAGAGAAACAATACCGGTGCTGCCTTCCATGTCGGAGCCCCGGAGAGCAAGGCTTCCCTGAGCGTCCGTTGCGGTGCCCTTGGCTTCAGCAGAAAGAATCTGTTCGAAGGTAAGACCCACATACGGGCGGAAGGTGTCAGAAAGCGCGTATTCGGCAAAGCCACCGATCTGGATACGGTGGCCGTTTAAGCCGTCGTAGTCCAAGCGGGTGGCAGACGCCGTGCCCTGAGCCTGCTCGTAGTCTTCTTTGTCACGCGCGTCAAAGAAGTAGGACACAAAGGCGCGGGTTCTCACGTCAGCCATCTGCAGGTCGTAGTAGGTCCCGAGATGCGCACCCCAGTACATGCTCGTGCGGTGGCGGAGAGGGCAAAGCCCTCACTGAGCTCAGACTACAACCTACTTTTTAAGAACAAAATCGGCGAAAGCTCACTTGACACTCACCGCTCCGTCTCCACGTGTTCTTGCCTCTCGCGCGGCCAAAGCGCCAAATCTATGTCGAGCAGCCAAAGCCAGCGCATCAGCTGCTCAAGACTGATTGCCTGCGGGTGATGTTCAAGGTAGGAAACCCGAGGCTGCGTGATACCCAACCTGAAAGCAACATCTTTTTGAGTAATTCTCAGGTACTTTCTCCGCGCCCTCAAAAGCACGGACATCTGGTTCGGGAGGCGAACAATAACGGGCTGCGGCATACGGATAACCTCTTTCCGAAAACTCTGTTTATCACTATAACGAACATTTTGAAAATATTACTCATAGTGATATTTTGAATTCCGGCAGAAACGCAGACACTTTTGCCAAGATCAGGCGGCGGCAAAACCTTGGAACAAGGCACAATACGTTCCATTACAAACACAACCCAAAAAACAGAAATGTCCAAGATTCTGCTCATTAACGCCCACCCGAATCCCGCAAAGTCTGTCGCGAACAACGCCATCATCGCAGAAGTCACGCAGCGCCTCCCTGAGATCACCGTACACAACATTGCGGACAGCTGCCGTAACAGCGCCTTTGACCTCGCGCTTGAGCACAAGCTTCTCACCGATCACGACATCATCGTCTTTCAGTTCCCGCTCTATTGGTTCTCGGTGCCAGGGCTTCTCAAACAGTGGTTTGACGACGTGCTCACCCACGGCTTTGCCTATGGCACGAGCGGCACGGCGTTAAAAGACAAACTGGCCGTCTTTTCCTTTACCGCAGGCGAAGACATTTCTTCTGAGAACCCCGTGATTGACGGCACTCCCGTCAAGGCTATGTGCGCGCCGCTTTTTCTCACGGCCAACTACTGCAGGATGCAAAACACCGATCCGGTCTTTTCGGGCGGCATGATGTTTATCGAAGGCGTCTCCACAGAAGACGACTTAAAGGGCATCAAAGCGCGCGCTCAAGCGCACGGTGAGGCACTCGCTGCGCTTCTTACGAAAGCGGCGTCAATCACAGGCGGGTGTCGTCGGCTTCAAAGGCTTTGATGACCTCAAGCAGGGCCTCGCCGTATTTTTCGATCCGGCCGTTTCCGATCCTGTCGATACGGCGCATCTCTTCGATTGTCCCGGGCTTAGCCTGCGCAATTGCTTTGAGCGCCGAATCCCAGAAAATGCAGTACGCGGGCTGCTCGAGCCGGCGGGCCTCTTCAAGCCGCCAGGCACGCAGTGCCTCAAAAAGAAGGCGCGTCTCTTCGGACGGGTTCCATTCTTCTTTGTTCCCGCGCCGGCCTGACTTGGCTTTCGTTGCCGTCAGGCCGTTTTTGCGCATCGTCACGCGGATTTTTCCTTTGAGAAGCTCGGAGGCCCGGCCGCCAGCAAGCGCAAGGGCACTGTAGCGCTCCGCATCCACCGTAAGAATGCGCAGGACAATGAGTTGGCGAATAAGACGCCTCCACTGATCCGGATCCAAGTCTTTGCCGATACCGAAAGTGGAGAGCTTGTCATGCCCTTCGGCGAACACTTTTTCGGTGGGATTACCCAACAGTACATCCACGATATGCCGCGCGCCGAAGGTGTGGCCGCTCAGTTTATTGCAACGCCAGATGCAGCTCACGAGTTTCTGAGCGGCGACCGTTGCATCGATAATCTCAGGGGGCTCGCGGCAGTTGTCGCAGTTGCCGCAGGTCTCCGGCGCTTCTTCGCCGAAATAATTGAGAAGCAGCTTTCTGCGGCAGTGCACGGTTTCGGCCAGCGCCAACATCGCGTCAAGCTTAATGGACGAGCGGCGTTTGTAGAGATCGTCCGCGTCACTCATCTCGATTAAGCGCATTTGGTTTACGACATCAGCGAGCCCGTAGCACATCCAGACTTCCGCGGGTTTGCCGTCGCGGCCCGCCCGCCCCGTTTCCTGGAAGTAGTTTTCAATGCTTTTGGGCATATCGATGTGTGCGACAAACCGCACGTCGGGTTTGTCAATACCCATACCGAAAGCAATCGTTGCGCAGATCACGGCGCCGGGCGTATTGATAAACCACGCCTGATTGTCGTGGCGCATCTGACTGTCCATTCCGGCGTGATACGCCCGGGCATTAATCCCGCGGGCCACGAGTTTTTCGGCCGTGCTCTCAGCTTTGGCGCGCGACAGACAGTAGACAATGCCGCTTTCGCCCCGGTGCTCATCTTCAATGAAGTGCGTGAGCTGGCGCTGCGCATGATCTTTTTCGACAATCCGGTAGCGGATGTTGGGGCGGTCAAAGCTTGCGACAAAGCGTTTGGGATTGACCAAAAGCCGCTCACAGATTTCTTCCCGGGTCGCGAGGTCTGCGGTGGCGGTTAGCGCAATGCGGGGCACCTCGGGCCACCGCTCCCTTAACACCGAAAGCTGCGCATATTCCGGGCGAAAATCATGCCCCCACATACTCACGCAGTGCGCTTCATCGATTGCAAAAAGCGAAAGCCTAACCGTACTTAAAAACTGCAGCGTGCTTTCGAGCACCAATCGCTCGGGCGCAACGTAAAGGATGTCGACGTCACCGGCTGCAGCACGGCGCTTGATGTCGGCAACCTCAGGCCAGGCAAGCGTGGAATTAATGTAGGCGGCTTTGACACCGGCGTCGGAGAGGGCCCTTACCTGATCGGCCATGAGCGCAATTAAGGGCGAGACCACCACAGCCATCCCGGAGCGCATCAGCGCCGGAATCTGGTAGCAGAGGCTTTTGCCGCCCCCGGTGGGCATGAGTACGAGCGCGTCGTCGCCCGCGGCCACCGTTTCGATGACGTCTTTTTGAAAGCCGCGAAACGCCGTGAGGCCGAAAACCGATTCCAGAATGTCCTGCGCCGTCTGCGCCAATTTGCTCTCCGAAAACAGGGGCCGTGAGTCCCCAGCGATGACGGACGGGATTGTACCTGCGCCGCCCCCGTTGCCGTCTTAAGACAGAAACAGAAAACCGGCACGTTCACCCGAAAATTTCAGGAAAAAGCGTGCCGGTCCGGCCTCCCGTCAGGGGAGACACTTCAGCAAGTTACAGAGGCTTTTTGGCCGCTTCTTCCTGCAGGCGCTTGGCTCTTAAGCAGGCTGCCGCCGTAAAGAGAACGTCCGAAGAAGAATTGAGACCCGTTTCCGCGGAGTCCTGCAACACACCGATAATGAAGCCCACGGCCACAACCTGCATGGCGGTACCGTTATCAATGCCAAAGAGGCTGCAGGCCAAGGGGATGAGCATAAGCGACCCGCCCGGCACGCCCGCCGCACCGCAGGCGCAGAGCGCCGCGACCGCCGAGAGAAGAATAGCAGTGAACACATCCACCTGAATGTTGAGGCTGTGGCAGGCAGCCAACGCCAAAACCGTAATCGTGATGGCGGCACCGGCCATGTTGATCGTGGCACCCAGGGGAATCGACACACCGAACGTGCTTTCCGGTAACCCGAGCTTACGGCAGAGGTTCAGGTTCACCGGGATGTTCGCGGCCGAAGAACGCGTAAAGAACGCGGTCACACCGGACTCACGCAGGGTCATCCAAGTGAGGGGATAGGGATTGCGGCGCGTACAGAACCAGACGATGAGGGGGTTCAGGATCAGTGCCACAAAGAGCATGCAGCCGATGAGAACGAGGAGCAGCTGCACATAGCCCACCAGCGCGGCAAAACCGGCCGTGGCAAAGGTGTTGGAAACCAACCCGTAAATACCGACAGGCGCAAAGCGGATCACGACGCGCACGATGAATTCCACGCCGTCGGAGATGTCGTTAACCATCTCGCGCGAGCGGTTACTAGCCTTACGAAGGGCGATACCCATACCGAGGGCCCAGGCAAGAATGCCGATGTAGTTGCCGTTTAAAAGGGCGTGCACGGGGTTATCAACAATACTCATCACGAGGTTGCGGAGCACCTCGAGAATGCCGCCCGGCGCAGAGGCCTTCGCGCCTTCGGTCACAAGTTCAATTGTGACCGGGAAAAGGAAACTTGCCACAACCGCTGTGACGGCGGCGGCAAAGGTGCCGACCAGGTAAATCACCACGATCGGACGCATATGCGTTTCATCGTGCACGTCCTGGTTCGCGACAGCGGCCACCACGAGCACAAACACCAGAACCGGCGCCACAGCCTTTAAGGCCGAGACAAACACGGTACCAAGAAACCCGAGACTCACGGCGGCCTGCGGGGCAAAGTAGGCTGTGAGGGCACCGAGCACCAAAGCAACGAGGATCTGCTTTACGAGCGACCCTCCCAAGATTAGCGGCATGGCGCGGTGCATCAGGGTTTTTCTGTTGACTTCACTCATTTTTATTTTCCGTCAGAGGTAAAACCGCACGTCTCAGGGAAAAAGCCGGCCGCGGAATGAGAATCTGACACCCCGTGCACCGTCTCCGGCATAAACCAACGCCGCCCGCCGTCAGAGTGCAGGCCCTCCTTTTCAAGAGCGCACCTGCAACAACTGCCGGCAGGATCACCTGCGTGCTTAAAAATTGTTTCAATGTCGGGAGAATACGTCACTACAACAGACAAAATCAACAAAAAACGCGCAAAATAGGCACTCTGACCTAGAAAATACGCGCTTTCCGCGTGTTTTCCGGGACCGTTCGGGACACAGGGCCGCGGCAACTCCGTCCGCTTTTCTTTTCATCCCGAAAGCTCTTATCATCAGGCGCATTACGACCGCTTCATTGTCCCGTTAACCCATGCCCGTCACACCGCGTATCGGCTTTATTCTCGTGTGCATCTTTTTGGATGCCCTCGGTATCGGCCTTATTGTGCCGGTGCTGCCGCGGTTAATCGGAGAGCTTGCCGTCACGCGCGATCTGCAGACGACGTGGTACGGCGCGATTATGTTGAGTTACGGCGTGATGCAGTTTTTAAGTGCACCGTTACTCGGAGCCCTTTCAGACCGCATCGGAAGGCGCCCTGTGCTCTTGGGCGGCATTCTGGGGCTCGGGCTCATGTTTGCGGTGCCCGCGTTTTCCACGTCGCTCTGGTTTATTTTAGGAAGCCGCATTTTGGGCGGGATGCTCTCCGCCAATATGACGGTCGCGCAGGCCTATATCGCCGACGTCACGGTGGGCGTTCAGCGCTTTTCAGGCTTTGGGAAAATCGGTGCGATTTTCGGTATCGGCTTTGTGCTGGGGCCCGCTCTCGGGGGCGTACTCGGACAGTTTGATGTGCGCTTTCCCTTTATGTGCGCGGCCGTGATTTGCCTTGCCAACTTCCTTTACGGCGCCTTTGTCCTGCCGGAATCCCTTAAAACCCGCGACACGGCACCTCTCTCCCTTAAACGCAACAACCCCTTTGCGGCGGTCTGGGCCTTAATCCGGATGCCGCAAAACCGGCTTCTTGTCACCGTTCTCACGCTTTCAAGCCTTGCGACCGGCGTCTTGCAGTGCACGTGGGCGCTTTACACCGAGTACCGCTACGGCTTTACGCCGTTATTAATCGGCCTTTCGGTCTTTGCTCTTGGGTTGAGCATCTCCTTTGTGCAGGGGTGGCTCCTGCCGCGCCTTGTGATCCGGCTCACACCCCGCAAAATCGTTTTTACGGCGCTTGCCGCAGGGACCGCAGCCTTAGCCGTGGTGGCACTCACCGGTAACGGCTTTGTGGCGGCGCTTTTTTGCTGCCTCTACGCGGTCTCAGGCGCCGCAGGCCCCATGATCACCGGGGATATCAGCCGCAGAACCGCGCCGGAACATCAGGGCACAACGATCGGCGCCGTGAGTTCACTCAATTCCCTCACGGGGGCCGTGGCGCCCGCAATCGGCACGCCGTTACTGATGTTTCCCGCAGACGCCCCCGCTGCTTTTACGGCGGGCATGCCCTACTTTGCCTGTGCGCTTTTTATGGGCCTTTCGCTCATTGCTGCTGCGGCTGTGAAAGACACCGAAGAAATACCCCCGTACGCCGGTGACGATACGGGGGAAACCGATTAAGACGCGGCGTCTTTTTTCGCCGGTTCTTCGGCCTTTTCAGCCTTCTCGGGCTTTTCGTCTTTCTCCGGTTTTTCCGCCTTCTCTTCCTCTCCCGGCAAGAGCACGGCCTAGTTTGCTTTGAGTTCGGCAAGATTTTCCTGCAGCTCTTTATTCTGCACCAGGCCCTCTTCACAGAATATCCCGCAGGAAGCCCGGGGCTTGAGCCCCGGGAGGAATGCGGGCTTTCGAAATTTTTTTAATCTTGGCCCAAACGCAGCCAAACCATGCACATAGTTGGCTCTTCGTGCATAGTTGTGGGTAAAAAAATCAAGCAACTACACCGGAAGGCTGTTGTTTAGCGGGCTTTCCGGAGACAGCATGGTTTGGCAAAGGGATCACCAAATTTGAGCAGCATAAAAGCACCATTGCCTTGAGATTTTCAACATTACGAAACCCGTAGGCTTTCCGAATAATCAGCTTGATATTGTTGTTGACGGCTTGGGGATGTAAGGTTTTTTGTATTCAGGCGATAATAGCGCTCCCGTAGGGCGCGAAAGGAATCACCGTGGCACACCGTA
>ERZ1034678.89-NODE-89-length-48420-cov-314.651980_pt1 | contig 48420 bp, 62 predicted proteins | sample MGYA00520640_ERZ1034678 | MGnify/ENA primary metagenome ERZ1034678 (study PRJEB33766, sample SAMN09781767) | gut metagenome | biome: gut microbiome | host: Homo sapiens | place: Madagascar | study: EMG produced TPA metagenomics assembly of the PRJNA485056 data set...
TGGCAGGTAGCACCATTGCCAGCTTTACAAATCATCGTTTCGCATAAATAAGCCTTTCTTTTATTTTATTAAATCAAAATTTTAATTAAAAACTTAAAAAAGTGGTTACAAAAATAAGTCACGAAGTGTATAATTTTTTATAGTTAGAGCATCGAACTAAAATTAGAATAACTTATTATATAAAAGAGATACAAAATATGGCTGAAAACGTAACCGATAAAATGCTTGTAAAGCTGATAAATACAAGCATTGATAAGGATAGAATGATTACTGATATAACAGGTTTAGCAGTAATTATTCGTAAAGCATCGAACTGTAACAGGATCTACTTTAAGTTTAGAAAAGTTAAGCATGGAAAGCGAACTGATGTGCCATTAGGCACTTATCCTGAGATGTCTTTAAATGAAGCAAGAAGTAAATACTTTGACGCTTTGACAGCGTTTAAAGAAAATTCTTTGGTAGTTGTAAAAAAAGCAGATACCTTTGAGATTGCTTGGAAAAGTTTTATAGATCTAAAGTATAAAAAAATTAAGTCAAGCACTGCTGAAAAATACGAAAGTAATTACAGAACACATTTGTTTAAGCTTGCAAAAATGCAGTTAAAAGAACTGACAGCTGAATACATACTGAATTTTTTGCAAGCCTACATTCATTCAGGTGAACTTGGAACAGCAAACAGATTAGCTAATGTAATTAGTAATGTTTTAGATTTTGCCGTTTTTCAAAAGAAAATACCAGTTAATCCTATTCGTGGTATTGAAAAGTATTTACCGCAAGCAGAAGTTGTACATTATGACAGCTTTAAACTAGAAACATTAGAGCAGGATATGACACAGCTTTTTGTCGATATGCAAGATTGCAGTAAAACAATTCAGCTGCTGTTGTATATGTACTTTTTTACATTACTTCGTTCCGTTGAGCTGAGAAGTGTCAAACTAAGTGACATCAATTTAGACGATTGCTCTATGACTGTAAAAACAAAAACAATGTCTGCATTTAAAGTCGCTCTTTGTAGTCAAGCTATGGATATTGTTAAGTATCTGATTTCAGTTCATAAGCCTATAAATGATTATCTGTTTCAGGGTAAAACTGGCATGATCTCAGAAAACACTTTAAGTAAGGCTTTAAAAACAAACGGCTACAAAGATAAATTGCAAGTACATGGAATTAGAGCTTGTGGGCGCCAGTGGTTGCAAACATTACCTTATGCTAAAGAAAGTATTATTGAACTGTGCCTATCTCATGTTGTAGGTAACAAGGTTCAGCAAGCATACAATCGCAGTACATATTTTGATGAACGAAAAGTTTTAATGCAAGAATGGGGAAACTTTATTGAGAGTTGCGGTGACTATAAATCATTGTTACAAAATTAAAAATAGGAAATGACACACTGAAAGTAGTTTTATAAGCTACCAGTGTATTTAATCGAAAGCCTTAGCTTGTAAAGAGCTAGGGCTTTTTTTATGGGTGTAAATATGATCGAACCTCCTAAAAATCTTACATCTGAGCAACTGTTTTTATTTTGCGGTTTTATATCTGCTGTCTTATCTAGTTTGGTAAGACTTATGAAAAACAAAGCTAACTTCACATCTTTTTATTGTATTACACGCTCCGTTGTTGATGCCTTAACCTGCGCTTTATTGTCTTATGGAATATTTTTAATTCTTCACCAGTATTGGGATATTTCAACAAGTTCAATGATCTTTATTGGAACATTCGTAGGCTCTTTAGGTTCAACAACAATAATCACTTTAGCAAGTACAGCTCTAAAAAAATGGATAGGTTCAAATGAAAACAATCAGCGATAAAGGTTTGAAATTCATTCAGGTAAACGAAGGTGTTGCTAAAGGCTCCTTTGATGGTCAGAAGTTCAAAAGTTATTTTGACAAAATCGGCAATAAATGGACTATTGCCTGGGGACTAACTTATATCAACGGTAAGCCTGTGACAAAAGATACAGTCCTAACAATCAATGAAGCGAATATCGCATTTAGACATCACTTAAGTTCAAACGAAAAAGCAATTAACGATTTGATGATTAGAGATTCAATCGTACTTACTCAGAATGAATTTGATGCGCTTATAGATTTTGTTTACAACATCGGAAACGGTCATGCTGATTGTGATGTATGGAAAGCTGTTAAGACGCATGACAGTTTAAAAATTGAACAAGCATTTTTAGCTCATAACAAGGTAGGCGGTAAATACAATCAGGGTTTAGCTAACAGACGAAAGAAAGAAATCGCTTTATTTTCTCAGGCAAGATATGGAAGTTATTAAAGCAGAAACTAAAAAGCATACGGTGCAGCGTAAAAAGTATCATCAGGAATTGCCAGTAGAGCTTGAAGAAAAGAAATTAGCTCTACAGGAAAAATACAGTGATATAAACAAGGCTGTATCTGTAATTGATCAAATCGAAGAAAGGGACGTTCTAATGATTTTAGATGATTATTCAAAGTCATTAGAACTTGATTTGTATCATATTGCTGAAAGTTTCCATATCTCACCTGTAACCTTAAATAAGGTCCTTACCTCTGATAAATACAAAGAAGCTTACGAAGTAGCTAAAGAACGCCGCAGCGCTGTATATGAGCGCGAAGGTTACCATGTTGCACAGTCACCTTGGAAGAAGATCCAAAACGGTGAGGAAGTATCTATGGTAGAAGTTGCTGCTGCTAAGTTGCTGTCTAATTACTGTTTAGCTGTATCACAAGCTAGTGCTAAAAAGAACTCCTCCGAAGGTGGTGTTTCTGTTGTTGTTAATACAGGAATTTCATTAAAGATATGAGCGTAATTCAAAACATTACTTATGATTGGCAACCTCGCCCATGGCAACAAAAATGTATTGATACACAGAAACGTTTTACTGTGTTAGCGGTACACAGACGTGCAGGGAAAACAACCTTTGCTATCAATGAGCTTGTGTTATCTGCAATAACAAAAAAAGGTAATTACGTTTATATTTGCCCTGTTTATAAGCAAGCAAAGATGGTCGCATGGCAACCTTTAAAAGAAGCTGTTAGTGTTTTTAAAGATGTTATTGATAAATGCGGTAAAAGCGCTGAAATTGTAGAAATTCGAGAATCAGAAACAAAGATTAACTTTTGGAACGGTTCAACAATTTTTCTTTTAGGATCTGACAACTTCGATGCTGTTCGTGGTTTAAAGCTGGCGGGTGTTGTGCTAGATGAGGTTGCGCAGATGCCAAAAGGCTTATGGAACGAAGGTATCCGTCCTGCGCTATCTGATTCTAAAGGTTGGGGGTTATTTATTGGAACTCCTAAAGGCATCAACCTTTTTTCAGAGCTTTTTTATCGTGGTTTAGATCCTGAATTTTCTGATAACTGGACAAGCTCAAGATTCACTTATTTAGAGACAAACGCTATTGATCCTGACGAAATGGAGGCGATCAAAAAAGAAACTCCTGAGGAAGTATTCAAGCGTGAGTATCTATGTGACTTTAACGCAAGTGCTATTGATCAGCTTATTAGCTATGAGCTTGTTAAGTTGGCTAGTGAGCGTGAAATTAACTTCAACTCTATAAAACACAATCCTCTCATCATGGGCGTTGACGTTGCAAGATTTGGTAATGACCGCTCTGTTATCTGTTTTAGGCAAGGTCTCTTAATTGAAGAACCTTTAGTTTATAAAGATTTGTCATTAGTAGAGTTTGCACGAGTTGTAAGACAGCAAGCTGTGTCTAGGCATTGTCACGAAATTTATGTTGACGGCACAGGTGTTGGTGGCGGTGTAGTAGATATTCTAAATTCACAAGGTATCTATGTAAATGACGTCAACTTTGGCAAAAAATCTTTAGATCATCAATACAAGAACAAACGCACTGAAATGTGGTGTCGTTTAGCAGATTGGATCAATCGTGGCGGTTGCATACCAAAAAATACAGATTTAATCACTGAAATCGCAACTCCGTACTTCGATGTTACTGATGACAATCAAAAAATCTTAGAAACAAAAAAACAAATTCGTGACCGTTTAGGCAAGTCACCTGATATGGCTGATGCACTAGCTTTGACTTTTGCTGAGGATATACCAGTGTGTGATTTAACAGAATACGAAAAGGAAAAGCTATTTTACAGAAGTGCTAGAAAGCAACGAGTATCAAACAATCCTTTTGAGGAGTTCGAGAATGAAATTTGTAGCAGAGAAAATACCTTTAACACATTTATTTAAAACAGAAGGAGCAAAGGAGTTAATCCTTGATTATGCCCGCAACGGAGTTAATCCTTTTGCTGATAAAAAAAGCTCTGATGATGAAATTTTTGAAAGCATAAAAGAAGCTTATAAAGGCAAAGAAGATAACTATCATTCATACCTTTTCCTTGATGAAAATCATATCCCTTGTGGTTTGTTGGTGTTTTGGACAGTTTACGATGAACACGTCAGAGGCATAGTTGCTGAGGTTGATTCTATTTTCTCTACTGAGAAAAGCAGAAAAAAAGGTTGTGGAGCAGTCATTTTACAAACATTGAAAAAAGAGGCGCGCAACGTTGGCTGTAGAGGTATTTATTTATGCACACCATACGGAACAGAACTTAGCAAGGCTTTAGCTAAAAGATTTTTGCCAGTGTTCCAAATTAGTTATATGAGGGTTTAAGAATGTCACTTTTAGGATCATCAAAGTATGTAGCTTTAAATGCTTATATGAAAGATGTTGCCGCTTTACAGCGTCATGGAGAATCAAGCGCTATAGCAATAAACAACAATCCTTTATACAACAACGTAGCTAAGTTCATGCACAATTGGCACACCGCATATAACGCAGGTGATGCTGACAAAGCTAATGAGCTGATAAACAGTCCTATGGGCGTGTTTATGTCACAGGCTGATAACGCTGGCGGTGCTTGGCAGAATTGGCGTTCTTACGCATTAAGCGCAACTAATCAACTAATGTTAGATAAACAAAAAGAAGCTAACGAAGCTCAAATGGCACAACAGAAGGAAGAACTAGCTGCTAAGAGTGATCAACAGCAACAGCAAACAATTAAAAGTCAGCAAACAGCAAAATACTATCATCAGCAAGATACAAAGAACTCTTCAATTTTAGCTGACAAAAATTCAAGTGGTTCAAGTGTGAATAACTCATTAGGAGCTAAAGATAGCTATTTCAATGATGATGAGATTGAGGAGTGGTATTAAATGGGAAGTGCAGTTGCAGCAGCGGCTTTAATCGCAGGTACAGCAAGCGCTTATAGACAATACAGCGCACAAAAAAAAGCAATGCAGGCTCAGGAGCAATATCAAAGACAAGCGCTCCAACAGCAACAGCAAGCTATGGAGTTACAGAGACAACAGGCTCAACAGCAACAGGAACTTCAACAGCAACAGTTAGCTTTGCAAGAACGTGAGCAAGAAGCGTCTAATCAACGTTTTAATCAGTACAACAAAGATACATCTAATTATCAGAGAAAGCCTAATTCAATCAATGCTACTGATCTTACAAAAGGTAAGGCTGACAGCGGTCAGACAATCTCATTGAATTTAACAGGCGATGACGACGAAACAGATGAGTGGTATTAGCATGAGTGAATTTTCAACAGGAACTGAGCAAAAGAAGATTGATTTAATATGCTCACGTTGGCTTGATTTAAAGTCAAAGCGATCATCATACTTAAATCAATGGCGATCAGTATCACGTTATGTTTCACCGTTCAGCGGTCGTTTCGATATTACTGATAAAAACAATGTTCGTGACACACGCTTTATCTTAGATGCTGAGGCTAGTCACGATCTAAATATTTTGGCTAGCGGTTTAATGAGCGGTGCAAGTTCACCAGCTCGTCCATGGTTTAAAGTTGAACCTAACGATCAAGCTTTGAATAATGATTATTCAGTCATTGAATTTTGCGATGCTGTTAATAAAATTCTTTTAAAAGTATTCAGTGCAAGTAACACATACAACACATTACATTCAATGTATCGTGAGCTTGCTTTGTTTGGTATTGCTTGCGATTTGGTTTATGACAGTGACGAACACGGCATTCAGCATCATCTTTTATCAGCTGGCGAATACTGTGTTGATGTTGATAATAATGGTGAAATTGACACCTTATATCGAAATTTCACTTTAACAACTGCACAGGTTGTAAAAGAGTTCGGCTATGACAATACACCTAAAGAAATTCAAGATACGTACAATCGTGGTGATTTAGGCAGTTATTGGGAGTTTTTACACGCTATTGAACCTCGCATTGATCGTGATCCTAAAAGTAAATCTAATAGCAACAAAGCTTGGGCTAGTTACTATTGTTCACTCTCTACACGACCTGCAATTATTAGAGAAAGTGGATATGATTACTTCCCCGCTTTAGTCCCTCGTTGGGACGTGTTGGGCACAGATGCTTACGGAACATCACCATCTATAAATTGCTTACCTGATATTAAACAGCTTCAACAGGAAACATTGAGAAAGGCTGAAATTATCGATCATTTATCAAAGCCTCCTCTTCAAGTTCCTAATTCAGCTAGACAATCGCCTATATCACTTGCAACAGGTGCGATTAACTATACACAGTCAACATCTCCTGAGCAGATGATACGACCTATTACACAAGGTATTGGAGACGTAAACAGCCTTACAGCTGATATTGCATCTATTAAAGACAGTATCAGACGCTCCTATTTTGTTGACTTGTTCCAAATGGTAGGAAGCACCGCAGGTGATCGCAGAACTACTGTAGAGATTTATGCTTTACAACAAGAGCAGATGTTATCACTGGGACCAGTAGTAGAGCGTTCACAGAATGAGCTATTAGGTAGATTGGTAAATCTTACTTTTAGAAAACTAGGTGAACGTGGTTTATTACCTGAGCTGCCACCTGCCTTAGAGAATAAGCCTTTGACAGTTGAATTTACATCCGTATTAGCTCAATCACAAAAATCAGTGGATATTAACTCAGTTGATAGATTAGTAAGCGCTATTTCAGCAGCTGCACAAATCGCTCCTGAAGTTTTAGATCGTATTGATCCTGACGGGTATGTTGACGAATATCGTGACCGTTTGGGAGTTGCGCCTAAGATTTTACGCAGTCGCGAAGATGCACAGAAGATCAGAGAACAAAGAGCACAGGCTCAACAGCAACAACAGCAATTACAAGAACAGAACATTCAAGCTCAAACTCAATCAACTATGGCACAGGCTCAAAAGAATGGCGCAGATGCCAGCCTTGCTATGCAACAGCTTGATGATGTAGGAGGAGGGTCACTTCTATGAGTTTAGATTATGAAAGTGATATAGAAAACAATGCAAAGCTAGTTGAACAAACTAAGCGTTTGGTTGTTTCTTTAAAAGCATTAACAAAAACAGTTGATGGAAAAAGAGTTTTAAAGGGCATTTTAGATATGTGCCCTTCACAAGATTGTTTTTCTACAGATTCAAACACAATGGCTTATCAGTGCGGAAGAATGGCTATTGGGCTTGAATTAAGAAATTTTATAAAAATACATTGTGGAAATGATTTATTAAGCAGTATCGAAAATACGGAGATTTAATTTATGGAAAATTCAGAACAGACAACTACTCAAACTACAGCGAATACACAAGGACAAACACAAGCATCAGCAGTAGATAACGCTCAAAATCAGAATACTGAGACAGAGCAACAGGTAGTGTCAACTGAACAATCTAATCAAGTAAATCAAGAAACTGAAAAAGAAAACGCTGAAAACTCTGCATTAAAAGATTTTGCAGACAGTTTAAATATTGATGAACAGGAACAAGCAAAAGAGCCTGAACAACAGCAACAAACAGCACCTGAGCATTACGTTTTAAAAAATGCAAATGGCGAAGATGTGGAGCCTCAAGAACTAGAGATGATGTCACGTATGTTTAAAGATGTGAACTTATCTCAGGAACAGGCACAAAAGCTTTATTCAGCATACGAAAAGGAGCAAGGTTCTTTTATTGAACAATCACAGAAAGAATTTAACAAGATGCGTGATGATTGGTTCAATCAAACAATTTCTGATCCTCAAATTGGCGGTCAGAATATTGGGCAAACAAAGCTGTGCATTAAGCGAGTAATGCAACAGTGTGGAAATAAAGAGTTATCAGAATTTTTAAATAAAACAGGCTTAGGCTTTAATCCTGCAATGGTTCGCTTTATGACTAAGGTCGGTGAACTGTTAGGCAATGATAATCATTTTGTGCAAGGTCAAGCACCAGTGGTTATTAATCCTTTAAAGGCTAGATATAAAAATTCACCTGAGCTTTTTAAATAATTAAAAAAAACAAAGATAAAACAATCAAACAAACAAAACTTAGGAGTAATCTAAATGCCAGCTGTAAATCCAGGATTGCAAGAGAATGACAGAATAACTCTTGCTGACTACCGCAAGCGTTTTGGCGGTGAAGATGGTATCGCAGACGTTGCCGAAACTTTAAACGAAAGTAATGAAGTTATGCAAGATATTGTCTATAAAGAAGGCAATATGGATAACGGCGATCGTCAAACTTACCGCCTGTCATTACCTGATGTTTACGAAAAAGTGTTTAACAAAGGTACAAAAGCATCAAAATCAAGTGTAGGTACTGTAGAGGAAACCTGCGCTTTAATTGAAGCTAGAGCAGAGGTTGACGTTGACTTAGCCGAATTGAACGGTAAGGCAGCACAGCTAAGAGCACAGGAAGATAAAGCCTTTATTGAAGCTATCGCACAGAAAGAAACTTATTTGTATTTCAAAGGAAATACTGATAACGGCAATATGTTTGATGGCTTTGAACGAAGATACAACACTTTAAATCAGAGCAAAGATTTACGTGCTACTAATGTTATTGATGCGTCAAACAAGGCAGGAGCAACTGCTCTTAAAGGAAAAAATCTGTCTTCAATCTGGCTTGTAGGCTGGGGCGATGATGTTTATAGTCCTTATCCTAAAGGCTCTAAAATGGGCTTAAGAGTAGAAGATAAAGGCGCAATCTTCTTGCCTGACGAGGAAGGCAACGTGAATGAAGTGTACACTACAATGTACAAAAAGTCAGTTGGCTTAATGGTGAAGGACTGGCGCAAAGTTGTTAGAATTTGTAACATTGACGTAGATATGTTACGTACTAATCAAGGTGTAGGCAATCCTGATTTACAAAAGCAAGGTTGGAACTTAATTACTCTGATGCTTGATGCCATTACTAAGTTACCAGCAGATGCAAAAGGCAATTTCAAGTTCTATATGAACCGTGATGTATTTGCAAGCTTAAACTCATTGTCATTACGTTCTGATACTAATGTTATCGAATGGAAGAAAGCTACAGACGCTTTCGGCAAGAATGGCTCATGGGCAAACTTCCAAGGTATTCCTATGCGTCGTGTAGATCAATTAACTAACGATGAAGCTATCGTAAGTTAGGAGTAAATAAAATGATTAAAGATGCAAGAGCGTTTTTCTCAGATGAACAGGTTGTAACCGAAACAACCTATTCACAAAAAGCTTATGACTTCATGGCAGCATGGGATCATGCAATCGGAAGTCAGTTATATGTAACTTGTATTTGTAACGGCGATTTTGCAAAAGATCTACGTGTACAAGTTATAGGCTCAACTGACGGTAAGACATGGGACATAAAGCATCCACTAGGTGACAGTGGTGTTTATGCTAAGGAAGATCTTAAAACGAATAAGACATTCCCAATCCATGTTGTTGAGACTGGTCAGAAGTATAGATACGTAACTTTATTATACATTCCATCAACAGGTGGAGTGGAAGATACAAACGTATCATCACCTACTGAACCTGATTTAACTAACTTTGCTGTAGCTCACAAAATCGGTGAAAAGCGTGAGCCTAAAGCTAATGCAATTACTGCATTCTTTGGAACTATCGCTGCTATCTCACCAGTTGTTCGTTATGCAAACTCTGATAAGTTTACAGGTTAGTTTGTAAAAAACTGAAGTGGGAAAGGGTACATATTAAGTTATGTGCCCTTTTTGTTTATACGGAGTAGAGAATGACTGCTGCTATTGATATTTGCAATAATGCTTTAGATTTAGTAGGTCAAGGCTTGCATATAGAAAGCTTTGACGATCAATCTAAAGAAGCCGATTTATGTAAAAGAAATTATCAACAGGTAGTTGATCGTGCATTAACTAAGTTTAATTTTTCGTTTGCTAGAAAAGACGAACTTATTTCAGAAAAAAATTTGATTCAAAACGTTGTATCTATTCCTTATAAATACACATATTCAATTCCTAGTGATGTGATGAATATTTTGTATCTTGAACCTTACCGTAAAGAAGGAGAAGAGACAATTAATATTAAGACATTGAAGTTTAATTTCAGAGTTATTGACGTAAACAAAAAGAAACAACGTTGTATTGTAACTAACAAAAAAGCTCCTTTTGTCATTCAATATCAAGCCTTTATTGATGATCCTAATTTATTTTCAGTTCAATTTACAGAAGCTGTTGAATATCTTTTAGGTGCACGATTAGCAAGTGCACTAATTCATGGAAACACTGGTATTAGCATCAGCAACACTTTGATGCAACAAGGCATTATGTTTTTACAACTTGCAAGCAGTCAGGATAATCAACAGGGCGCAGACAGTATCAAAGATAATCAATGTTCATTCATAGAGGCTCGCTATGGTTACTAAAGTTATTCAAAGAGGTTTTGGAGCAGGTGAAATTACACCTAGCCTTTTTGCAAGAACTGACTTAAATCAATATGCAATGGGAAGTCGAAAGCTAGAAAATTTTATTGTACTTCCTCAAGGTGCTGTTAGAACTAGAGCGGGTTTCCGTTTTGTAGGACAGGCAATAAACAGTAATTTGCCAGTACGTTTAATTCCTTTTAGATACAGCTCAGAACAAACCTATGCTTTGGAGTTTGGGGATAAGACATTACGTATTATTGATCATGGACAATATATAGCAAATAACAATGGCGATGTTTATCAAATCTCAACACCATTTGCAGCAGTTGATTTAGCTGAAATAGATTATGCTCAAAACGCAGATGTGCTCACTTTAACCTCACCTGACTACATGCCTTATGAGCTTAGAAGATACGGCTATAATGATTGGCGTTTTGTGGCTGTGTCTGTTACTCCTAACGTAACACCACCAAAAGGCTTATCTTACACTGCTATTTATCCTAGTTCAATGACAGATAGTGAAGAAAAAACTAAGGATAAAATTGAATGTAACTATGTTGTAACAGCTGTAGATGCTAACGAAAAAGAATCGCTTGCAAGTTCTAACCTTGTTGCTCGTGGAAATTATTACATAAGTGGTGCAAAGATCCGTGTTCAATGGCAAGGCGTGGCAGGTGCCAGTTATTACAAAGTTTACAGAATGGTAGCTGGCATTTATGGCTTTATTGGAGAAACAGAAGAATTATATATTGATGATGAAGGAAACAATCCTGATACTACTACTACACCACCTAAATATAAGGCTGTGTTTACTCAATCTGTTAAAGGTCAGATAAGCACAATCACCATCAATGATGGCGGTAGTGGTTACTACTACGGCTTAAACAGTAATACTTATTACTTGCCTAGAGTTATTACGATTCGTACAGTGCCTCCTTTGGTTTCAGCAAAAGCAAGCTCTAAAGATGCTGATGCGGTTACAAAGTTTTCACCTAGTGTAACATTAGAAGTTTTAGACGGTTCAAGCGGTCAGGTATATTTATCTTCTAACATTGAACTTACAACAAAAGTAGTCTCTTCTACTGTTGAAGACGAAGGCTATCTTTTTTATGAATTTAGAAAGATTGCTTACATTGATAAAATTAAAAACATCAGATTAACACAGGACGTGTTGAAAGTACCTCATGCTATCTTTAGATTAAAAGTTGATAAGAGTACAGGAAGCATTGATTACACCATTTCTGACAGTGCTTTATCAACAGCAAATTCTTATAAAGATAATGAGCTGTTTAATCAGTTCTACAGTAACGGCATTACGATTGATAATTTACGTTCTCTATTTGCTCAGGAAGACACAACTGTTCAGCTTGATTTGAATATCAAATCTAATGATGAAGGTCACGGCGCAACAGCTTATGTCATTGCTAGAAATGGCGTTTTAGTGAATGCTAAAGTTTCTAATGGCGGTTCTGATTATTCACAACGACCAACCGTTACTGTCTTATCTTCAATAGGCTGGGGTGCTGTATTAACTCCTAATTTACAGAACTCTACAGATAAAGATTATCCAGGTGCCGTTGCACAATACGATCAACGCAGAGTATTCGCAGGATCATATAATAACCCTCTTCGTGTTTGGTTCACAAATGCTGGTTATCAAGATTTGATGGTGTATCATTTACCTAGCCTTGATACAGATAGAATTGAAATCACAGCAGTAACTTCTGATGCTGATAGAATTAAGCATTTAGTCGCAGTAGATTCTTTATTGTTATTGACAGGTTCAAGTGAGCTAAGAGTTTTTACACAAAACTCTGATGCGCTAACTCCTAGCTCTGTTGCGGTTCGTGCTCAGTCGTTTATCGGAGCGAACAAAGTTCAGCCTTTAATCTGCAATAACACTGTGATTTACGCTTCACAGCGTGGCGGTCACGTTCGAGCATTAGGGTACAATTATCAACAAAGCGGTTATACATCTAGTGATATTAGTGTGCGGGCACCTCATCTTTTTGATGGTAAGGACATCGTATCTTTAGCTCTACAAAAATCACCTATTCAAGTGCTATGGGCTGTAACATCTGACGGTGTGCTGCTGTCATGTACATTCACACCTGAACAATCACAAATTGCATGGGCTAGACATTCAACTTTAAACGGTAAGTTTGAATCGGTTTGTTGTATTTCGGAAGGCACAGAAGATCATTTATACGCTGTTGTAATTCGAGATCAAAAACGTTACATCGAACGCATGAGTAATTTTCAGGTATCTAATGCAACTGCAACCTATCGTTATCTTGACTGTTATCTTGATGGTGTATTCTCTACAGCAAAATCACAAATCAGTGGTTTATCTCATTTAGAAGGAAAAACTGTCTCTGTATTTGTTGACGGCAAGCAACAGAGTAATAAAAAAGTTGTACAGGGAATGATAAATTTAGATACAGCAGGAAAGAATATTGCGGTCGGTTTACCTATTGACTGTAGTTTTGTTTCGGTTCCCTTGATTGTTTCTAATACTGAATCTGAATTACAGGGAAGAACAAAAAATATTTCACAAGTTCAGTTGAGAGTTAGCTATGAAGGTGACTTGTACTCACGGAATTATCCACACGGCAAAGAGTACATCTGTTCTAAAGTAGATCAATACAGTACACCTACAGATGATGATTCTTATTTAGTTAAAGTCGTGATTGATGGTGCTTGGGAGGAACAATCACAATTTGCAATCAGCCATAAAGACTGTTTGCCAGTGGAAATTCAGAGTGTGATCTTAGCAGTATCTTATGAAGACGGGAAATAACGATGGCAATACCACAATACACACAAGCTAATTACGGCTCTTATTTGCAAAACACAAGAGTAACTATTTTCAATCAAAAATCTATCAGTAGTAATCAGTTTTCACAACAGGCAATGAATACTGGCACTACAAGAATGAAAAGTTACGTAGATAAGATACCAAATAAAAATGCATGGACAACAATCGCAAAGGCAGCAACCTATGCTTCTGCGGAGTTTATGTCCAGTATGCAACAAAGACGTTCTTTAGAGGCTAATTCAAGCAATGCTTTTTATCAGGCTCAACAGGCTAACCTTAATGCAGAGCTAGCTAAGTTAGATAAACAGAATCTAGATGTTGCAACTGTAGTGGCTCAATACGATGTTTATAATCAATATCGCATGGGTGAAATTCAAGCAATGGAACAAGGCGTGGAAGATGCTCAGAAGATTGCATCTCAACGAGTTCAATCAGCATCTAGTGGTGTTCAAATGGATAGTGGATCTAAAGCAGAACTAGATCAAACAAACGTGCTAAGTGCAAAAATAAATCAGTACATTATCCAAAAAAACACAAACAGTAATGCAGCACAGGCTAGACAACAAGTTTATGCTTTAATGCGTCAGGCTAGCGATGCTCAAATGCAAGAAGCAAACTATCGAGCACAAGCTTTAATTGCTACAGGTGAAGGGGTTGCTTATAACACTATGGCTAAATCAATCAAGCCTTTGGAAAATGCCCTTTTGGGTGCTACTGACAGTATTCTTAACATTTGGGGTGGTGGTTCGTCAGCAGGTGGTAAGGATTGGTCACAGATGTTTTCTTTTAAGTAAGGATAGAGTATGGCTGTTTTATTACCAACACAAAATTTAAGTATTAAAAATTCTGCAAGCTCATTAACTTTTCAGAACTCACCTAAATTGCAAATACAAAGAACGGACACATCAGTTCCTTTTAAAATTGATGTAACTCAAAATTTAAAGTTTGCAAAAAATGCTTTAGATGTTATTGAAAAATATCAGGAGAACATCAGAACTAAAGCTAAAGAAAACGCTTTGTTGTCAGCTCAAAACGATGCGAGCGTTGAGTTTAACAATCTTTTAAGAGATTACAAAAATTTAAAAGGTCAAAACGCTGTTGATGCTTTACCTGAATATCAGAAAAAATTAGAGAATTTAAAAAAGAACTACAGCGATGCTTTTAAGGGTTATGGTGATGTTGCTCACACATTCGGCAAATGGTTTGATGATAAAACAAATAGCTTTGGTATTGAGTTAAAAAACTATAATGATGCTCAGATTGAAGCTGTGAATGTTGCTGAAATGAAAGGTAGAATTTCAAATTCAGCAAACACTTTAACAGAGCATTGGGGCTCACCTTTAGAAGACAAATATTATCAAGAGTATGTTTCTGCAACTAATGCCGTTTTAGAAAAAAACGGTTATGTGCCAGGTGGTGAAGAGTGGCAGGCAGAGCAAAGAAAAATGGCTGATGAGGTAACAAAAATTGCTGTAGGCAATCAGATTTTAAATAAGAATTTTGGCGGCGCCATTGCCTCTTTGAAACGTTGGCAACCGAGAATTTCAGCTGATGCTTACAATGATCTATTAGCTAAGGCTATTAAAGGAGCTGAGGACGAACAGGAACGACAGGAACGCAAGGCTTTATTACGTGAGCAAAGACAAACTAATTTAGAACTGAAACGTGAACGTGAAGCTTTACGAGCTATTCAGCCTTTAAATGCTGTAGAACAGTTAAGATTTAAAGAAGCTCACAAAGATGCGACTTTTAACAAAATGAAAGAGTTGTTCATGATCAAGAACAACAAAAAAGAAGATGATTTATCAGCTACTGACTATAACGATATTCAGATTATGGTTGATGGTGATTTATCAAGACAGGTCATTGAAGAAAACGCTAGACGTAAAGCAGTATCTGATACTGATTCTATTTTAGATAATAACCTGTCATCAATTCTTTATGCCAAACAAACTAACGGCGAACTTAAATATAAAAATAGAGACGACCTCTATTTGAATATTGACGATCTTAATTTAAGAAGTTCACTAATAGTGCAATATGGTGACAAAGAAAAACTTAACACTAAGTTAGCAATGCTTTATGACAATATGAACAATAAAGCTAACTACAGATTAAGTAGTTTTATCTCTACTGCTAGTGATGATGTACTTGATTTGTTTTATGGAACACCTGAAAGACAAAAAGAAACAGAGCTTACTTATGGAACAATTCCTTTGAACGACCAAAAAGCACAAGCCCGCATTCTTAAAATTCAACAACAACATCAAGGTACATCAATAAAGAAAGGCGATGCTTTATCTAGTCGTGTATTAGATGAGTTAAACATTAAAAGCAATGACTTGTTCAAAGGTGATAACTCATCAAAGTTTATGTTCGTTATGCCAATAGCACAAGATCTTTTTACAACTTATGTAAACAGTAATCTTATTAAAAAGGATAAGAACGGAGCAGGAGTTCCTGACATATCATCTCTTAATCCAAAAGAAATATCTAACGCTATTGAGTATGTAATTAGAAGCCCTGAATTTGAACAGGCTAAACAGGACTTTAAAAATAGCAAAGATGTGATTAATGACACATACAATGATCTAGATGATAACGATTTACTGAATGACACTTTCTCTAAAGATGAGGTTAAGTCTCAGCTTTGGCAGTATCAGTCACAATACTACAGAGACAACGGATCATATCCAACATCAAGACAGCTCTATTTAGATTTTGTTAATAAACAAACATCAAAGTTATCTGATAGAGAAAAAATGATAAAGTAACTTAATAAACTAGGTATAATAAACAAAAATCAAAGTATGTGAACTTAAGTTCACACTGTACACATAAGGTGATAAAAGATGTCTGATAATTTACAACAGCCTATAGGCAATCAAAACGTAGAGTTTACAAAAGAGCAAACAGAGGCTATAGACAGTCAGCTACAAAAGAAATTATCAGCATCACCTACTCCTATCTTTTATTCTGATACTGTATCTGACGGCATCTCACAACAGACTAAGAACTACATCAGAGGTAATACACGAGATGTATGGAAAGATGCTGCAATATCACTTCCTGTCTTAGACGAAAACTCTACAGACGAAGAAAAGAAAAAGTATGAAGAGTTAAGCTCAGTCAAAGCTAATGCAAGAGGTGCTTTGGCTTTTGCTGAATACAATGTAAATACAGACAAATCTAAGCAGAAACAGTTTGAAGAGTTGTCAAGATTTTATGGTGCTAATGTCTCATCTAACGACGCCGATATTGTTCAACGTTTAATGTCTCAGAAGTTAATGAATGACTGGGTTAAAACATTTGACGAGTACGGTTTACCTGACAGCAGTATTATCAATAACGCTAAGATCAGAAGTAACTTTGATCCTGAAACTTATAAATACTTTAAGACAGCTCAACAGGTTCAGCAAGATTCTAAACTGTTTGCTGATTTAAGCCGTTCATTTGCTTTAAATACCGAACTAAGAAATCTTAATAATGAAAAGATTGATGATGCTGTAGATAGTTTATCTAGTTCTGAATATATCAGCTTTTTAAGCGATCAACTTCATGGCAGAAAATCGAAGTTAGAAAACACTAACAAAGGTATGTCTAATGAAGAGTACGAAGATCGTAAAGCTCAAATTATTGATAGATATTCAAGAGATACAGACGGTATTAAGCAGAGCTTATATGACTTGTTCTCTGACATGAGATATTCTCTAGGCGGTTTAAATCTAGTTGATGATTATCGTCAAGCCAGACGCCGTGAAATGGAAGAGATCATAAAGAACAATCCTAACATCACAGACAAAGAGCTAGCCTTAGCACTTCACAATTCTAATTCAGGTTCTAACTCAGTTATTCTTAATGCGCTGAGTATCATGCTGTTTAAAGGTGCTGGTGAGTACACAAAGATTTTAGGACAGGCTACAGCTAAAACTTTGTCTAAGTTAGGTGTAGATGTATCGGCACGTGTGCCAAAAGTCGCACAGCAGGTGTTAGGTCATACTTCTAACATTGCTATTAACACAGCACAGAACACAGCCTTTTCTAAGATTGATGATGCTAACGTTAAATACAATGCACGTGTTGACGTGGGGCAATCACAGCTAGAAAGTTTGGCGCAAATTCCATCTGACTTAGTATCTGATTTAGGTGAAACAGTAACTCAATCTGCTTTAGTATCTGCTTTTTTTGAATCATTACCACTACTTAACAGAGCGCGATCAAAGGTTCTTAATTTAAAGAAACAGGCTAACGCTAGAGTTGCTGATGAGGTTGTTTCTAATTCTCCATTAACTAAAAATGATCCTGCTACTAGTGCTGAAATTTACGATGAACTTCAATCAAGAGGCAGTGACAAAATCTATCTTGATAAAGATGCAGTTACTGATGTTATTAACAGAGCAGATCAAGTAGAAAAGAGCGGTTATACTGTAGGTGTAAATAGAGCCGTTTTAGGTGATGAATTTAACGAAGCCTATGATCGTGCTCAACATGGAAACATGATTGAAATCACACGTGGTCAATGGTCAAAACTACCGCAGGAAGTACGAGACGAACTCATCGACTACACAACATCTGAAAACGGTGCACCTTTAATTCGTGAGCTGTCAGCCACTTTATCAGACAAAAAGATTGAAGAGATTAAAAATGATATTGCAGATAAAGTTCAACAACGCATTAAACGTGAAGAAGAAATGCGACCTATTCAGCAGGAACTTAACAGAGTTCTAGCTGATAATTCTAAGAATACAACTGTTGAAGAAAACAACGTTCTATCTAAAGGTGTAACTACCTTCTTAAGATCAATGTCAGATATTACAGGTGTTGATGTTGCCACCTTATGGAACAAATTTAAGCCTTTAATTAAGCATGAGAAAGGCGTTGATTTTAGTAAAGTTAAGAACGCAAATAAAAGAAATGAGCGTGGTGTATTAGGTGTTATTGATGATGTGCCAGTTATCAAGCTGAACAGTGAAAGTACATTTACTGATGTGCTACATGAACAGTCACATTGGTTCTTACACACAATGCGTGAGCTGTCTAAGGAGAACAAAGAAGTTCACGATCGTTTAGATAAACTTGTTAAATGGTGGGACAGCACAAAGTCATTAGATACTTTGTCAAAAGAAGATTGGGATAAACTTCAGGAGCAATTCGTTGCTAGATTTATTGCTGATACGATTGGCAATAAAAAATCAGACAGCAGTGTTTTAAATAATTTTAAAAAGATGTTGTCACACAACAAGAATAATGAGCTGTTTAATAAAGAAAACTTAGAACAGTTTGATAAAAAAACAATTACCGAAAAAGCATTTAAACAGAACTACGGCGAAGAGTTAAATCAAGGAACAAAAGATTTTAATGATTTTGTTGATTCTCTTTTTGAATCAGAACAGCTCTATAAAGAACAGATTGAGCAATATCCTATTGATGATTTGTTAGGTGATATTGATAGTTCACCTCTACCTGATGAAGCTAAACAGCTATTTAAAGACACAGTAAAGAGTGACTTAATCAATCATCATGCTGCTTTAAAAGGTTTGATTGATGAGTTAGCAATTAAGAAGTTTTTAATCGGCTTAGTTAATGGTCGTTCTTTAGACAAACTAAAAAGACAAATTATCAAAAAGAACATGGCTAAACTTCCACGTGAAGATTTAGAAAAACAATTAGTTGCTTTAGATAACTTAGCAAAGAAGTATGAGAAGGTAAAAAAAGAGCAGAAACAGCTATTAAAAAATGATCCTCGTACTCTTTACATCGAAGATTTAAAGACATTACCTATCTCATTAAAAGACAAGAACGTTCCTAAATACATTGAAGACAAGCTCAAAGCTAAAAAGATTGTTGATAATGATACTGGCATCGAAGTTAGAGAAATCTTAGATGACTATGATCGTTTACCTCAGCAATGGAAAGATGCTATTGATTCAGCTAAGGATAAAGAGCAGGCATTACTTGAATGTATTGCTAACTATTCTATTGAGAAAGAAGCTAAACGTATTGCCTATGAAACTGTGTTAGATAAAGCTATAAAGAAGACACAGCTTGAAGGTGAATTAAAGATCAGTAAAAAGATTAGCACGATACATCGTCAATTAGGCTCACAGGTTCTTAAGGCTTTAAAAGCTATAACTAAGACAGGTGAGAATGCCAAAAAGATTTTATTTAACATTAAAAAAATCTCACAAAACGATGTTGATCAATTAAGTTTTAGCGATGTCTCTGTATCCAGTGCTAGACATCTAGCAGCTAGAGCAAATAAAAAAGTGAAGATTGCTTTAGCCCGTGGTGATTTAAGAGAAGCTGAAAAGCAAACAAGAAACGAACTGTATCAGAATGAAAAGGCTGAATACATCGCAGATACTATTCACTACGTTGAAAAGAAAATGGCTGATTTTAAAGCTTTAGCTAGTCGTGATGTAAAAAAAGTAGGTAAGAGTTACGATCCGAACTTAATGGATTTATTAAGAATTGTTACTGATACTATTGGATTAACTGAACGTAAGGCTAACGGTTTTACTGTTGGTGATATTGCTGAAATTAAAGAACGTATCTTAAATGAAAGTGACTACTTGGATTCTTTAGGTGAAGAGCAGGCTTTAATCGAACGTGCAAAAATAGAGGCGTTTTGCAACAGAGTTGCTGATGTTGCTAATGATTACTATGCTAATCGTACTGTATCTAAGCTCTATGATTTGATTGAGTTTATGTCTGCACTAAAAGATTATGCACGTAAGACAAAAACATTCTGCGATGGTGAAAAAACTATTGAATTTAAAGACGCACAAGAACAGTTAGTTAAAACAACTTCTGATTTAAAGACAAAGAAAGCTTCATTAAATGGAGCAAGTCAGGGTAAATCTAAAGGCGTATTTGCAGCCTTCGGTGCTTTACGTAAAAAGTATGCGTTTCAGGCAGAACATACAGTAGAACGCTACGATGGAAAAAAGCTTGGCGCTTGGCATGAACTTATTTACGCTCCTGTTGAGCGCGGTTATACTCAGATGAAGTTAGCTTTAAGAGATATTACATCTAAGCTTGGAGATAGTTTATCTAAGCTTAAGATTGATAGCCGTGAGATACAGACAGATTTAATCATCAAGAATGAAACTACAGGTAAGAATGAGCGTTTGGTTTTAGGTTCTCGTTCAGGACATTTTAACGGTCGTACTACTTTAGAAATTTTAGGTTTACTTTTACACTGCGGCACCAACTACGAAAAGCTAGTGAAAGGTTATGTTGCTGATCCTGAGATTGGAGCTAAGTTTAAAGACGGAACAGAAGTAAATTTAAACAATGACAAATCTGTTTATGCTTGGAAACAAGAACAATTTAACTCAATGATTCAGTCATTGTGCGATCAAGGTTTTATTACTAAAGAGCTTTTAAATTGCTGTAAGGAAATATGGGGAACATTTAAAGAGTTAGATCCTAAAGTAATGCAAGCTACACGTGAGCAGAACGGTTACGGTTTTAAGCGTTTAGACGGACAGCCTTTATCATTTAAGTTAGCTGATGGTTCGGAAGTTAGTGTAGATGCTGGATATGTACCAGCTATTCTTAACAATGACAGAGCAGTAACTAAAGCAAGTGAAAACGGAATTGATATTACTGCAACTGGTGCAATGCAAAATCAGATGTCAGTTATGGGTTTAAAGACACCTTCCTTTATTAAAGAAAGAAATCAAAAAGCGTTCCATGCTTTAGATTTAGATCCTGTGCATATCATCTCAGGAATTGAACAGGAGCTTAAATTTATTTACTTAACACCTAGAGTTAATGAAGTGAATAAACTGTTACATTCAAAAGCCGTTGCAAATGAGATTGAACGTATTGATCCAGGTGCCTTAAAAGAAAGATTTGAGCCTTGGATTAAAACACTTGCAACAGGTCAAGATATTACCCCTGCGTCTTCTAATAAATTCATTCAATGGATTAGTAGAAAGATGCAAGATACGGGCTTGTCTATTATGGCAGGTTACATTAAGAATGCAGGTGAGCAGTTCTTTGATTTAGCACCAGTGATGTATGAAGTCGGTTTTACTAATACTATGAAAGGTGTAGTAATGGCTACTATGTATCACAATAAGTTAAAAGCTGAGATTTGTCATAATTCTGCATATATGAATGCTCGTTTAAATGAAAGTAATAACTCCATCAATGAGATATTCAAGCGCATTCAGCTTAACCCCTTTCAGTACACAAGTAACGGTCAAAAGATAAAAGCTAGTGCTCAGTGGATTCAAAATTTTAGTCGTGAAAATGCGATGTTCGCACAGGTTTACACTCAAAGATTTATTGATGAGATCACATGGTATGGAGCACAGCAGAAGTATTTACACGATCACCCTGAACAAGCTAATTTAACAGATTCAGTTAAGTATGCAGATAGTGTAGTTAGAACCGTTTTAGGATCTTACGATCGCCCTGACACAGCTTTAATTGCAAAGTCAAATGCTTGGTACAAGTTATTTACAACATTCACATCTTACTTTATAAATAAGATGAATTTGTTATCAACAAGGCTTGCAAAAAATTCAAGAGAATTTCAAAACTCAAATAAGCGTTTTTCTGATTATATGAACAGGTACGGTCACGATGTATTCGCTATCTCATTCTTTACATTGTTACCTTCACTACTATCAGAACTGCTAACACAAACAGTGAACGGCAGCTTAACCTCTGACGATGACGATGAGTTTAGAGCAGGTTTATGGAATGTTGCATTATCACCAACTAAATTTGTTGCTAGTGGTAAAGCTCCTTTGATGTCAAATATGGTTGTGTCTCCTTTAGTTGACATGGCAGTAGGCAAGCAATATTTTAGTTCTGCTTATATGAACTCACCATTGCTAACTACAGGAACAGCTTTTTTACATTCAGGTGTAAACGTCTATAACGCATCTGTAAATGGCGGTGAGTTAAAATCATCAGATGTCAAAAATATTATGATGGGAACAAGTACCTTGTTAGGTGTTCCCTTTATTGGCACTGCATCACGCCCTGTGCATCACGCAGTTGAGCTGTCTAATCGTGAAGTTGGACCTACTGATAATTACTTTATTGAAGCATGGAAATTTATCCACGGTAGATAAAAATCTATTTAGGAAATGATAGCTTTTTTGTTAGTTAAAACTATCAGGAAAACTATCATGTCCTCATTAAGTCAAGATGAGATAAACAGTCTCACTAAAGCACAGAGTGCTAGTGTTTCAAGTAATGATGTGATTACTTATAAAGGAAATTTTATTGGTGATTTAACAGGCATTGCTTCTTATGCTAAAGCTCTTCTTAAATCATTTAGATTCAGCATTATTGGTGATGATGCCAGTGGTTACGTTGATATTACTGGCGATGCTCCAGCTAATTTAACTTTGGACGTAGCTCATGCAGCTAAAGCTGATTCAGCTGACTACACAGCAAAAGCAGGTGTAGCCTCTTTAGCTTTTAATTCAGATCTTGCAAACTTAGCAACATTCGCTATTGAAACTGGTTGTCTAAGAAACTTCATTATTAAGTTTACAGAAGATAGTGCTATTCAAGGTTCGATGACATGGGATAGCGCATCTTCAACCGTCACCATGAAAATTGACAAAGTTGATTTGGCAAAATCAGGTGTAGTTTTAGTTGATAATATTACTTTAGCTGACACGGAAAAGTTTGACAAAACTAAGTTGTACTTTGATGTTCCTAATTCTGCTTTATGGTTCTATGACAATCAGTCGAATGTTTGGAAAAATTTATTACAGTACATTACAGATTATCTAGTAACTCTTACTAATAAAAATACAGAACAGCAAGCGCAGATTGATAAAAACACAGCAGATATTGCTGATTTACAACCTACAAAATATACCATTTCTTTTGGCGGTAAAGATTATTCAATGCGTAACACTCTAATTAACGAGGTGTCAAATGACTAACGAGAAAGAATGGCAACAAGACATAAGCTCAACTGTTGATGCTCATACTGCTAAATTATCGGACCACGAAGATCGTCTTAATCAGGCTGAATTAGACATCACCGATCATGAAAAGCGCATTGATAACATTGAAACAACATCTGATGTAGGTCAGTTTGCTACACGCATTCAGGCTGTTGAAGAAAAGAACACTGAACAGGACAGTGCTATTGATACTTTAAAGAAAAATGTATCAGATAATTTACAAACAGCAAAACAATATACAGAAACAAAATTAGCCGATTACGCTACTAAAACTGAAAACAGTAACACCTTAGAACAGGCTAAAGAATATACCAACACAAAAGCAGATACTACTTTAGAACGGGCTAAAACAGATGCCTCTCAAAAATATTTGCCATTAGCCGGCGGAAAACTAAGCGGAAATGTTTATAGAAACACTGATGACAAAGCTATAGCTCTGTACGGAGGCTCTGCTTTGAACAAAGGATCTGCTTTAATTTTATTTGGAAAAGATGCTAATGATGAGTATGGCAGTAATGGAGACTTCATTATAGAAGCTCAAAATGGAACTTCATTTGCAAGATTAAAAGGTTCAGTTACAGGACAGTTACAATGGAACGGTAAAAATATCGTTCGTGCAGTCAATGGTGAACACGCAGATGCAGAAGGTAATTTAACAATAAGAGGAGTTAAATCAGCAGAACAAGACGGTAACGGAGATAACATAGCATCAACTTACGTAAAATTGACATCACCTCAAACTATTTCAGCTCAACACGATTTTTCAACAGGTGTAAAAATCGGCGGTTGTCTAATTACAGTAGGTTAGTATGAGTAGAATAAAATTTACATACAACGATACGACCTATTCTACATGGAATAGTACAAGCAGAGTAACTACACCTAGCCTTATTCTTAACGATAATGGCACATTAAGATATACACCATTGTTTGCTGTAAACAATGGTGCAGAGGCTACATTAGATAATCATTGGTATTACAGATGCGGTGCTTTAGCTATTACACATAACAATACTAAGTATCATGTTGCTATAAGTCGAAGATACACGAATGTATTATCAGACACTATCAGCACAACTATCACACATAGTGGTAAAACAGGTACAACTACAACAACTACAAGTAAGACTGTTACACCAGCAGGCACTCATAACTTTGGTTATCAAACTATCGGTCCTGGCAGTTATGGCGTTCAAGCTGATGTTACCGTTAATTATGGTATAACTTTTTTACAAACACCAGCTATTTATATCCACTATGGCGGAACACTTGTAAGCGCAGGCACAAGTTCATGTGTAATTAGAGTACATAGCAACGTTGTCAATTCGGGCACATCCCCCTCATACATGGATGCGGGTTCTGTGAATTACTTGCTAACCGTTATAGGTAATGTTGCAACAACAACTACAACCTATCCAGATGAAACAAAATCAGCTGTTGCACAAGGAAATTTTAATTATGGTGTGACTTATCCTACCGAGCCTGTATTAACAGTCGATAGTGGTGAAGTCACAGCGACAAACAACGTTGAAAATGATAGCTGTTTAATACAGAAAACTTTAACAGGAACAGTGGCTTATAATAAAACATTAACTTTATCACAGGCTTTTAGTGTTACTCATAAAGGTGAGTTTGGATTGAATTAAATATGGAACAGTGGAAATTTTGGAAGTGTCTCCCTATTGTAAAAGTTTCTGACAAAGGAAAAGTTTACGATTGTAAAAGAAATACTCTTTGTAAAACAGAAACGATTAGCGGTCATGTTTACGTTTGGATTGACGTATTAGGCGTCAAAAGATATTTGCTAGCACAGGTTGTAGCAGACACTTGGCTTGATAACCCTAATAATTATCATCTTATAAAGCATAAAGACGGAAACAATCAGAATAATTGTGTTTCTAACTTAGAGTTTGTAGAAACAATGGAAGATACAATCAATCATAAAGATGACAAAAAAAATATTGAACGTTGGAAAGAAAAGATGAAAAGACAACATCAAGCATTTAGGAGCTTATAATGATTTATACAATAAGTTTAAAAGAAAATAAGATTGAAAAGAAAGATGAAATTTTTTACTTTGAAATTTCACAATCTTATGAACTTACTGATTTAGGCATAAATAAAATCATCTATAACGATGATACAAAAGAATATAAGTATTTTGATAACACAAACAAAGAGCTTAATATAGAGCTTAACGAGTATCAAAAAACAGTACGAGATACAATCTTAACTACATTCCATTCTCTTTTTGATGCTGATGCTTTATTGCGATTAAGACAAAGAAAAATATATGACTTAAAAACACAATGCACTTTTAATAATTATTGTGATGTAAATTGTAATTTTATGTCTAGCTTTGGTGTGCTCTTACAAGGCGATAGACAACATATTGATTATTACAAGAACTTGTTAAATTACACAGAAAATAACATGGTAATTACTGATGTAACAGGCGAACAACAAGAAGTTACAAAAGAACAATTAAACACAATTATTGAAGAGGCTACAATTAGCTTAGAGTATCAGCAAAAACAGCAACAACAAGCTATCGCTGATCTAAGCTCTTTAGCTGATGAGCAGTCAATAGAAGAGTACAAGGCGATTATTACACCTTATAATTTCTTTAGCACTAATGACAATCAACCTGATATTGAAGATATTAGAATTAAAGTTAAAAACGAATTGATGTACCCACAAACATTATCAGACAGTTTACTTGAATTGTCCGATCAATATGAGACAACAAACACAGAAAATCAGGACGCTATTGTTGAACTGTCTGATTTGGTCTGTGAGTTACAAGAAGAAGTTAAAAAATTAAAGGCAAAACAAGGAGCTTAAAATGAATACTTTATATTATCGTTATGTAATTATGGGAAAGCGTACCGTTGATAGTATTCCTGCATCAAGACGTGAAGCCGTAAAAGAAATGCTAATCAAAAATGGTTACACAATAAATGATGACGGCACCGTTTTTAAATCAGGTTTACCTGACACAGAAAATTAGTGTATAATACGCACGATGTTTCATAGGTATAGGCACTAGCAATAGTGCCTTATCTTTTTATTTAGAGCATTGAGCAATTTTATAAAAGACTACGGATCCTACGCCGTTAAAATCAACCTCAAAGCCTTGATTAACCTCATCATCCTCATCATTTAGATAGAAGGAGCCTGAATATCCCCAGCGTTTGCAAACGACATCACTTCCATTTAAAGCTGAAATCCAATCAGGAGTAACAGGATCAAAATTAATTTCGTTTTTCGTTTGCTTGTATCCTAAGTGAACTATACCATCACTTTGGCTAGCCCATAATACCTTAGGTATGATGTCTCTAGGCTTTGGTGTACAGGCTGTAACGACTAATAAAGCAATGCTTGCAATAGCTAATAGTTTTCTCATAAATTCACTCTACTAAAATTTTGATAAATTCTCTTATATTTACATCATAATTATAAAAACAAATTCTGCTATTTTGTTTAATAAAGAAAACAAAATAGGAGAATACTATTATGCTTGATTATGACACGCCAGCTACCGTAACCCAACATTTTTATAATGGCATTGTGATACGTGCACATGTTCATTCTGAAAATGGCACAATATGGCTTGTAGGCGCTGATGTATGCAAGGCATTACAGATAACTAATCCTAGCTACGTTGCGAGTAAACTGGACAAGGCTAATGTCAAACGTCATTACTTAATCAACTCACAGGGAAAACAGCTTGTAACATGGTATTCTCCACGAGCTATTTATAAACTCTGCAAACAATCCAAATCCACACGCGGTTTAGATTTTCTTAAGTGGTACGCATCAATTCAAGCTGATTATGTTCTAATTCCACGTGAAACAATGCTTAAACTCTTCGATATTTTAGAAAAGATGAGATCTTTTATCTAATTTAGATCGTTCTTATTGCTTACTTATACCGTCCTTACAGCTACTCTTTTTGTGTTGAATAAATCAACGTTTTTAATCCATACATTCAAACATAAGGAGTTTATTATGGGTGATTATGCAAGTAAGGGACTAGCAAACGGTGTAGGTATTCCTGCACTTGTTCTAGGCTCATTAGGCTTTTTACAGTCAGGTGGTTTAGGCGGTATCTTTGGCGGTAATCAATCTGCAATGGCTTGCGCTATGAATAGTGGTGCCGTTGCTGTTATGGCTGAAAAGGATGCTGAAATTGGTCAATTAAAGGCTGAAAAGTACACCAACGATGAGGTCGCAAAAACTTACATCGCACTACATTCAGAACTAGGCAAAGTAAGTGACAGGGTAAATGATTTAGCTTTAAGTACTGAAAAGCGTTTCGGTGCCGTTGATTGTCAGCTAGGTGTTATGGCTACTGCTACTAACAATGCTATTCAGTCTCTGCAAAATACAGTAAATCATATCACTAATACTGTAATTCCGATTAGTGCTATCTGCCCTGAAGCTATGCCACGTTACAACACATGGACAGCACCAACCGCAGAGGCTCCAAACACACAGCCTGTAACCGTTCAATCAAGAACTAAGGCTTAGGAGTAACGTATGAAAATCAGTGTAGATAACTTCATTGAATCAGTCGATGAATGGGTGGAACAAAAACTTTTAACTAAAGGTACACCGATTCAACAAGGCATTGCATCTTTTATTTATTTTCAGGGTAAGGATAAGCTTAAAAGTTACTTGTCAGCTTTGAATTTTTTAGCAGATGAAAACGGTGATTTTAACTACGCTGATTTGGAAGCTAACTTGAAAAAATCATTTGAGAAAATGGGCAATCAGTACAAAGTGCCTATGCTTTCTTATGTTTTTGATACTCAAGATTTGAATGAAATTCTACAGATAGCTAGAGGTAAAGCACATGAATAAGGCAGTTGATGAGTACACTGGTAATGATTTGAATGCTGCTATTGACCACGCTCAAAAAATGGCGATGGCAACTATCGAATGCACATATCACAATACTAAAGATGAGGACTGTTTAACCTGTGACGAAATGCACAAAGTTAAAAAAGCTCTTCAAGCTATTGAGATTTGTCACGCTTTAAAAACTAATATCAGATTAGCACCGTTAAAATAGTGCCTATTCTGCATGACAAAAAGGCGATCACTCGATCGCCTTATTTTGTTTGTTCGTTTTACTTCTTTTGTAGCTCTTCTAATGTGCGGTAGCGTTCAAAAATTACAGTCTTTTTTTCAATGTAAACAAAATAAGCACCTTTTAATGTGTGCAATGTTTCTGAATTACGATCACAATCGTATTCTTTTAAATTCCAAACACCTGAAATTGTGACATCGCTTAAATGTAAAACGCATGGGTTAGCATCTTTTAATAAAGCTTTTCCATTTTCATAAATATGAATAAATGTATTGCCGTCGCCGTAATGATTAGATATAAGCATTTCATTTGAATTGCTATTATCAGTTAAAAGAATACCGCCACGATCAGCATAAGTTATAAAATGCTTGCATTTTTCTTGACAAAGAAAAGACTCAACTTCAACTGTAAGGACTTTATGACTATAAAGCCATGATGCGGTGGTAAGATTGTTTTCTATAAAATTTTGAGAATTCAAACAATCTAAAAAAGCGTTAAAATTAGATGCCTTTTTCCATGCTTGATAAAAGTCTATGCAAGTTTTCTTTTCTTTTTGATGTCTTTCCAAATCATCTTGAATAAAGTATTTTAAATTTGACACAACTACATCAACGTTAAAATCGCTTTTAATCAAGCTACGAAATTTTTTACTCTTTTCAAAATTGCCTTTCATTTTTGTATCTCCTAAAAAGTGCCTATGCTACTGTATAGCATTCTTTGTGATAAGTCACATAAAAAGACTTGATTTAAGCCTTTTTATGTGACGGCTGCACCTGGCAACCGCCACAAAGTCAATTTTTTGACGGCTTAGAATGGGCAAAATTGATCAACGTCTGCGCTCAGTTTTTCGACTTGCTCAGGTGTCAAAGTGCCATAAGCGTGATCAGTAAATGGCACTTCTTGATCAAAGTCTTCTGCATTGGGACCTTCTTCACACCATTGCTTAAGCTGTTGATCGTGTTTGTATTCAGCCTCGGAACGATGATCAAAGCTAACTTTGAACATGTCACGATCTGCCTCGTCTTTGTCTAAAATATAAGTTGTTGAATCAGCATCTGAATAGCTTGCAGCAGCTGCAATTAGTGCGCTTTTCTCTTCTGAACTGATCTTTTTTGGCACCTGGTATCTAATGATCTGATCGTGCTGGTCCTCGTTTGGATCTCTTTTTTGTGCTGCTAGACTTCTGCGATCGTGAGCATTTATAAATGCGCTTAAAGGAAACAAAGTAAAGTAGTGCACTTTACCACCAGCGATCTGAATCGGACACTTAGCACCTTTTGAGCCTTTTTTCACGATGTAGAAAAGCTTTTTAGCTTGCTGAATTGTTGCAAAGCCTGTGAATGCGATCGCATTCTTTTGGCAGTAGTCACTTAGAATGTTCGCAATATCTGAATTAGCTTTATAAGCTTTTCCAGTAAGAAAGTTAAAAAAACACATAGTTGTTCTTCCTTTAGTTGTTAAGTTTGTGAGATTTGATACTTTTTTTGTATCTATCAAAGCCGTTTTTTTTACAACTTTGATAGATACAGCCTTGCAAAACAAAGCTGTATCTTTATACTTAAGATGTTAAGTTTGTGAAAAGCGATTAGAGTTTTTAACTTTGATCGCTTTTTTTACTCTCTTCTAATGTAACCTTTTGATACAATGGTGAAGTCACCGCCTAAAACTAGATCACGTCCATAAGCTTCGTAGTTGAAGTAACTTGACTTCCAATCAGTGGGATCAAGTTCTCCCATTTCGTCTAGTACGGTGTGTGCTAGATCTTCATATCCAGGATCATCGGAAGGAAAAAAATCTAGATCTTCGTCTTCACAATGCTGGATCTGCTCTTCTAAATCGCAAGTGTAATCACATACAGCTTGAATATAGTCGTCATCACATGAGTTAATGACATCTGCTAATCTGTACAATGTTTCAGCGTCACAATACTCACCAATCTCAAAAGAGCTTTCATAATCACTGATAAAAAATTCGTTTCCGTCTTTAATGCCGCAACGCTCGCAGATTTGTGAAAAATTATCATCATCACGATCAAATTCTGAAATATCAACCCAGTCGCCGATTAAAGCGCCATTGTTATATGCGTGTAAGTCAGTTAAAAAAATTCTGTGTTCCATTTTTAGATCTCCAGTTAGTGAATGAATGTAAGTAGAACGAATGTAACGATCGCATTAGTTGCAACGATCATTAGAGTTAGCTTGAATGCTTGTAAACGTGTGATCATTCTTAGCATCTCCAGGTTTAAAAGTAATTAACACCGTTCTTGATAACGACTTGTAAGCCGTTTTCAAAGAAAAATTCTTTCTCATTTACATTGAAATGATCTTTTGAGTGGTCAATTTCAGGTGCATTGTTATCATCGCAGGTTGGATCAAAATAGATTGATCCGTCTTTTGATGTCTTGATGTATTCATTTTCTGTATTCATTTTTAACGTCTCCAGGTTGAAAAGAACGTTCTTTTTTCGTTCTCTTTATAATTACATTATAGGTCACTAATTTATAATTATCTAGTACTATTTTAATAATAGTACAAAAAAAATAATTAAGTGATTGAAATATCGATAATTAAAGTTTGCAATTTGACTTGATAACGTGCTTTATCTATACTTTTATTTATATAAGCACTGAAAAAAAGAGTAGAAAATGACAATTAAAGTATTTAATGTTGAATTTCAAAGTCTTGCACAATTACAAAAAGCACTAGGATACGCATCTCAGCAGTCAAAAGCTTTTATAATTCGACAGTATGGAAGCATCGAACAAATGGCGCTCATACGACTAAAGACACAAGACAAAAAAGAAGCGTCTAAGAAACTAAGAGCATTGTTAGACACTACAGCAGCAGCAGGCACTAAAGCACAGAAAAAAGAACTAAAGACAATTTATAAATGTTTGTTTGCTGCCTGGTCTCAGCTTGATGAACTCCAGCAGCTAACAATTATCAAGACAGTCGCAGGCGCTGAAAATATCAATTACGAAGAGTTACAAGAAAAGATAAGGAAATTCAAAGAGTTAAATACGAAGTAGTAAGATATTAAATGCAGTCTATTGACGTGCTGAATTGAAATGAGCTATAACGCTTAAGCACGTGAGCACACATATATATAATTAAGTATTAAAAAGCTAGTGAGCTGACTTGACTTAAGGTTTAGTTTGCTAGCTTTTTTATTGTCTTTGTTCCAGTGAATCAACTTTTGTTTGCTATTGTCTCAGGTGCTCAGGTCATTTACATTGCTCCTTGGTTTGCATTGCTAACGCCTTCAGTTTCTCCAAAAAACAGAATAACGAAATAAGAAAAAGATAAAACGATAAAAAAAACGAAAAGGCAATATAACGAAGACAAAAATTCAAATTCTCTAAAATCTTTTCAAACTCTAGCAAAACAGCATTAAATCACGGTAAATCAATCACTTATCGCTATTCTGTGCGGTTCGGTGTCAATAGTCATCTTCACACCATACAATATAACTACTTGATATATAAGATGTTTACTTGATTATGCTATGAGTTTGTAACTTGTTATCGTGACCTTGACCGCCTTAAAATAGTAACGATTACTAATTAGCTCTGGGGAGGGGCGAGGGGGAGGAGGGAGAGGAGAGGCGACCGCTTTGGAGCTGAACCCTGATACCCCCAAACGCCCGCTTGATTTTTCATATTACCCTTCACAAATTTTTTCTGATTTTTCAAATTCATGCCCCATATAGCAATGCAAAGTTTAATAAAAGTGCAAATAAAAGTTTAAAAATATAAAAAAGAACTTTACAAAGTTAAATAAAAGGTATAAAGTTATTTATGTACTTAGATATGAAGTTTTCATATTTTTGTATCTCCTTTTAGTTGATGAAAGAAAGAACGTGTGCTCACAGTGAGCAATGCTTACTTTGTCCGTTAATTTGATATTTAGGCTCTATAGATTCAGTAAGTAGAGTTTGCTGTGAGTGCTTTTTTAGAGCAATGGTGTAAGGGTAGCACACAAGGTTTTGATCCTTGCGGTAGTAGTTCAAATCTGCTTTGTTCTGCCATTCTATAGTTATGAGATATTTTAAGAAGCTAAGCTGCGGGTGCGTTCTGTAGTGACCTTAAGATGTCTCATAAGTATGAAATGATTAGTGTAAACTAAAACTTTTTTCATTAGTCTAATAAAGGTGTCATTTCACACTTAAGAGCTGTTTAAAAGTTTTCTTCCGTTTACTTTCTTTTAGACGGCTCTTAAGTGTATTATTAGCCATATCTTACTCTTTTACTCTTTGCCGTTTCTCTCACTTCTAACGTAAAAAGAGTGTAAACAATGGAGTGTTGGTAGAGTGGCTGAATACATCTGCCTACTAAGCAGACAATCACGTAAGTGGTTCAAAGGTTCAAATCCTTTACACTCCGCCAAATTTATGGATAGGTGGCAGAGTTGGTAAATGCAACAGCTTTGAATACTGTCGGTCATGTAAATGGCTTGTGAGTTCGAGTCTCACCCTATCCGCCATTTTTGCGGTCTGGTAATGTGTCGCTTTAGAAACAACATTACTATTGCACATAAGAATGTAGCCCAGCATCTAGTGCAATGTCTTGTATCAGACAGGGTACCGCTTAAAAGTCGTGAGCGAAATCACGACTATGGGCAAGGTTTGATTTATAAGTGAAGTGACCTCTGCACTTATAAGGCTTGCCCGTGAGCCTGCAATCACGGTGCACCATTTAGTTTTTTTTCATAAAGAACCGTTGGACCCCTTACTCCTTTTTTTATAAGGGGTTAAGGGGTATTTTTTTATGTTTAGTTTAAAAAGTTTAACACCTTACTTATGGACTGTATCTGTATTAGGCAGTGCTTATATAGGCTATGAGCTTACAAGTTCTTACTATCAGATAAAGCTTGAAACAATGGAGAAACAAAGTGAGCAGATACTTAATGAAGCTCAAAAGGCTAAGACACAAAAGGAACAAGAATTTTTTACGGAGGCACTAAATGTACAAAGCAACTTGTCAGAAGATATACAGAACGTTACATCTACTTATAATCATTACTTTTCTGACTTTCTGCCTGGCGATAGCGGTTGGTTGCAACAGTCAGACAACACCAGTAGCAGTAAAGACGTGTCCTCAAATTCCAAAACTTCCATCTCAATTTCACAAAGTAAATGTCAATGCGATGGAACGGACAAAACAAAACTTCGCAAACTTTATGAACAGCAATTAACTATCGATCGTGATTGTGACATAACGGCAGCACACTACAACGCATTGATTGATTTATATAACAAGGTGTCTAAATGAGTATTTATGAATATATCCTGTCAGCTCTGATGGTGCTGATGTATCTAGGAGCTATCTTTCTTGTTTTAAAGTATTTAGCAAAGTTTTGTGATTCATGCTGCCGAGACTGGCATTTTTTAGATCAGCATTACAACGATGACTGGAGCGATAAATGACATTACCAGCATTATTTCTTTTAAATCTCTTCTTTTGGTTTTCTTGTTTTGTTTTTGCTATTGGTAAAGAAAACTACACTAAGACACAGCTATGTATTTCAGTTTCTCTTGATGTTCTCTTTTTGCTGATAGTAGTCGGTATTTTGATTTATGCACATTATTACGTGCCATTCTCTTTTTAGATAGGACCTAAGCATTATATGCAGGGTTCACATGAATGTATTGACGAAATCGAGGCTATGCTTAGTCCTGAAGAGTTCAAGGGCTTTTTAAAAGGAAACGTTATTAAGTACAGATACCGTGCTAATTTAAAGAATGGCAAGGAAGATTTAGAAAAGGCTGATAACTATGCTTACTACTTAATGCACGGCTGTTTTAAAAAGGCAAAAGATAAGGTAGAAGAACAACATTAATTAAATAAAAGACTTAGACGTATTAGGATCTAAGTCTTTTCTTTTTTTTACTTACCTAATGCTTTTAAATCTTCACTAAGTTCAAACGCACTGTTAATAACAGAATCAAATTCTTTGAGTTCCTGCTCCCACTGGGCTTTGTTAGCCTTAATCTTTTTTTGCAACTTAATGTATTCATACACTAAGCTATTTCTTTTAAGCCCTAAAGAAACGGTGCCAGTGTCTGATTCTAGCTCATGTGCAGTTTCCATGCTGTCAGCGTATTTTTTATAACCCGCATCATAACCTCTGCAAAATTCATCTATACTTGTGTTTTCTATTTCTTGGTCTGTTAAGAGCTGATTTTGTTTAGCCAACTCCTCACGGCATTGCTTAAAGGCTTTGATAAGCTCCACTTTAAACTGCTTTGTCTTCTCATTATTACGCATTGATAAGATCACAAACATTGCCTGCTCTTCATTTAAGATTGCAGCTTTAATTTGCTGTGTACCTGTTTTTGTTTTTACAGGGTAGGTTTCAAAACTAACCTCCTCTGACTTATTTATCGCATTATTAGCTTTTTGCAAATAGCCCGCTTTGAAAGCGGGGCTATTAAATTCTTTGAGAGTATCAATATTTGCTTTGATAATACGCACTACATGATAATGTTCGTGATTAGCCCATTTAGCAATAGCGTAAGAATTTGTTACAGGTTCATTGTCTTTAACGAACACAAGGTTAGGCATAGTGCCTGAAATGATATTATTTGCCATTTGTTTTTTCCTGTTGAATAAAGATTTTTTCGATAGCCCATAAAAAAATATGGGCGGTGAGTGCCGAAAAATACGCCAACAGATCGTACCGGTGCTTATTCAATGTATTCACACCACACTCACCATTCAGCAGATACAGCTATCCTAAGATAGTGTATTTATAAGGTGGGATATGATTTATTTATCGCATAAATCATTCGCTGTTGATCGTACGTGATTTTCGGTCACACGTACAATATAGAACAGCTTTACGAATTTTGCAAGTAAATTTATCTTCAAAGTGCATTCCTTTCAGATAGTGTCATTTTGAATATATCGAAATAGTCAATTTGACACTATGAGATAAAATAAGCCTTTCTACATTATTCTTTCAATAAATAAGATCTTATATACTTTTCTCATCATGTTAAAAAATTCAATCTTTGGAACTACAATCTCAACAGCATCATCACCGTTGATAATAGATACCTGGTCGATGATTGGATTGTATTTAACCTTCCTGATAACAAGCGCATCTTCCATTACTAAAAAATAAACGCTGTCATTTTCAACTTTTTCATTATCAATCTCTGTTACCAGTAGTCGGTCACCTGCTGATATATTCTTATAATTGCTGTTAGCTAAAACACAAAAGCATTTATCTATTGTTAACTTAAAACTGTCGAATATCTCTTTATTGATAGTCAAACAAGGCTCAGGCATACTTATTAGCTGTAGCTTGTTATCGAAATAAGTCAAAGTATTAACAACAAAAGAAACAGATTGCTCACCTGCTATTTCTTCAATAGGCACATTAAAATAATTAGCCATGTTATGTACAACCTCATCACTAAAAGGACGAAGCAAGTTACCATCAAGCCATTTCACAATCGTTGGATAAGTTACACCTAAAGCTTTCGCTAAATCTGTTTTCTTTATATTCCTTTCTGTCGTGAGCTTTCTTAAGCTTTCGCATACAGTTTTTGCGTTATACATATATTCTCCTTTTAACTTTGTATAAACCTAGTGTTAGTTTTTAATAAACAAAAAGTTGTAAATAATAAAGCAAAGCAATAAAAAATTCAACAAAAAATTTAATTTGTTAAATAGGTATATACTAAAGATTTAAAATTTTTTAAATCTTTACTTGCAAAAATAAAGCTAAGGTATAAAATACTTAAACATAAGGTATATAAAAACCTAAAGGAAATATTTAACGTGAAAACAGTAAACGTACTCTTAACAGAAGATATACTTAGCAATGCAAAGCTAAAGCTATCATCAAAGCTTTTATTTGCTCGTATTCTCTTTTTAACCTCTGTATCAACAAGAGCTGATAAAGCTGTTTTCTATTCAAATCAACAGGCAGTAGAAGAACTGCACTTGTCTTTAAGCTCAGTACAAAGATCATTTTCAGAGTTGGAAGCTAACAAGCTGATTGAAAGTAATATCCAGCTAATCAATTTCAAAAAGGTAAGAAGTATCACTGTAAAAAGTGAATATTTTACAAGTTCCGATATGGTCAATTTGACCTCCGAAAGTGTCAAAATGACTACATCGAAAGTGTCAAATCGACCATATCGAAATAGTCAAAATGACATTTTCTACCTTATACATAATAGTATTAATAGTAATAGTAGATCTAAAGATAGTATATATATAGTATCTAAAGAGTTCTCACAGGAAGATTTCACAGCTTACATAGAGAAAATCTTTTTAGACTATAAAGACAAGTACATTTCTAAATATCCTCAGCTAGAGATGATGAACTGCACCTTAATGGCTGACAGGTTCTACCTCCACTATGCGTCTATGAATTGGAAAAACAATAAAGGCGCTCCTGTAAAAAATTTAAAAGCAACAGTCGCTCAGTGGTGTATGCGATTTGTTGAATATCCTGTTCCTTGTCGTCAACCTAAGCCTAAAACAGCAACTGCTACCAGTGATGCTGACGTTGACCGCATAGCACAAGGTATTGCAGATACTCAGTTTTCTGATGATAAAAACATCATTGATGCTGATTTTTCAATTAACGATTCAAACTTACTAATGAGGAAGTAATTTATGGACAAGAAAGATGTAAAACCTTTTGTTGAGCTGTGGAAACAAGTATCAGTTCTGTATGGTCGTGAGATTAACGAACAGGCTTACGGCTTGGTATTCAATGCATTAAAAGAATTTGACTTTGAAGATGTAAGAAATGCTGTATCTCTTCACCTTCAAAAATCAAAGTTCATGCCAACAGTTGCAGATATTTACGAGCAGGTAAAGTGTTTAAAGGGTATTGATACAGAGGCTTTAAAGGCTAAGGCTAATAATTTCTACAATCAGATTAACGATCACCTGGATACAGGCTGTGATTATATCTGTGATGATCCACGAGCTGTATTTGCTTTTAGAAGTGCTTTTGGGTCCCTTGCTGAATTTGGTATGCACTCAACAGCACAAGATCCTTTCGATCGTAAAGCTTTCGTAGATGCCTACGTAAATGCACGAGGCGAGTTTGCAAGAGGTATGACTTGTCCTAACCTGATTCAAGGTCGCAATCATTTCTCACCAGTAGTTAGAGTTCGCTTTATTGGTAAGGCTGATAAGTGCAGAAAAGCACTTACAGACATTTACTCATTCTCAAAGCAGAAGGCTAAGGTCGTAACCTTCGAGCAAAACAAAATTCCTGAGTTAAAGAACTCTGTTCATCAGGAGACTGAATTTAACGTTGAGATAAACGGTCAGCGTTTTAAGAATGGCTTAGATGCTTTAAATGCTGTTCTCAGTTCTTTTGGCATTACACCAGTAAACACTAAGGCGTAATTATGAATACCTATGCTTTTGGACAAAAGACAGTAACTATCAAGCTGAACGGTAAAGAAATCACAGGTCGTGAGGTTATTTTACCTTTGCCTCCATCAGTGAATCAGAAAACAACTGTGAACTGGAGCGCTATTAAAAATCAGTTTGCGGGTGGTTATTACTCTAGTTTTCGTTCAAAGAAAGGCTGTATCAAGAATACAACCGCATATAACAGATGGATCAATGCAGCACGTTGTCTTTTACGTAAAGGTCATTTGCCAGTGATTGAAAAGCCTGTTTGCTGCTTTGTGACTATCGTGTTCAAAGACTATCGCATTCACGATGGAGACAACCGCTTAAAGGCTTTGTTCGATGCTGGAACTAAAAGCGAATGTTTATACAAAGACGACAGCTTAATTAAATTCTTTTCAGTAGATACCCGTGTTGTACCTGAAAAAGAGTTTGTAGTAATGCACGTAATCGAATTAGAGGAGTTAGGAAAGTTACCTTTTCAATTAGGAGATCAGTATTTACATGACATCTCAGAAACATTGTACGAAGAAGAAACTAAATCTGACAGTACAGATGAAAGCTGACATTTTGCAACAGTGGATAGACGCAGATTTAACGATCGGTAATTTACTTGATTTATGGGGGACACTGGCAAGGCAAAAATTAACAAAGTTTAAATATAAAACTCCAGCACATCAGCAGAGTGAAACATTTTTAGTTAAACGTTTTTGTAAAAAAGCACAAGCTGATTTGTTAGAGGAAATGATGAAAACTTTTAGAACGAATCACGAGTTTTTATTTGACGTTTTAAAAGATAGGTATTGTTTAAAAAAGATTAAGACATCTGCCAGTGATAGTAATGACTTACATTTAGCAATACAAGAATTTAAGTATTTTTTTACAGAGTTTGTAGAACTCAATTTTAAGGAACTAAAGGAACAAGAAATATGCAAATAAAGTATGAATTAGATGAAGGTGCTTGCGCTCCGATGCGAGCACATGACAGTGATGCAGGCTTTGATCTTGCCTGTAAAGAAGATCAGATGTTAGAGGGTAACAAAGCTAACACCATTGACACTGGTGTACATGTGCTGATACCTGAAGGCTATGTAGGTCTTGTATGTCCACGATCATCATTCAACGTTAAAGGCATTGGTACACCCATTGGCGTTGTTGATGCTGGTTATACAGGTCCAATCAGAGTGGTATTGGAGCCTTTTAACGTAACATGGATATTTAAGGGTAATCGTATTGCTCAGTTGGTTATCCTACCTTTACCAAATATCAAGATGATTGAAGGTAAGGTTATTGGTGTTGATACCCATCGTGGTGCAGGCGGTTTTGGCAGCACAGGAGCTTAAGATGAGAAATTTTTTGGATTTAATTAAACTTTGTTTTGTAATTATGACAGTTATCATGGCTTGTGCTTTATCAGTAGGTATGACTCACACGATTTTTATTTGGTTTGGAGTGCTGTAATTGCATATAAGAACTTAAATTTAGACAAGGAAGGTGAGCAATGTTAAACGTATTAAGTTTGTTTTCAGGAATAGGCGCATTTGAAAAAGCGCTAGAGAGAGAGAGAGTACTATTTAGAGTTATGAACTTCTGCGAGATAGACAAGTACGCCAGTAAATCATATTGTGCAATTCATGGTGTTTCAGAACAGATAAATTTGCGAGATGTATCAACTGTAAACACTGCCGAACTGCACGATGTAAATTTAATTACTTATGGCTTCCCTTGTCAAGATATAAGTGCAGCAGGACATCAGAAAGGCTTTTTCGATGAGAATGGCAATGTAACACGTTCAGGCTTATTCTTTGCTGCTTTAAAAATTATTAAAGATACAAAGCCTGAATATGCTATTGCAGAAAACGTCAAAGCATTAACAAGCAAAAAGTTTACAGCTGAGTTTGCAACTGTATTAGATAGCTTAGAACAGGCAGGTTACAACAATTATTGCAAAGTTCTTAATGCTAAAGATTTTGGCATACCTCAAAACAGAGAACGTGTTTTCATAGTCTCAATCAGAAAAGATATTGATTTTAAATTTACGTTCCCAGTGGGTGAACCTCTTAAATTAAGATTGGCTGATTTGTTAGAAAACGAAGTTGATAGCAAGTTCTATTTATCAGAAGAACAAATCAACCGTATTAAAACAACAAGCTTTTTTCAGGCTCAACGCAGGATACAAAGCAAAGAGTGGTGCGACACTCTTTGCTCACGAGACTGGAAAGATCCTAAATGCGTGAAAGTTAAACAGGTATTCAACATTGTTGATAACGGCAATGGCTTTACTAACCCTCAACGTGGACGTGTTTATGATACTGACGGTTTATCACCATGTTTAAGCACGATGCAAGGCGGAGGACAGGAACCTAAGATTGTATGCGAACAGAGATCAGACGAGGGCTTACGGTTCTTTAAAGATAATGTTTGTGATGCTATTAGAACTAGGGGCTCAGGTGGAGATAAGAGAGTGTTAGAAACTGAAAACATCGCTATTCTTTGCACTAAAAGAACTGAATACGGAAAACAAATCAGAAAAGAATATGAAGAGAAAAAGATAAAAGAGAAAAGATCTAATATGACTTGTTTGGTACCAAGAACCGACAATATCACAAACACACTAACAACGGTGCTAAAAGATAATTATTCATTAACAGCAAAAGATACAGCTTTTCGTATCAGAAAACTAACGCCTTTAGAGTGTTGGCGCCTCATGGGCTTTGATGACGATGATTTTTACAAAGCACAGGACGCGGGTATCAGCAATTCACAGCTATACAAGCAAGCAGGTAATTCAATCGTTGTGAATGTACTACAGTCCATATTCAGACAGTTTAATTTTGAGAAGGTGGCTAAAAAGGAAAGTAACAAATGATATTAAAAGAATTTTTAGATAAATGTAGCAGAAATGAAAATGTTTGTATTCTTATTGCAAATACTCAATTTGAAAGTTTTGTTCGCCCGCCGCAAGGTTTAAAAGAAGATTTTAAAGGGGTGTTAGATTGCGAAGTTATACGTTTCTTTTCAGCTGCAAAAGATGTTTGGACTATTTGCGTACTAATCGAATGTGATGATTTAAACAGAATAAGAGGTGTTAGAAAATGATTTACGAACTTATGACAAAGTTTGCCTTGAGCTTTTCTGTGCTCAATCTTGTGATTTTGTGTTTTTTAGTGACAAAGATGATCGACTACAGAGACAAAGTCTTAGCTGTGTACCATGTCTTAAGAAGACACTGCGGTGCTTTGGTTGAACTGGATAGATTTATCAACGGTGAGGATAAGAAATAAATATGGAATGGATGGCTAAACTGATTTTTATGCTAACAGCATTCTTTGCAGTAATTATAACTATGGTTATCTGTGTTTCTAATAAGTATCCGTCAAAATTATGCGGAGATCGTTTAAAAGCATGGCTTGAAAGATTAGAGAGAAAGAATGAGAAAGATTAAGAGGTACAAAATAAAATGAATTTTGATGTAAAAGATATTAAGTCCTGGTACAACAGACATGATGTAAAGAAAGGCGATGAGGGGTATTTTGCTGATAGCATAGAAGAATTAAAAACAGAAGATAACCGCACAAGAATGATTGAAGATATTTTTGATGATGATGCTTCTTGTTTTCGTACTCCATCAAATAGGTATTCTTTCTTTTTACCGTTAGATGCTGTCAAGGCAGATAAGAAGTATCGACCTTTTAAGAATTTAAATGAAATACAATCTGTTCTTTGCGGAGGAGATGTAACTAAATATGCGTTTTTTGATGTAGGTACTCATTTAACTGTTAGACATAAAGATGAAAGAAATAGAGAACAAGTAATATTGATTACATCTATTGAATATATAGATGGTCATTTATATCTGATAAATGATCGTGGGTTAGATGAATGGTTTAATAATTTTGAACTTTTGGTAAATGATACTTGGGTTCATTTTGGCATTGAGGTAAAAGACGATGAGTAATTTGTGTAATAGTCATAATATCCAACTAAGCAATATTGAGATTTATATTCTATCTCTTATTTTAGAACACATTGATTTTGAGCTTGAACTTGAATTAAAAGGCGGTACAAAAGTGTCTTTAAGTGATATTAAAGAAAAGGTTATTCAAAAACTAAAAGAAGCACAAGAACTAAAAGAGGTAAAAGAAGATGAGCAGTGAGTCCATTTGTATTATCTTTTTATGTATTTTATATGTTTATCAGAGCTACCGCCATTGGAAATTAGAAAAGTTAGTTTTAAAGCAACTAAGTGACGTTTGGGATTTTCAACATAAAGTAGTAGATGCGATTGATAAAATATTCAAAGAGATAGAAGTAGAACGTTTTGCGAGGTTGTCTAATAATGAGCAAGAAAGAAATATTAGCAAGAATAGTTTATCGTAAACTAAAACATTTACATCTGGTTCAATGGGATACATACAGCACATACAGCAAAGCACCAGGATCAGATACAGGAGTATGGCACACTATTGTAATTGTCCCTTGTTTTGATGTGATGTTTTCATGGTATTCAGAAAGTAATCAACTACAAGTTATTTCTACTAAAGTTAAAGATAAGATAACAACTTATCAAGACTATGATTTTAAGTTGTTTATTAAGGCAATAAAAAGAATATTAAGAAGTAAAAGTTTTGAGGTGAAAGAATGAAGTGTACATACAAGGTTATTGATAGTAAAGATAAAGAAAGATTATTTCTTTTTACTAAAACGTATGACTTTACAAGTGACACCATCGAAAATTTTGAGATAAAAGAACTTAAAAATAACGATGAAGTTCCTTTAATTAAATTAAGTTTTTATGTTTGTACATATCCTTTTGATTATTTGTTTCAAACAATGTTAGAAGAGGCAGGTATAAAAATAAAAAGTTTTAAGAGGTTATCGGACAATGAAAGTTAGAAATCCTGAATACAGCGTTTATCTTAAGAAAGATAAATATATCAAAGATTTTAGTAGTTCTGTTAGTAAACAGGTTAAAAATCAAATATTGGCTGAAAATTTAGTTCGTATAGATAAAGTCAATGATCCTTTGCAGCGTAGAATTTTATCATCAGCATTATTAGTAGGAGTAGATAAAAATGGAAGTAGATAAAAATAGACCTACAATGTATGCCAGCGTTCCTGACAGAGAACTCTGGGAAAATTCAAATAAGCTAAAAGATAGTTATTTTTCGCTTTTATTTTTGTCTGACAGAATAAAAGAGAAGATGCAGAATACAGAATATCAGCAATTTTCTCGCGCAGTCGCAGAAATAGGTGAAGTTGTATCTTTTATTAGTGGAAGCTTTGACACATGGTGTAAGCATGATGATTATGAAAAATGGAGAAAAAGTAAAAATGACTGATAGCGAAATTTTAAAAAATTATGCTTTTATGCCTATGTATGTTATCGCAGTAACTAACTATCAAGGAAGTAGGAAAGAAAGATATTTATTTGTAACTAAAACTAACAGCGATGATGGGAAAATTGGTTATCTAGAGTGTCTAGACGAAGGCGAGCTACTGTTTGGACTAAAATTCAGAAATGAATATTGGTTTGATGTTAAAAAAACAATAAAAGGACTTTGCAAAACTTTAACAAAGCAAAGTAATATACTTGGTTCTCCTTTGGTTAAATATAGATTTGTTACGGACGAAGCATTTTATATTGTAACCTCCCCTAAATTTAAACACAGAGATTTTATGTACAAATGGATCAAGTCAAGTGGTCGTAAAGAAATGAATCTCATAGAAATTGTAAATGGTGAGCCTGTACCTCTTAAAGAGAAAATGATTTATGGCGATCCTGAAATTGATGGTGACTATGAATACGCCCTTCTCTGTCTTGAAGCGAACGGTTTTTCTGCTGCAAAGATTAAAAATCCAAAATAACAACGTCAACATACACACTGGAGCTAAGAATGGAATATTTAATCGAAAGACTGTTTTATATAAAAAGAAAAACTGTTCATGGCATTAAATATCACTTTTTAAAAGTGAAAGAAAGAGATGATTATTTTGTCTGTTTAGCAGAAGAAAGCAATTTTCACATTGTAAAAACAGAAAAATTACAGACAAAGGAGCAGTTCGCTCAGATACTGCTAAACATCTACAAGTCAATGTATGGCGCAGATAACGTTGAGTTAGAAGTACGCTATTGTCTAGCAGACGATAAGGAGACGTTGTTTAAACTTCAAACATATTTTTCAGAAGAAGAACCTAACGAACTTGTATATGGTCGTTCAAAATATGAATCAATGTGTGATGTATTTCTTGAAGAAGATTATATTAAGTGTTCAAAAGATACTTCTATTCTTGATGTTATAAAGCAATTCTTAATAAATGACCGCCTGATAACAGAAGATGATATGTTAAAGTTTAAATCTGACGTTCCAGTGAAAAGAGATTTTATAGTTCGTTAAGCTTATTTTTTAGCTTTTTATAAAGCGTTCCTTTATTTTGAGGAGCGCTTTTTTTATATCTATTAAACTAAATGTTTAAAAATATTATGTAATGTTTAATAAAACATAAAATAATGTTATATAATATTATAAAGACAATAATTAAAACAACAAACATTAAGTATAGATATATGAACGATTACAAACAAATTTATAAAGAGTGGTTTAAGGTTGCCGATCAAAAAGCCTTAGATTTTTTCAAAGATCCTTTTACAGGCGAAGTAGAGAAAGAAAATGAGATTTCTTATCTACACGCAACACATATCGGCGGTTCTACTGATGCCGTGCTGCTAGGCGAATCAGAATACGCAGAGCCTCAAGACATCTTAGAAAAAATGCAGAATTTATCTTTTGATGGAGATAAATTTGTGTTTGACAGAGGACACGCTTTAGAGCCTTTTATTGCTGAACAGTTTTCAAAGCAAACACATCTTAAAGTAAAAGAAGGAACAGTTCTTTACAACGAAAATTATCCTTGGTCGATTGCTCAGGTAGATTTCTTTACAGAAGACAATACACCTGTTGAAATTAAGACAGTCGGTTTTAATATGCGTGACAAACTCACAACTGACGGTTCAAAGGTTTGGGGCAAAGGTTGTGAGTTCAATTCTAAAGGTGATCTTCTAGCAGAAGACAACACTATTCCTCGTGATTACTATATCCAGTGTCAAAAACAGATGCTATTTGCTGATAAAAAGCAGATGTATCTTTGCGCCTGGATTCTTACAGAAAACAGAGTTCGTGTTTATGTTGTGCATCGTGATGATGAAACTATTAAAAAAATCATTGATGCTGAGATTGATTTTATTTTTGCTCACCTGATTCCAAATGTTCCTTATGTTTTAGGCGCTGAATTAGAAACAGTCGAAGAAGGCGAAGTTGATGCTGTGTATGCTGATGATGCCTTTATCGAAAAAGCAAAAGAATTAAAAACAGTCAACAAACAGAAGAATGAACTTGATAAACGTTCAAAAGAACTTACAGCAGAGATTAAATCTTTAATGAACGGTCATGCAGAGGCTATCACCACTAAAGGAACTCTTATTTGCACTTTAACAAAACAGACAAGACGCACTTTTGATGCTAAGGCTTTTGCTGATGCTGATGCTGAAACTTACAAACAATACTTAAAAGAAAGCGAGATTTCACCAAAGCTGACAATCGCTAAGGGGGTTTAGCAATGGAGTTTTTAAGTATTGAAGATACTGCGAAATTTTTTGTCAAATCGAAATTCAGTTTTTATTCATTCAAAAAGAAAAGTGCTGACTTTCCCCAGCCTTACAAAAAAGGCGGTAAAAACTTTTACGCAAAAAGTGAACTGAAAGAATGGGCTAAGGGGCACAGAATTTTAACTGTAGAGGACAAATAAATGGCAGAAGAAATTGAAGTTAAGGCAGAAGTAATACCTGCTACAGAAGCTGAATTAAAGTTTATTTCACAGGCTCAAAAACAAATTCATACAGCTTATGACGATAGACAACTAATCAGCATGATCGCATCTCAGATCGCATTACCTAAATCAGCACCTGACGTAAAAGTAAATCTAGCTGATGTAATGAATGTTATCCGATTATCTGTATCAATGGGCTTAGATCCTATTCTTGGTGGTATTTGGGCTTTTAAAGATAAAGATGGTCGATTAGTCACTTCCGTTTCAAAGAAAGGTTGGCAACAGGCGGTCGCAAGTCAAAAGAACTGCGCAGGCATTTCTTTTAAAGACAACGGAGTTCTTTTAAAGAAAGTCGTAAATCGAATTATTGGTAATAAAACTCTAAAGAAAGAAGTTCTTTACTACGAAAGCACAACCTGTATTGTTCAGAAAAAATTAGCTGATGGTTCTGTATGTTCATTTGAAGGTACAGCATACCACGATGAAGAGTTCGACGCATCAAAGCCTACCTGGTTGCAACGTCCAAAACGTATGCTTCAATCACGAGCAATGACTATTGCTATTTCAAATGCTTATGGTTGGGGTGCTTACGACAAAGAAGAATTTGAAGAATTGCTTGTATCTCAGGATATTAGAACTGAAAAGGCTACAGTCGCAGTTGAAGATAAAACACAAGAAGATTTACTGCTTGAAAATAAGACAGCTAAAGAAGATTTAATTGAGCAGATGAAAAGAGCTGTAACTAGAAAAGAGCTAGTGTCAGTTTTTAAAAATGCTCCTAAAGAATTACAAGAAGATCAAGAAATTATAGAGCTTGGCAAACAGCTAAGAGCAAACATTAAGGAGCAGTAAATGCCAGTATATCAATCAGACTATGTAAAGCATCCTGATTATCACTCTAAGTTTTGGGAGGAGTTCAAACTTTATCCTAAAGAGCTTACAGGTATCAGATGTAAGGCTAAGTTAATCTTTTGTTCTGACGATTCAATCGAATTTGATGATAACAAGAAAAAAGATGTTCGTGTTGAATGTGAGCGCACAAGATGTGTGTTCTTGCTTCAAAATGCTGATGGTAAAGATAGCAAATATTACATTGATCATCTGTTTTGGGGCAGACGCAGAACAAAAGATAAGAACGATCCGAATGCAAAATGGGGTGAATGGGAGCAGAACTCTTGGGATATTCAGCAGTTAATGTCTATTGTGAATGACCAAAAGACAGCAGAAGAGCAGGCAATAAAAATTGATTGTCAAAACTGCACTATCTACCCTGAAATTTGCGGATCTATTTTTACTCTTGTTATCGGTAAGTATGGCGAAAAAAAAGGAAAGAATGGTTACTATGACAAAATTTCAGTGAACGTTTTTTATCCTGATGGTCGTTCTTTAGATGAAGTTGAACTTGGAGCTAAAGAGGCTTTAGACGTTGTGCGAGCTTTAGATAAGGCTAAGGCTAAGTATCAGGCTTTTAAAGATAAACAATCAGAAACAGAAGCACAGCCAGCTTATGGTTCACAACCTGCTTATGAACAAGCACAAGTTGCAGAGAGTGCGCCTGCTGCTGTGGTTGAGCCATCAGCTGAATCAACTGACGATGACGATTGCCCATTTTAAAGCATAAGGACTAGGTTATGTTGAGCGTGAATGAACAGTTACAGGAGTTATCAGACAAGATAGACATAATGTTTGATCTTCTTGTTAAAACTCAGTCACGCTCTTATAACCTTAAATGTTTCTGTGAGGAGCTTGGCATTTCTCAATATAAGCTGAAAAGCTATTACTCAGAAAACAAGTTATCAATACCTGCACCTTTTAGAGTGAACAAACAAGATCCTTGTTATTCACTTGAAGATTTAATTTATATGAAAAAGTGGTTAAAGCATCATGGCAACTAATGCAGAAGAAATAAAAGAAACTTTGAAAATATGGACAAAGGCAAGAGTTGCGAATCAAGTTGAAGTTGTTGAGCGTGAACTTATGGCATTAGTAAAAGACATTGCACAAATGAACGACTTGCAAAAAGTTGTCGGTGAACGCAATTTCAGTAAGCAGGTATCTACTTTTATTATTCAATTAAAAACATTTCAAGAACAACTGAACAATGATTAGAATTTCGATTTCAGAGGGAGCTAAATTTTTTTTGCTCTCTTACATAGCCTTTTGGAAACGATTAAAAAAAGAAAAATATAAATATCCAAAAGTTTATAAAAACAAAGAAGGTAAAATGTTTCTTGATCGTGAAGAGGTCGAGAAGATAGCCTCCTTTGAAATTGATTTTCTTAAAAAGCACATCTCAGTCAACAAAGTATCACAGCTTCTGTTTGGTAATACAATCACATTAAATCAGTATCTGAAAAGAGACACTTATTGTTTTTTACCAGTGGAAACATACTGCGAAAAACAATATCTTAATAAAGACAAGTTCTACACATTTTTTGCCGATTACTGTGATAATAAAAAACTTGTTCCTCATAAAGTTTTGTATAATCTTTTATGTGGTTATGGCTTCTATTCAAAGTTAAGCTATGACATCATAGATTGTGAAGAGTTTAAAAAGATTAGAAAGGTCAGGTTTACATCTGATTCTAATGCTAGAGTTTTTTATAACATCAATGATCTTAATTGCTTTTTAACTAATAAAGGTTTTCGTAAGATTACTTTTTATTAGGTCACGAAAAGGTCACAAAATACATCAAGCCTTTATCTTATCGGAGTTTGCGAAGTTGGCAGGTAGCACCA
>ERZ1034678.90-NODE-90-length-48158-cov-23.612498_pt1 | contig 48158 bp, 34 predicted proteins | sample MGYA00520640_ERZ1034678 | MGnify/ENA primary metagenome ERZ1034678 (study PRJEB33766, sample SAMN09781767) | gut metagenome | biome: gut microbiome | host: Homo sapiens | place: Madagascar | study: EMG produced TPA metagenomics assembly of the PRJNA485056 data set...
CCCCGAAGGGGGAAGCAAGACGTTACGTAGCTAACGATTTCCTTAACTTAATAGCCTTCCCTGATGGGGAAGGCTAAGTGGTGCGACGCTTTGCGCTCCTAATCCCCCTCTACCAGTCACTAGTCACTCATCCCTGCTTTCAAACTTTTTGAGGATACCCTTTTCCGTATCGTCATCCCGAGCGCAGCCCTCGATCTTTCTTGCACTCAGGTCAGGATCACATAAGCACTGTACGGAAACGACGTCTTGGTGCTATGTATTTCTCCTTTTACACATCCTTCGTTTATCGGTCTGCAAGGAAGATTTCTCGCTTCGCTCGAAATGACGATACGGGAATCTGATGTCTAGTCCCTGGTGACCAATCCCTAATCCTTAGCCCCTAATCCCTAGCTACTAGTCACTAGTCACTTAGTTCCCGTTTCCATCGTTATTTCCGGAGGCATGCATGAAGTTATTCAATTTGACCCGGTATTCCGTGACGCACCCGATCGGCATTTTTATGATCGTGCTGTTTTTCGTGGTGCTTGGGCTGTACAGCTATTGGCGCATCGGTGTGGAGCTGTATCCGAATATCAATGTGCCCTATGTCATCGTGTCGGTGCGCTATGATGGCGCGGATGCGGAGTCGGTCGAGCAGCAGATCACGAAGCCTTTGGAGGATGCGCTGTCTTCGGTGTCGAATGTGAAGCACATCACGTCGAAGTCGCGCACGGGGCGTTCGGATGTGACGCTGGAGCTGAATTTTGATGCGGATGCGGATGCGGCGGCGATCGATGCTTCGGAGAAGGTGAACCGCATCCGCAGAAAGCTGCCGGATGATGCGGATGATCCTATTGTAGAAAAGCGCGATATGGATGCGGCGCCGATCATCGATCTGGCGGTACTGTCGAGCCATCCGCTGGATGAGATGTATTCCATGGCGGATAATACCTTCACGAATGATTTCACGAAGGCAGACGGTGTATCGGATGTGGAGCTGCACGGGGGGCGAAGCAAGGAGATCGCGGTGAAGGTGGACCGCGACAAGCTCGCCTACTACGGCATCACGATGAATGATATCATTTCCACTTTGAAGAAGGAGAATAAGCTGGCTCCGGCGGGCTCGTCCTACACGGATACGCGCCAGACGCAGATCCGTCTCTCGGCGCAGTATGATACGGTGGAGGATATCCGTAAGATCCATCTCACCTGCGGAAATGGCGCGGTGATCCCGATCTCCGCTGTGGGCGAGGTCGTGCGTCAGGACCAGAGGGTGTCGCGCTTTGCGCGCATCAATGGACAGGATGCCATCGGGATCTCCATCTATAAGAACAGCAATGCCAATCTCGTCTCGACGGCAGATGGTGTGATGAAGGTCTTGGAGAATATGCGGGCGGAGTATCCGGACTATCAGTTCGTCGTAGTGAATGATTCGGCGGACTACGTGCGCACGGCGCTCCATAATACGCTTTCGACGCTCATCGAAGGGCTCATCACGACGGGGCTCGTGCTCTTCTTCTTCCTGCGTGGCTGGCGCTCGACGGCGTCTGTCATCATTGCGATCCCGACGTCGCTCATTTCCACGTTCTTCGTCATGTACATGGCAGGCTTTTCCTTCAATATGATGTCGCTCATGGGGATGACGCTCTGTGTAGGGATCCTTGTCGATGACTCGATCGTTGTTTTGGAGAATATTCACCGCCATCTGGCCAAGGGGGAGGACGCAAAGGAGGCGGCGGTAACAGGGCGTATGGAGATCGGCATGGCCGCCATTGCGATCACGCTCTGTGATGTGGTGGTTTTCCTCCCGATCGCTTTCATGTCGAGCATGACGGGGCAGTTTTTCAAGCAGTTCGGTCTCACGATCGTTTTTGCTTCTCTCTTTTCCCTGTTCATCTCCTTCACGCTGACACCGATGCTGGCATCGAAATTTTTCAAGAACGGCGTACATGTCCCGGATACGAAGCTCTGGCGCACGGTGGAGAAGATCGAGCAGAGGATGGAGGATGCATACGGAGGGGCCATCGCCTGGAGCTTTAGGCATAAGAAGAAGCTCTTCGGCGGTGTCGCCATCGCCTTCTTCCTTTTCATGGCGATGGTGCCGCTCGGCTGGATCGGGATGGAGTACATGCCGCGCACGGATGAGAGCGGCTTCAATGTGAAGATCCAGCTCCCGACGGATGCGTCTGTCGAGCGCACGGATGCTGTCACGACTAAGCTCGAGAGCTACCTTGCCGAGGTGCCTGAGGTGAAGTCCTACATGGCGATGGTCGGCGGGGGCAGCGGGGTGAATTCCGGCCGTATCCGCGTCTCTCTTGTCGATCGGCAGGATCGCAGCCGTGATATCTGGTCTATCACAAACGAGATGCGCACATGGATCGATGACAATATCACAGACGGCGATGTCCGCATCAAGGAGGATCAGGCGTCTGTCTCCGGTACTGCCGGCGGCGGTCTGGGAAATGGCGGGGGCGCCTTCCGCCTGGAGCTGCGCGGCAATGACATGGCTGATCTGATCCGTGCCTCCGAGATGGCGCAGCAGATGCTGAAGAGCGGCGCCTACGGCGTGACGGATGTCAGCTCTACGTATCAGGAGGGGCTGCCGGAGATATCCCTCATCCCTGACCGTGAGAAATTGAAACACTACGGTGTTACGGTCGGCACTCTCTATGACACGCTGTCGTCCGCGATCAGCGGTGCAGGCGCAGGCGTCCTGCCGAATGATCCGCAAAATAACGGCAATGATACGGATATCAATGTTTATTTCAAGGGCGGAGAGTCGTACAGGACAAGTGACCTGGCGGCGATCCCGATCAAAGGGCAGGCGGGCATCGTCCGCATGTCCGACGTGGCGGAACTCAAAGATGAAACGGGGCCGATCACCATCCTGCGTACGGACAAGCAGCGTGCTGTCATCATCGGTGCGAATCCCGGCGGGCAGGATCTGAATGGGCTCATCCAGCGTTTCACGAAGGATCTCAACCAGACAGGCCTTCCGAAATCGGTGAATTTCCGCTTCTCCGGACAGGCTGACAGTATGCGTGAAAGCTTCATAGAGCTTTTGTCGGCGCTTCTCATGGGGATGCTCCTCGTGTACATGATCCTTTCTGTCCTCTATGAATCGGTGAAGACCTCTTTCATCCGCATGTTCTCACTGCCTTTCGGTCTGATCGGATCGCTTCTCTTCCTCTTCCTTATGAATGACACCATCAATATTTATTCCATGATCGGGATCATCGTCATGGATGGCGTGGTCGCGAAGAATGGCACGCTGCTCCTTGACTATACGCTGACGCTCATGCATCAGTACGGCATGGCAGCGAAAGAGGCTGTCATAGCGGCCGGCCGTGCGCGTCTGCGCCCGATCTTCATGACGACCTTCACTATGATCGTCGGCATGCTCCCGACAGCCCTCGCACTGACGGCCGGCTCGGAGACACGAAGCTCTATGGCTTGGGTCATCATCGGCGGCCTCATCACCTCGACACTTTTCACGCTCCTCGTCATCCCGATGATCTTCCTTTTCTTCCAGAGAGAGAAGTGACTGGTGACTAGTGACTGGTGACTAGTGACTAGGGACTAGGAATTAGTAGCTAGGGATGAGTGGCTAGGGATTAGGTTTGCGATACGAGAGAACCGCTAGTTTCAAATCTCCGCGGCGCTTCTATATTTTTATGCGCCGCACCACCATTTCTCATTTCTAATTTCTAATTTCTCATTCAAGTGAGGCTTTCATCCCCAATCAAGGGGCGACCCGCCCCTTGGGCTAACCCTGAACCCGCCCCCCTTTTTGTGGTACAATATGACCAGAAGAATGACACGATCATGATGGGGAGGTGTTTCTATGAGATCATGGAAGAGACGCAGTATCTCTGCGGCTCTGGCGCTCACTTGTGTGGCGGCGCCCATGGCGCAGCCGATGACAGCGTATGCGGCGTCGACGGCGGAGAAGATCCTGTATGGCGCGGCGGCGATGGTTTTCATTTCCAGCTACTACTCCAAAATGGACGATCACAACCAGCTGCAGCTTCTGGATCAGTGCCAGCAGGAGACGGGCGTCTATGACTCGGCGGAAGCGGATAACCGTGTGCAGACCGTGTACCAGAATCTGAAGGATACGGGGCATGTGCTGCGTGATTACAAGGTTTACGTGTCGCCGAGCGAGGACATCAATGCGTTTGCCAGCTTGGGCGGTGTGCTCTGCGTGAATAAGGGAACGCTCGATCAGATGGATGATGATGAGCTGGCCTACGTCATGGCGCATGAGATCGCTCACGGCGAGAAGCGACACAGCGTGAGCGGCCTCAAGAAGCGTGTGGGGCTGGTGACGGCACTGAATATTTATCTCGGAGACGCCTCGTATGGCGAGTACCTTCTGGGAAATATCGCGGCGAACTATGTGTCGAATGCGGTCTTCACCAAGGATCAGGAAAAGCAGGCGGATGACTGGGGCTTCCAGTACCTTGTCGAGGCGGGCTATAACCCGGGAGGCGGTGCGGCGTCCATGGAAGTGCTACGCGCGAAATACGGCGAGAGCTCGCCGTCAGGCATCAAGGCGGTCCTTGCCCCGGGCAATCACCCCAAGACCAGTGACCGCATCCATAAGAATCTCAAATGGATGAATGCGTACTCCGGCAAGCATGTCGAGGTCAAGGATGACTGGATCGTGGTGAATGGGGAGAAAGCCTTCTCACCCGCCCAGGACAATGCGTACAGCCAGAAGGAGCGTCTCTATCTCACCGCGGGCAAGCTCGTGAAGCTCTATCACGCAGGGCATGTCCCCGATGCCGTTCTCGAGGGAGATCGGATCTGCTGCGGAAATACGGTCATTTACGAGCTGTCCTCCGAAGAGGATGGCAGAGCCTATACCGAGGCGCTGAATCAGGGGATCCGGAAGGATCGCGGTGAACGTGTCGTCAGTGATTTTGATATCGATCAAAGAGTGAAGAAGGACGCTGGGAACTAGTGGCTAGTGACTGGTGACTAGGGACTAGGGATTAGGGATTAGAAGCAAGCGGTGATTGAAGTAGCGCAGTTAGCATGCTGACCGTTCTGCAAGGAGGATCTCTCGACTACGCTCGAGATGACGACGTCGCGAAACGCTATCAAACCTCCGCGGCGCTTCATTATTTTTTGCGCCGCACCTTCCCCGCTGAACCCGTAGAACCTACAGAACCCGCTGAACCTCTTTCGCAAACAATCAAGGGGCAGAACGCCTCACGGCTAACCCCGAACCCATAATCATTCAAAGGACGATTTCCATGAAAAAATTACTATCCATTTTACTTCTGTTGCTTATTGTTTGCGGCTGCGGGCTGGGCGCGCTCATCTGGGTGACACCGCCGCCGCCCACACCGCCAATGATCGCGCCGCCGCCTCCTTCGAAGGCAGTCTCGGCTGCGCTGATCGATGGGAATACGGGAGAGGTGCTGGCGGATAAGGAAGGGAATCTCCGTATCTATCCGGCAAGTACGACGAAGATTCTGACCTGTATCATTGCGCTCGAAGAGGGCAAGGCGAAGCTCACCCAGAATGCGGTGATCTCTCCGCGCGCGATGGCGCAGGATGGCACGAACATCGGCCTTAGGCCGGATATGCCGCTCTCGCTTCACCAGCTGCTGTATGGGATGATGCTGATCTCCGGGAATGATGCGGCTGTGTCTGTCGCAGAGACGGTGGGCGGCTCGTATGGTCGTTTCATCGAGATGATGAATGAAAAGGCAGCTTCTATCGGTGTGCATGATTCCCATTTTGCAAATCCGAATGGTCTTACGGATCCGAACCACTATACGACGGCCTATGATATGGCGAAGATCGCGGCGTATGCGATGAAGAATCCTGATTTCCGTGACATCGTGAAGCGTCCTTCGTATCCGATGACTTATCGGAATGGGGTCTATCGCAATGTGGAAAACCGCAATGAATTTCTGACGAGCCACTATGAGGGGGCGAATGGCGTGAAGACGGGCATGACGGAAGCGGCGGGCGATTGTCTCGTCGCTTCCGCGGAGCGCGATGGCCGTCTCATGATCGTGGCACTCTACGATGATACGGATCGCTGGAAGGAAGCCCGGACATGGCTTGACTATGGCTTTGCGGAAGCGGAGAAGAAGGCGGAGTATGAAAGAAAGCTCGCTGCAGAGCCGAAGGTGTACAAGCTGGTGAACCAGCTCTTAGGGAGGGAGCCTCGTGACTAGGAGAAGGAAATCGCCGTTTCTGGTACGGCTTTTCCCGCACAGCCCGTTCCTGCGTGTCCTTTTCGTCATCGTGGTTCTTCTCTCGCTCTACATCGTCTTGCACAGCGGGTATCATTTCTATCAGATCCGCCAGCAGGAGGCGCTGCTTTTGGAGGAGAAGGAGAGGCTGTCCAAGGAGAAGGCGGAGCTCTCACAGAAGCGTGAGGATCTCAAGGATGACGGACAGCTTGAAAAGAAGGCTCGTCAGGAGCTCGGTCTTGTGAAGCCCGGAGAAGTGCCTTATGTGAGATGAGGCTGTCTGGTGGCTGGTATTGCGTTTTCTAAATAGCTGGCATTTAAGTCAACTTCCGAGTTAAGTTAGGAGTTAGGAGTTAGGAGTTAGGAGTGAAGGTACGGCGCATAAAATTAGGAAGCGCCGTGGAGTTTTATATAAATGATGAACAGGCTAGGCTGTTTTATATAATGAGGGGTATTGGGGCGCTATATGAATTGTGCGCCACTTCCGCTACTTCTCGCTTCACACTTCTCACTTCTCACTAAGTCCATAAGTTGACAAATCGAAATACTAGTCACTAGTCACCAGTCCCTAGTCACCAGTTACCCCTCATCTCTCTTCAATCTTCTTGCTATTCCTAAAAAAATCACGTATAATTTAAATCGTATTTGTTTCGAGGAATTTGGAGAGGGCGAAGCGTCTTCCCAAGGAAGGATTTTGTTGTTAGATGGCTTTAGAAGTCGGAAGTATCGTGGAAGGTACCGTTTCAGGGATCGCGAAATTCGGTGCGTTTGTGGAGCTGCCGGAAAACAAGGTGGGTCTGGTTCATATTTCAGAAGTCGCCAATGAATACGTGAGCGATGTGGCTCAGTATCTCAAGGTGAAGGATACGGTGAAGGTGAAGGTCATCTCCATCGATGCGAAGGGCAAGATCGCGCTTTCTGTCAAGCAGGCGCAGCCGAAGACGGAAGAAAAGAAGGAGGCCCGTTTTCCGAAGAAGGAAGGAAGCGAGCATCGTTTCCAGAGAAAAGAAGGCTTCGAGGGAAGAGCTCCTCTGCATGAAGCGCCGCGTATGACCGAGCGCCGTCCGTTTGCCGGCGGCTATCGTTCGCAGCGCCATGAAGCCCCTGCTTCTTTTGAAGACAAGCTGAACCGTTTCCTGAAGGACAGCGATGAACGGCTTCTGGATCTGAAGAGAAATGTAGAATCCAAACGGGGCGGCCGCGGCGGCCGCCATTCTGACTGAGCATGAGAGGAGATGTAACGAACAGGTTATGTCTCCTTTTATGCTTTTCTGATGAATAGAATGTAGCGTATCCTAAGTACAAGGAGGCTCTTATGCGCGCGATCATTGATATCGGAACGAATTCGGTCCGTCTTTTGATGGCAGAGAAGGATGAAAAGGGGGAGTGGAAGATCCTCAGGAAAGAACTTCGCAGCACCAGGCTGGGGGAGGGCATGACGGATAAGGCGACCATCGGTCAGGGAGCAAAGGAAAGGACGCTCTCTGCTGTGGGGGAATTTACCGCCATGGCCAAGCTCGAAGGGGCGAAGGATATCTTCGCCTATGGTACGTCCATCATGCGCGATGCGTCGAATGGGGAGGAATTCGCTGATGAAGTGACGGCAGCCTTCGGCGTGCCTGTCCGCATTCTTTCGGGGAAGGAGGAAGCGTACTATAGCTACATCGGCGCGGCCGGGACGTCCGGCGTCATCACGTCCGTCGTCGATATCGGCGGCGGCTCGACAGAGATCTGCGTGGGATTCGGCACCGATGTCGGAGCGCGCCACAGCTTCCGCCTCGGGTGCGTGCGCTGCTCGAAGCAGTTCGATACCACCACGGCCAGAGGCCGCGGTGAGCTGAAGAAGCATTGCTTCACGCTTTTCCGTGAGACGGATCTCATGGAGTCCATGCGGAATGTCAAGCGCTGGATCGGTGTCGGCGGGACTATCACCTCGCTGGCTTCGATGCTGCAGGAGCTCGAGGTGTATGATTCGTCGAAGGTGCAGGACTACGTGATCCATCCCGAGGATGTGTCGGAGATCCTCGAAAAATTATCCCAAATGTCCTATGATGACAAGTGCCATATGAAAGGCCTCTTGCCGTCCCGCGCCGATATCATCGTGGCGGGCGTCGTCATCCTAGACAGCCTTATGGAGTACTTTGCTCTCTCGGAGATCACGGTGAGCGACCGCGATCTCTCCGAAGGTCTGCTCGATGCAGATGTCATCTCACCGACAGAAAAGTAAGGGGTGGTGACTGGTAGCTGGTGACTAGTGACTGGGGACTGGGGATTAGACTAAAAGACTGGGAGACATTAGATATCAAACGTCAGACATCAGAAATTTGACGTCTGACGTTTCCAGCGGGTATCGCCCTATGTATACTCCGCGGCGTAGCCGCCACCTTCATTCCTAATCCCTAATTCCTAATCCCTAGCTACTAGTTCCAAGTCCCTGTTTTCCCAGGAGCGAACTATGAAAAAACAATCATCTCCTTTTATCGCGAAGATCCTCTCCTTTGCGCGGGAAAAGAAATTATGGCAGCGAGGGGAGCGGATCCTCGCGGCGGTGTCCGGCGGGCCGGATTCGCTCGGGCTCCTGCTCTTTCTGCATGACATCGCAGAGCAGGAAGGGCTCTCTGTCGGCTGCTGTCTCGTGCAGCATCATCTACGCGAGGAGGCAGAAGAAGAGGCACGGTATGTGGAGTGCATCTGTGAGCAGCTTGGGATTCCCTTCTTTCGCAGGGATGTCTATGTCGAGGAGAAAAGGCGCTCTGGCGGCGGCTCCGTCGAGACGGTGGCGCGCACGCTCCGCTATGAGGCACTGCGTGAAGTGCGGAAGGAAGCAGGGTATACCGTGATCGCACTGGCGCATCATGCAGACGATCAGGCTGAGACGATCCTTTTTCATCTGCTGCGCGGGAGCGGCGTGCGCGGTCTGTCGGGCATGGCGCCAAAGCATGAGGAGCTGATCCGTCCCTTCCTCACGGTCACGAAGAAGGAGATCGAAGATTTCCTCACTGTCTTTCCGTATGCGCCCTGCCATGATGCCACAAATGATGAGCTGGATGCGACGCGAAACCGCATTCGTCACCAGCTTCTCCCCGAGATGCTTTCCTATAATCCCAATCTGGTAGAGACGCTCCTGCATACGGCGGATATCCTTCGAGGCGAGGATGCCTGGATGGAGGAGGCAGCAGAGGCATGGCTCACTTCTCACGGGAAAGAGGGGAGCCTCGAGAAGGACGCCTTCCGCGCGCTTCCTCTCGCGATGCGGCGGCGTGTCCTTCAGAGGATGCTCCTTCACATGGGAGAGGAAGCGGTTGATTTCGACACACTCTCGCGGCTTACTCTTCTCGCAGAGACTGGGGAGACGGGGAAGCGCTCTTCGACGGCGCATGTGATGATGGAGATCGGCCGGCGCGATCTCTATTTCTACAGAGGCAATACCAAAAAGCAGGAGGAGAACGGGCTTTTCCTTCTAGCAAAGCATTTTTTTGAAAAGTTCACCCAAAAAGATGTGGATAAACAGCAAGAGATGGCTATAATAAGTGGCAAGGACCGCGCAGACACGCTCTGGCACATGGAGACCGTGCGACTTGGAAAGCCGCCGGAGCATCCGGCTCGTAACCAATACCTGCTGGATGCTGAAAAGGTCGGGGAGGTCAGGCTTCGTATGCCAAGACCGGGCGAGCGCATGGCGGCGCTGGGGATGGACGGGACGAAGTCTATCAAGCGCATTCTGCAGGACGCCGGCATCCCCGCCGCACTCCGACCGTATTGGCCCGTTGTGGCTGATGAAAAAGAGATTTACTGGACCTGTCTCCTCCGCGGCAGTCGATACGGCCGTGTGACGAAGGAGACCAAAGAGTACCTGCTGCTGACGATCTGGTTTTGCGGAAATGAGTGACTAGTGACTAGTGACTGAAATGCTACTTTCAGGCATCGCCCTATTTATACTCCTCGGCGCTTCCATATTTTTATGCGCCGCACCACCATTTCGCATTTCTCATTTCTAATTTCTCATTCCAGCGAAACTTTCGCACGCAATCAAGGGGCAGCACGCCCCATGGACTAACCTCGATTTATACTTTTTACTTCACATTTCATTGACAGGAGAATATCATGGAAAATTTATCGAAAGACATCAAAACCGTACTTGTGACGAAAGAGCAGATCGCAGCGAAAGTGAAAGAGCTCGGCGCTCAGATCACAAAGGACTACGAAGGAAAGGATGTCGTACTTGTCGGCATTCTGAAAGGGGCGATGCCTTTCCTCTGCGACCTGATGCGCTCGATCGATCTGCCGGTCACTCTCGATACCATGTGCGTGTCGAGCTATGGCAACAGCACCGTATCGAGCGGGCATGTCAAGATCAAGAAAGATCTTGACAAGGACATCCGCGGTAAGCATGTCATCGTGGTCGAGGATATCATCGACACCGGCATCACCATGTCCCACCTCGTGCCGCTTCTGAAGGAGAGAGGCGCGGCTTCGGTGGAGCTTGCCATCTGTCTCAATAAGAAGGAACGCCGCGAAGCGGATGTATATGTGAAGTATGTCGGTTTTGAAATTCCGGATGAATTCATCGTCGGCTATGGCTGCGACTACGCAGAAAAATACAGAAACCTCCCTGACGTCTGCGTACTGGATCATAAAGTCTATACGAAGGCGTGACTGGTGACTGGCAGCTAGGGATTAGGGGTTTCGAGTGACTAGTGACTAGTGACTGGTGACTAGTGACTAGTGACTGGTGACTGGTAGCTAGGGATTAGGGATTGGGGATTAGGATTCCCACGTGACAGGTGACTTGAATACTACTTTCGGGTATCGCCGTTTACAAGAATCGGTGCTCGGGGGTTGCCGTAAATCGCCTGCTAGAGACGCATTTCCTCACTCTCTTTCATACCGCCAGTGCCCTATCCGCCCCTTCGGGGCACCTTCCCCTCGAGGGGAAGGCTATTTATATCAAACGGCGAAGCCGCCACTGCACCCCTGAACCCTGAACCCTGAACCTTGAACCTTCTTTTCTTTGTTGCCTTTCCACATACTTATATGCTAAAATTAGATATTATTCAGAACTATCAATCTATGGGGTGAAAAAACCTATTGAATGGGTCGTTTATATTTCACAGGAAATATAGAGAAGGAGGAAAATATTGAATAAATTTGTAAAGAATGTGGCCCTCTATGTGCTTCTGATCATTATAGCGGTCTCCATATTCAATACCTTTGTTCATCCTCAGGAAAAACACTCGGAAATCACCTACAGCGATTTCATTTCGCAGGTCGAGAAGAAGAATGTCGACTCCGTGACGATGACGAACAATTCCATCAGCGGTAAGCTGAAGGATGGCAGCGAATTCGCTACCTATGCACCGGACAATGACGCACAGCTTCTGCCGAAGCTTTCGGAGGGGGGCGTCATCATCACTGCAAAACCGCCGGAACAGCCGTCCTGGTGGATGAATCTGCTCTCTTCTCTGCTTCCGATCATCATTCTGGTCGGCGTGTGGTTCTGGATCATGAACCAGACACAGGGCGGCGGCGGACGCGTCATGAGCTTTGGCAAGTCCAGAGCGAAGATGACCGCCGAAGGCCAGGTCCATGTGAATTTCTCTGATGTCGCAGGGGAAGACGAAGCGAAGGAAGAACTCTCCGAAGTGGTGGATTTCCTGAAAAATCCGGGTCGCTATACGGCGATCGGCGCGAAGATCCCGAAGGGCGTGCTCCTCGTCGGCCCGCCAGGGACAGGTAAGACCCTGCTTGCCAAAGCGGTGGCCGGTGAAGCGAGGGTGCCATTCTTCTCCATCTCCGGCTCTGACTTTGTAGAAATGTTTGTCGGTGTCGGCGCTTCCCGTGTCCGTGACCTCTTTGCCCAGGCAAAGAAGAATGCACCGTGCATCGTCTTCATCGATGAGATCGATGCGGTGGGCCGTCAGAGAGGCAGCGGCCTCGGCGGCGGACACGACGAAAGAGAACAGACGCTGAACCAGCTTCTTGTCGAGATGGATGGCTTCGGCTCGAACGAAGGCATCATCACCCTCGCTGCGACGAACCGTCCGGATATCCTCGATCCGGCGCTTCTGCGTCCGGGTCGTTTCGACCGCCGTGTCGTCGTCGGCCGTCCTGACCTCAGAGGCCGTCTTGCGATCCTGCGTGTCCATGCGAAGAATAAGCCGCTGGAACCGGATGTCGATCTCAATACCATCGCAAAGAAAGTCCCGGGCTTCACAGGGGCCGATCTTGCGAACATGCTGAATGAAGCAGCCCTTCTGGCTGCCCGTCAGAACAGAAAGACGATCTCCATGGCCGATCTGGAAGAGGCGAGCGAAAAGGTCAGCTACGGACCGGAAAGAAAGAGCCATAAGGTGAGCGATGAGGAAAGAAGGATCACCGCGTACCATGAATCCGGCCATGCCATCATGGCGACCCTGCTGAAGGATGCGGATCCGGTGCATAAAGTCACCATCATTCCGCGCGGACAGGCGGGTGGCTACACCATGATGCTCCCGCATGAAGAACGCTCCTTCATCACGAAGTCGCATCTTCTCGCTCAGCTTCGTGTCGCTCTCGGCGGCCGCTGCGCGGAAAAGATCATTTTCAATGAGATTTCCAGCGGTGCCTCCGGCGACCTCCAGCAGGTGACCGGCATCCTCCGCAAGATGATCATGGAATGGGGCATGAGCGATCGACTGGGACCGATGATCTTCGGCGAACATCAGGAACAGATCTTCCTCGGCAAGCAGCTCGGCTCGGAAAGAAACTACGGCGAGACCGTAGCGACCATCATTGATGAAGAAATGCACAAGTACCTCGACGAAGCGTACAATGATACCATGCAGACACTGATGGACCATATGCCTGTCCTGGAAGCCATGGCGCAGGCGCTCCTCGAGGTGGAAACCATCGATCATAAGCAGGTGGAAAACCTCTTCAAGTATCACTCCCTCTATGCACCGGGAGAAGAACCGAAGAAGGAGGACGACGAAGAGTCTCCGCTTCCGCCGATGCCAAAGGATGAAGGCCCGTCGCCTTCCCTCTATAGCGAATAATACGATAGAGTTTGGGAAACGCTGATTAAATCGCAGAGTCAGATTTCATATGGATTTTTATACATAGCTTCGTCATCATCTTCCTTAAATAGCTCACTATTCGCGTCAGATGATTCCTCGCTCTGTATAAAAATCCAAGAATGAAATCGGACAACGATTTAATCAGTGTTTCCCTTGACAGAACGCCTCCGCATTGCGGGGGCGTTTTCTTTTGCTTTTCGCAAAAGTTTTAGAACGTTTTACGAACGTGAGATGAAAAACGTGGTAACATAGGGGTGACTGGTGACTGGTGACTGGTGACTGGTGACTGGTGAGAGCAGCCCTGTTAAGGAAACACTGATTCAGTCGTTGTTCGATTTGACTCTGCGATTTAATCAGCGTTTCCTTAAACTACTCTTCTGAACCTATTCCCCCTTTTCTATCACTCTTTCTACAAGGAGATTCTATACAATGACACTTGACGAATTACAAATCGGCCAGTCGGCCACGCTCACGACCGTCGGCGGAGAGGGCGCGCTTAGACAGCATTTTCTGGACATGGGCCTCATTCCGGGAGAAGAGGTGACGCTGGTGCGCTTCGCGCCCTTGGGCGATCCCATGGAGCTCATGGTGCAGGGCTATGAGCTGACGCTCAGAAAAGACGATGCGCAAAAGATCGAAGTGACGAATGTGCATCAGGCAGCGGCGAAAGATAGAAAGCACCTGCGGGTGGAAGCATCCACGTATCTTCATCCCGGTCTCGGTGAGCCCGGCAAGTATCATGAGGAATCAGAGTACTCGGATGTAAAGCCGATCGAAGGCAGACTGACCTTTGCGCTCGTCGGCAATCAGAACTGCGGCAAGACAACGCTCTTTAACCAGCTGACGGGCTCCAACCAGCATGTCGGCAATTTCCCCGGGGTCACGGTCGATCAGAAGACGGGCGTGATCCGCGGCTATCCGGAGGCAGAGGTGGTGGATCTGCCGGGGATTTATTCTCTTTCTCCGTACACGAGTGAGGAGATCGTCTCTCGTGAATTTATCCTCAAGCAAAAGCCGACGGGGATCATCAATATCGTGGATGCGACGAATCTCACGCGCAATCTGTATCTCACCATGCAGCTGATGGAGCTTGGGATACCGGTGGTGCTTGCGATCAATATGATGGATGAGATGGAAAACAATGGAGGCTCCATCCTGATCAATGAGATGGAGCGGCTCCTGCAGATCCCGGTCGTCCCGATCTCCGCCGTCAAAAATCAGGGGGTGGGCGAGCTCGTGAAGCATGCGATCCATGTCGCACGCTATCAGGAGAAGCCGGGCATTACGGATTTCTGCGATAAGAATGACCACCATGGAGCTCTTCACCGCGCCCTGCATGGCATCATGCATCTCATCGAGGATCATGCGAAAGCGGCTGGCATCCCGCTAAGGTTCGCAGCATCCAAGCTGGTCGAGGGGGATCCTCTCGTGGAGCAGGCGCTCGCTCTGGAGGCCAATGAGAAAGAGCTTTTGCGGCACATTCTCGCGCAGCTTGAAGAAGAGCGCGGCCTTGACTGCGCGGCTGCGATGGCAGATATGCGCTTCCTCTTTATCCGCCGTCTCTGTGAACGGACGGTGGTGAAGCCCCAGGAAAGCAAAGAGCATGCGCGCAGCCAGAAGATCGACCGCATCCTCACGGGGAAGTACACCGCCATCCCGATCTTCATCCTCATCATGGGATTGGTCTTCTTCCTCACCTTTAATGTCATCGGCGCTTTCCTGCAGGACGCTTTGGCGGATGGCATCGATCAGGTGACTGCGTGGGTGGGTGCATGGCTCACGGCAGAGGCAGTGAATCCCGCCATCCGCTCGCTGGTGGTGGATGCCATTTTTCAGGGCGTCGGCAGCGTCCTTTCCTTCGTGCCGGTGATCGCCGTCCTGTTTTTCTTCCTGTCTCTTTTGGAAGACGGGGGCTATATGGCGCGTATCGCCTTCGTCATGGATAAGCTGCTCAGAAAGCTGGGGCTCTCCGGACGCAGCATCGTGCCGCTTCTTGTCGGTTTCGGCTGCAGCGTACCGGCTGTCATGGCGACGCGGACCCTGCCGTCGGAGCGTGATCGACGCATGACCATCATGCTCATCCCTTTCATGAGCTGTTCGGCCAAGGTACCGATCTATGCCTTCTTTACGGCGGCATTCTTTCCTCGAAATGGGGCGCTCGTCATGATCGGGCTTTATCTCTTCGGTGTCTGCATGGCGATCCTGACCGCTCTCCTCTTCAAGCGTACTCTTTTCAGAGGGGAACCGGTGCCCTTCGTCATGGAGCTTCCGAATTACCGTATGCCCGGTATGAAAAATGTCCTGCGCCTCATGTGGGATAAGGCCAGAGATTTCCTCGAGCGTGCATTCACGGTCATCTTCGTCGGCACCATCATCATCTGGTTCCTGCAGAACTTTGATGTCCGTCTCAACATGGTGGCCGATTCCCAAGACAGTATCCTCGCCTTCCTTGCCGGCGCTGTCGCGCCTCTCTTTGCACCGCTCGGTCTTGCAGACTGGAAGCTTTCTACGGCGCTCATCTCCGGATTCATGGCCAAGGAGAGTGTCGTTTCTACCCTGACGGTCCTCTACGGGACGGAGGAAGCGCTCTCTTCGATCCTGACACCGGGCATGGCACTCACCTTCCTGACCTTCTGCCTGCTCTATACGCCCTGCATCGCGGCGATCACTTCCGTCAAGCGGGAGAATGGGACGGGATGGGCGGTGGGGATGATTGCCTTCCAGTGTATCGTCGCCTGGCTCGCTGCTCTTGCTGTCCGCCTCGTGCTGCATGCGCTCGGCGTGGCGTGAGGATGAAAGAGAAAACATCCCTTCCTTCATCGGATGAAGCATATAAAAATCCGACAGAATTGACTTCATAGATGTCAATCCGGTCGGATTTTTGCTTTTCATCGTGTGTTGCTTTTAAGGAAACGCTGATTTAATCCCCAAGCATTTTCTGGAAATCGGCATTCAGCGCGCTTTCCGCGGCAGCAAGTTTTTCTTCCTGCTCCGCGACCCAGGCTTCGCTCCTGGCGAGGTCGTCCCTCGCCATTTGAATCATGCGGGTGAGCTCTTCAGGCTGCGGCCCACCCTTGACTTTGCGATTTCTGACAATGGATGCCGGATCTTTTGCATTCTTCCACTCGGCCTCCGTCATCGGGAAGGCGGAGGGGAGTACGGGATCATTGGCAGCGACCCGCTGGTAAATCTTCTTTGCCTCTTCATATGTAAAATCCGACGGCGGGATGTGATTCTGACGCGCGTATGTCACGATTTCCGAAGCGAAGTGATGACCTGTGCGGAAAGGAATGCCGTGGTTCTTCATCAGCTCATCGGCGATTTCCTGCGAGCACGTCCAGTCCAGATTCAGCTCCTCTTGGCTGCGCTTCGGGTCGATGGTGAGATTGTTCAGGATACGGTCCATGCCTTTCAGCACTTTGGTTGCCTGCGGCATAAGGTCGTACCTTCCGTTCAGCCGCCCGTCCGCCATGCCTGCGGGAATATTATGTGAACGGAACATCGCTTCGACCGACATGCCGAGAAGTGTCGAGGCGTCCGTGCGGCAGCTGTTCAGGATGCCGGGGTTTCGCTTCTGCGGCATGGCGGAGGAAACGTAGGTGTTTCCCTGTCCTTCCTTCAAAAGAATCCAGGGACGCGGCTGTGCATATTGCTGCATGATTTCTTCGATGAAACTTGTGGTATGGATAGCGATCACATTCGTGATGCCGCCCGTCTCGATCGGCGCTTCCTGCGGGAAGATCTGTCCCGCATCATATGTGTTGTACGCGATGGCGTCAAATCCCAGATACTTCGCCATGCGGTCGCGATCGAGCGGCCAGCCTGTGCCGTTCAGCACCGTACTTCCCATCGGAGAGCGGTTCAGACGCGTGTAGTATTCGCGCACGCGCGTGCTGTCGCGCTGGTATGCATTGGCATACGCGATAAGATAGTGCGCGAGGCTGTTCGGCTGCGCGGCGACGCCATTCGTATAGTTCGGGATGAGGGTGTCCCGGTTTTCCTCTGCGAGGCGGATGAGATCCTCCTGCACGGCATTCAGTTCTTTTGCCATGGCAAGGAGATGCTCTCGCTGCTCCATGATGCCGACCGTTGACAGCATGTCCTGCGACGAACGCCCCGCATGCAGCTTTGTTACCTCCGGTCCAGCGGCTCGGATGAGATAAGGCTCAAAGGCGACAACATTCGACGGGCGTGCCCCGCCTTTTTTATTGCCATCCCTCAGTACCTTCTCGATGCCGCGTGCTATGTGCTTTCCTTCCTCTTGTGTCAGCAGCCCTTCACTGGTATTGATGACGTCTGAGGCTTTATTGATCTGCCCGAGCCAATAGAAATTATCCCGCGGCGCTTCTTTCGCCAAGACCGGGCTTCCGGAAATTAGAGCGCACAATGTGAGTGCAAGTAAAGAATGTTTCATATGAGAGTCTCCTTTCATGCGGACGCGCGATGGATTCCACAGCAATGCGAGCCTGCTGCCCATTATTATAAAACCTTCTTCGCATATTTCTGATAAAGAAAAATCTTATGATGGAGGGAAAGATATCATGATAAGGGAAGTGCTGCCGGATCTCTATTATTTAGCAGAGTTGGAAAAGCAAAAGTTTCTGGGGAAACACGGATTGAATCGTTGTCAGATCGGACTCTTGCACTCCATTCTCATTGTTATTGACTGCGAATATTTTTCGGTGCTATGATAGGAAAAATTGGAATCTATACGCAAAGGAGACGTTTATGAAACAAAAACCATGGAAGAAGAAAGTGTTGATGGCGCTTGTCATGTGCGCGGCGGCAGGCCTTTTCCAGGGATGCGGGCAGACCGCGCCGAAGGTGAGTGCTGTCTCTGTGAAGACGCTTCCCGTGCAGAAGAAGGATGTCATCGTCTCAAAGCAGTATGCCGGACAGGTGAAGGCACTCGATGCCGTCTCGATCAAGCCGAAGGTGTCGGGGACGATCGTGGAGAAATATATCCGAAGCGGGCAGTTCGTCGAAAAAGGACAGCCGCTCTATAAGATCGATGACCGGCAGTATTCTACCGATGTGCTCTCCGCGGAGTCGGATGTGGATAAAGCCCTGACGACACTGAACAATTCGAAGATCGATCTTCAGCGCTACGAGAAGCTCGCAGAGACGGGGGCGATCTCGGAGCAGACGCTGACGACGCAGCGGGCGACGGTCGAGACGAATGAGTCGAATTATCGGAACATGCAGTCGCTCCTGCAGAAGGCGCAGGAGAATCTGGACGATACCATCATTCGTTCGCCGATCTCCGGCAAGCTCTCTGTGAATGAGATGTCGCCGGGGAGCTTTGTGACGACGGGGAATACGGAGCTGGTCTCTGTCGGCTCCGTGAATCCGATCGCCGTGCAGTTTTCCATCTCAGAAAATGAGCTTTTGGATTTCCAGCAGGCTGTGATGGAAAATCGGCAAGACGCGTTGCCGCCGGATCAAATGATCCCGCAGGCGACGCTCACCCTGAGCAATGGCATGAAGCTTTCGGAGGTCTCGAAAAACTATGTGATGGATCGCGAGGTCTCGCAGAGTACGGGAACGATCACGATGAAGGCGATCTTTGAGAATACGGAGCATGTCCTTCTTCCGGGGATGTTCGCTCGCGTGACGCTGCAAAGCCCCCTCAGGAAGGATGTACTTCTTGTGCCGGAGCGTGCGGTGCAGCAGGTGCTGGACAAGTCCTTCGTCATCGTGTGCGGGGATGACGGTCTGTCAGTCTCGAAGATCGTGACGCTCGGGGATAAGGTGGGCAGCTACTATATCGTGAAGAAAGGACTCACGGAAAAGGATGTCGTCGTCGTCGAAGGTCTGACGAATCTGAAGGAGGGCCAGAAGCTGAACCCGAAGGCCGTTACGGTGGAAGAATTGGGCCTGTCAATGAAAGATGAATGAGGAATGGCGGCGATTAAACGGGTTCAGGGTTCAGGTTGATGGGTTCAGGGTTGTGGTGGCAGCTTCGCTGCAAAAAATATATTTGCGGCGAAGCCGCCCAAAGGAGCTAACCTTGAAGTTTGAAAGCATGGATGAGTGGCTAGGGATTAGGGATTAGACTAAAAGACCAAGAGACTAGAAGACATCAGACATCTAACATCTAACGTCTAACGTCTCAAGCGGGCATCGCCCTATTTATACTCCGCGGCGCTTCATTATTTTTCGCGCCGCACTACCACTCCTAACTCCTAACTCCTAACTCCTCACTAGAGAGCACGAGGCTTTCATACGGAATCAAGGGGCAGCACGCCCCACGGGCTAACCCCGAACCCTGAACCCCGAACCTTGAACCCTAATCCAATCCCTAATCCCTAGCTACTAGTCACTAGTCACCAGTCCCCAGTCCCAAGTCACTATACAAACGGAGATACCTTATGTCAAAATTCTTTATCCGGCGGCCGATCTTTGCGATCGTGGTCTCGCTGATCATTGTGCTTCTCGGGCTGATCTCTCTGGTCAGTCTGCCGATCGCGCAGTATCCGCAGATCTCACCGCCGACCATCAATCTGTCCGCCAGCTATACGGGTGCGAATGCGGAGACGGTGAATCAGACTGTCGCGCAGGTGCTCGAGAACCAGCTGAATGGCATCGAAGGCATGGACTACATGTCTTCCACCTCTTCCAATAACGGGAGCTACAGCCTGTCGATCGTTTTTAATCTCGATACGGACGGCAATACGGACTCTGTCAATGTGCAGAATACGGCAAATCTGGCGAAGAACGGGCTGCCGAGCGAGGTGCAGCAGACGGGGCTGTCCGTACGCAAGTCCTCCGGAGATATGGCCCTCATGGTGAATCTGTATTCACCAAACAACACGTATGACACTGCGTTTCTGAAAAACTATGCAGATATTTACCTCTTGGACAAGCTGAAGCGTGTCTCGGGGGTCGGCAACGTGAATGCCTTCGGCTCGACGTACGCGATGCGCGTGTGGCTGAATCCGGATAAGCTCGCAGAGCGCGGACTCACGGTCTCGGATGTGACAAGTGCCATCAAGGAGCAGAATCAGGCGGCTCCGGCAGGCACGGTCGGCGCACCGCCCACGCCGAAAAATCAGGAGAAGCAGTACAGTGCGAAGGTGGAGGGCCGTCTTTCCACGCCGGAGCAGTTCGGGAATATCATCATCAAGTCGGGAAGCGATGGCCAGTTCGTCCGTCTGCGCGATGTGGCAGAGGTGGAAACAGGCGCGCAGAGCTCTTCAACGGACTCGAAGCTCGACGGCAAGACGGGGGTCGGCTTTGGCGTACAGCTGACGAATGATGCGAATACGCTCGAATCGGTCACGGCGGTGAAGAAGATCCTCGCAGAGGCGAAGAATGATTTCCCGCCGGATCTCGAGTACAAGATCGTCGTCGATAACACCGCCTTTATCAATGCATCGATCTCCGAAGTGGTCGATACCTTCATCGAGGCGCTTCTTCTCGTCATCCTGGTCGTCTTTGTTTTCCTCCAGAAATGGCGCACGACCCTCATCCCGATCCTTGCGGTGCCGGTCTCCATCATCGGTACCTTTGCGACCTTTGTCGTGCTCGGCTTCACCATCAATACGCTGACGCTCTTTGCGCTGGTGCTTGCCATCGGCATGGTCGTCGATGATGCGATCGTTGTCATCGAGAACGTGGAAGAGCATATGGCCAAAGACCATATGCCGGTGAAGGAGTCCACGGAAAAGGCGATGGATGAGGTGCAGGGGCCGATCATCGCGACGACAGCGGTGCTGGCTGCCATTTTTGTCCCGGTCGCTTTTCTCGGCGGGACGATGGGTGTCCTCTACAAGCAGTTTGCGATCACCATCACAGTATCAGTAGCGATCTCCGCTCTGGTCGCACTGACTTTGACACCGGCGCTTTGCGGGATGCTCCTCAAGGCGGAGGATACCGCCGTCTCGAAGGGCGTGATCGGCCGCTTCTTTGCCAGATTCAACAGCGCTTTTGATGCGGTGCGCGATGCGTACACGGGCAAGGTCGGCTGGATGATTTCCCATCTGAAGTATGCGGTCTGCTTCCTTGTGATCATCGCAGGACTCATGGGGCTTTTCTACAAGCTCGTCCCTTCGACCTTCGTACCGAATGAAGACCAGGGCATGTTCATCGCTTCGATCACGATGCCGGAAGGCACCTCCATGAACCAGACGGTCAAGGTCGTCGATGCGGTCGCTAAGGAAACAAAGACCCTCCCCGGCGTCGATGCCGTCATGACGAATACCTCGGCAGGCTCGGCGAATCTTTTCGTCCGCCTCAAGGACTGGGATGAACGCACCGGCAAGGACGAAAGTCTCTCCGCGATCCTTTCCGCTTTCAATCAGAAGATCGCAGGAGCGCATCCGGAGGCGCAGGTCATGGCCTTCGGCCCTTCTGCCTTGCCGGGTCTTGGCATGGAGGGCGGATGGGCGATGCAGGTGCAGGACAATACGGGACTCTCTGATGAAGAGCTGGGAGATCTGGCATCGAAGATCGTAGCTGAGGCGAACCGCCGTCCGGAGCTCTCTGCCGTTCGCAGCAATTTCAAGGCCAATACCCCGAGCTACGAGTATCATGTGGATCGCGAGAAGGTCAAGAGCCTCGGCATCCAGCTCTCCGATGTTTTCACCGCGCTGCAGGTGAATTTCGGCGGCACACAGGTGAATGATTTCAATCAGTTCGGACGCTCGTACAAGGTCATGCTGCAGGCAGATACCCGCTACCGCTCGGAAGCGGACAGCTTGAAATTTATTTCCGTCAGATCCCAAGCGGGCGACATGATCCCGCTCGATACCATCCTGACGAAGTCCATCACGACCGGCCCGTCCTCCATCAGCCGTTTCAATGGCGTGCGCTCCATCTCCATCCAGGGCAGCGCAGGGAGCGGCTACAGCTCCGGCGAAGCCATGGCAGCGGCAGAAGCGGTCGTGAAGGAGATCGCTCCGGCGGGGACCACCATCGAGTGGTCTGGTCAGAGCCGCGAGGAGCAGAAGTCGGGTTCGTCTACGATGAAGGTCTTAGGGCTGGCGCTGGTCTTTGCTTTCCTCTGCCTTGCGGCACTCTATGAGAGCTGGTCTGTGCCGCTCGCAGTCCTCTTCACGGTGCCGACGGGCATCTTCGGCGCGGTATTCTCTGAGTATGTCGTGAACAAGCTGGCCGCTCTTCTGGGCTCGACCAGTGACGGCTACCAGAATAGTGTCTATATGCAGATCGGTATCATCATGATCATCGGACTGGCTGCAAAGAATGCCATCCTCATCGTGGAATTTGCGAAGGAGCGTGTGGATCATGGCATGGATCCGATGGACGCTGTCCTCGAGGCGGCCAAGCTCCGTTTCCGCCCGATCCTCATGACAGCCTTCACCTCCATCATCGGCTGTCTCCCGCTCGCTTTGGCGACCGGCGCCGGTGCAGCGGCTCGCTGCGGCATGGGCGTTGCTGTCGTGGGCGGTATGTGCTTTGCGACCGTCTTCGGCATCTTCCTCATCCCATGCTTCTACCTCGTGACGATGGTGATAGCAAGAGGCCTGAGATCAATGGCAAAGGGGCGGGGAAGCGGCTTTTGACGGAAGAGGCAGGCGGCTTTCCGTCCGCCTCTTCCCCTTTGGAAGGCTTCCCGCATCTCTTTGCCGCGCTCATCAATATCCCTCTTGACAGAAATGCCAAGGGAGATTATGATTACATCAACAACATAAACAAACCGTTGAAGCGGAGATAAAAACAGTACGTGCACTTACAGGGAGTCGGGGCAATGAGAAGCCGGCAGAACGCAGATTGTTAAATGGACCGCTGAGGGCGCAGTGAAAAGGGAGACCCCAGTAGCTTGCGACGTAGGGCATACGTCAGTTGCCGGAGATATGTTGGTATCTCGCTAAGAGCAGGGGTCATACCCTGAAGCAAGGTGGCACCGCGGAATAGTATCCGTCCTTGACAAGTTTTTGTCAGGGACGGATTTTTTATTTCTCCCTGGGAAGGAGCAGCCTATGAATACGAACCGGCGATGGTTTGGAAAGTGACTGGTGACTAGTGACTGGTGACTTGCATACCACTTTGGGGGATCACCCAATAAATAATTGCGGCGAAGCCGCCACCACAACCCTGAACCCTGAACCTTGAACCCTAACTAGAAACGGAGGCCCCAATTATGATTAAAGAAGCGATCCAGAAAATTGTACGAAAAGGCGACCTCAGCTATGAAGAAGCCTATACCGTGATGAATGAGATCATGGACGGCAAGACCACACCGACGCAGAATGCGGCCTTTCTTGCGGCGCTCTCGGCGAAGAGCACGCGGGCGGAGACGATCGATGAGATCTCCGGCTGTGCAGAAGCGATGAGAGAGCATGCGACGCCTGTCCCGCATCCGGGCATGAAGGTCTTAGAGATCGTAGGTACCGGCGGTGATGGCTCGAACAGCTTCAATATTTCCACCACGGCTGCTTTTGTTATCGCGGCGGCGGGCGTGAAGGTCGCCAAGCACGGCAACCGTGCGGCATCCTCGAAGTCCGGCACGGCGGATGTGCAGGAAGCCCTCGGCGCGAACATCGCGCAGGATCCGAAGAAAGCGCTCGAGATGCTGGAAAAGGTCGGCTTCTGCTTCCTTTTCGCACAGAAATATCACGCAGCGATGAAGTATGTCGGCGGCATCCGGAAGGAGCTGGGCTTCCGCACCGTGTTCAATATCCTGGGTCCCTTGACAAATCCGGCGAATCCAGACTATTTCCTCCTTGGCGTCTATGATGGCTACTTGGTAGAGCCGGTCGCCAAGGTCTTAGACAAGCTCGGCGTGAGGAATGCGCTCGTCGTCTACGGCGAAGATCACTTGGATGAGGTCTCGCCTTCTGCGCCGACGCAGGTCTGCGAGCTGAAGGATGGCTATTACCGCACGATGACCATCTGCCCCGAGGACTTCGGACTCACGCGGGGCAAGAAGGAGGAGCTCGTCGGCGGTACGGCCTCTGAAAATGCGGAGATCACCAAGGGCATCCTGACCGGGAAGCTCCGGGGGACGAAGAGAAATGCAGTGCTCATGAATGCCGGTCTTGCTCTCTACGCAGCCAAAGCGGTCCCCACCATGCAGGAGGGCGTTGCAAAGGCGGCCGAGATGATCGACAGCGGAAAAGCGTATGAGAAACTCGAGGAATACGTCAAGGTGTCAAATCAGTGACTGGTGACTAGGGATGAGTGGCTAGGGATTAGGAGCCTCAAGTGACTGGTGACTTGCATACTACTTTCGGGCATCGCCTTTTATAAAAATCGACGCGAAGCGTCGTTCTTCCTGAGCCTTCCCCGCATGGGGAAGGCTATTCATACTCGCGGCGAAGCCGCCACCACAACCCTGAACCCTGAACCCTGAACCCCGAACCCCGAACCCTATCCCGTTTGAATGATATTTGATTCTACCGATAAACGGAGTAATGATTTCCATGATACTAGACGACATTGCTGCCGAGACCAGGCGGCGGATCGAGCGGCTGAAGGCGGACGGCTACTATGGACGTCTGCATGAAGAAATGAAGCACTTCACGCCGCGGACGGATGATCTGTTTTACAAGAATCTGGCAAGTGACGGGCTCTCCCTCATCTGCGAGCTCAAGAAAGCGTCTCCTTCGAAGGGGACAATCAGCGAGGACTTCCCCTTTGCGGCGATCGCCAAAGAGTATGAAGCGGCGGGAGCTTCCGCGATCTCCTGCCTGACAGAGCCGAAATGGTTCCAAGGCGATATCGCTTACCTGAAGAAGGTGGCGCAGGAGGTCACGATCCCCGTGCTCCGCAAGGACTTCATCATCGACCGCTGCCAGATCGAAGAGGCGGCGCTCGCGGGGGCTTCGGCCATCCTCCTTATCGCAGCCATCCTCTCCGATGAGGAGATCAGAGAGTTTCTCTCCTACGCGAGGAGCCTTGGCCTTGGCGTCCTGGCAGAAGCACATGATGAGAAGGAAATGGAGCGGATGCTTGGTGCAGGGGCCCGCATCGTCGGCGTGAATAACCGCGATCTTCGCGATTTCACCATCCATCTGGAAAATACCGAGCATCTGGCAAGGCTCGTGCCGAAGGACCGTATCCTTGTCTCGGAAAGCGGCATGATGTCAGAGGCGATCGTGAAACAGATGCGGGAGGCCGGCGCCGACGCCGTCCTCATCGGCGAGATGCTGATGAGAGCGGGGGAGAGAAGAGGGAATGTGATCCGAACCTTGAGGAAAGAAAATAAATAATGGGTTAACCCTGAAGTTTGAAAGCGGGGATGAGTGGCTAGTGACTAGTGACTGGTAGCTAGGGATTAGTGGCTAGGGATTAGATTTGCGATACGAGAAAAACGCTAGTTTCAAAACTCCGCGGCGCTTTTATTATTTTATGCGCCGCACCTTCCCCGTTGAACCCTCAGAACCTATAGAACCTTCTGAACCTCTTTCCCAATGAAATCAAAGGGCAGCACGCCCAAGGGGCTAATCCCAAGCCCATACAAACAACTAACAATCATTTATCAATAAGTGAGGCAAACCTATGAATACAAGATTTGGCGAATTTGGCGGACAGTACATTCCGGAAGTCCTGATGAATGAAGTCCAGAGAGTACAGAAAGCATTCGAAGAATGCAAGAATGATAAAAGCTTCCAGGATGAGCTGCATGATCTCTATGTGAACTACACCGGTCGTCCGTCGATGCTCTATGAAGCATTGAACATGGAAAAGGACCTGGGCGGACCGCGCATTTTCCTGAAGCGTGAAGATCTGAATCACACGGGCGCACACAAGATCAATAACTGCATCGGGCAGGCGCTCCTGGCCAAGCGCATGGGCAAGACACGCATCATCGCAGAAACAGGCGCGGGACAGCACGGCGTGGCAGCAGCCACCATTGCGGCGCTTTTCGGTATGGAGTGCGAGGTCTTCATGGGAGAGATCGACACCGAAAGACAGGCGCTGAACGTCTATCGCATGAAGCTCCTCGGGGCGAAGGTACATGTCGTCAAGACAGGCTCCCGCGTACTGAAGGATGCCGTGAATGCAGCGATGCAGGAATGGAGCCGCCGCTGTGATGATACGCACTACGTCATCGGCTCGACCACGGGGCCGGCTCCGTTTCCGGAAATGGTCCGCTATTTCCAGAGCTGCATCGGCCGTGAAGCGAGAGCGCAGGTCTTGGAGCGTACCGGCCGCCTTCCGTCCAAGGTCTATGCCTGTGTCGGCGGCGGCAGCAATGCAGCCGGCACCTTCTATCCCTTCGTGCAGGACAAGGATGTGGAGCTCATCGGCTGTGAAGCAGGCGGCAAGGGCATCGATACCCCCTACCATGCAGCGACTGTGAATCGGGGCCGCATCGGTGTCTTCCATGGCATGAAGTCCCTCTTCTGTCAGGATGATGACGGAAATATCACGGAAGTCTATTCCATTTCCGCCGGTCTCGACTATCCGGGGGTCAGCCCTGAGCATGCGTACCTGAATTCCATCGGCCGCGCCCGCTACGTGGCTGTCACGGATGAAGAAGCTGTTGAGGCCTTCGAATACCTTGCCAAAACGGAAGGCATCATCTGCGCCATCGAGTCCGCTCACGCCGTTGCCGGCATGATGAAGGAGATCCGGACGATGGATCAAAATGATATCGTCGTCATCACCCTTTCCGGTCGCGGAGACAAGGACGTCGCCGCCATCGCCAGATACCGCGGAGAGGATATCCATGACTGAGGGGATTGAGGGCTGGTGGCTAGTGGCTAGGGATTAGGGGCGCGAAGTGACTGGTGACTAAGAGATCAGGAGACAGCAGACTCCCGTATCGTCATTTCGAGCGAAGCGAGAAATCTTTGTCATTCGCGGCTCAGTGGTCGATGTGTGGAAATCCCCAAACGGGAAGCCTGTCATCAAGAGACCTTCGGGCATCGCCATTATTTATACTTTGCGGCGCTTCTGATTTTTATTCGCCGCACCAGCCCCTTTGAACCCCTTGAACCTATAGAACCCGCTCCCCCTCTTTCAAACGTAATCAAAGGTCAGCACGCCCCACGGGCTGAGCCCGAACCTATACATACAGCAAAAGGAGTCTATCTATGAGCCATACAAGTGAAGCATTCAAGAAGGGGAAGGCGATGATCGCTTTCCTGACGGCAGGTGTCCCGTCGATGGAAGATACCGTGAAATATGTACTCGATCTGGAAAAAGCAGGCGTGGACCTGATCGAGATCGGCGTGCCGTTCTCCGATCCCATCGCTGATGGGCCGGTCATCATGGAAGCGGATGTGAAGGCGCTGGAGAACCATATCCACCTGCCGCAGGTCATGGAGCTGGTGAAGACGCTCCGCACGAAGACACAGATCCCGATCGTGCTCCTCACCTATTACAATCCGGTCTTCAATTATCCATCGGCTCGTTTCTTTGAGGAAGCGAAGGAGATCGGCATCGACGGCGTCATCATCCCGGATCTTCCTTTTGAAGAGCAGGGAGAAATCCGTCCCCTTGCGGATGCGAATGGCGTCGATATCATCCAGATGGTCGCTCCGACCTCGGAAGAGCGTATCCGTCGTAGCTTGCGGCATGCGACCGGCTTTGTATATGTCGTTTCTTCCATGGGTGTCACCGGCATGCGCGGCCATATCCAGACTGACCTTCGTGAGATCATCCGCATCGCGCGTGAAACGACGGATACCCCGCTGGCCATCGGCTTCGGCATCCACACTCCGGAGCAGGCCGGAAGGATGGCCAAGCTGGCTGACGGTGTCATCACCGGCAGTGGTGTCGTGGATATCATCAATAAGAATGGCAGCGATGCCTCCGAGAAGCTCACCGCTTATATTCGCGGACTGAAGGCAGGCATGGCAGAGTAAGATCAATAAAACAGGAAAACGATAGAGAGGCGCTCTATCGTTTTTTCTTTGGAGAGAATCTGTTACAATAGAAAAAAGGAGGGATGAGAATGGATAACACAAGACGCAGAGCCTATATCAAAGAAAAGCTGCAGCAGGCGGATCACCGGCTGCGCGGGATGGATCTTGCGAAAGAGTGCGGCGTGAGCCGGCAGGTCATCGTGGGGGACATGGCGCTCCTTCGCGCCGAGGGGATGGATATCATCTCTACGCCGCGCGGATATTATCTGAAAAAAGAGAAAAAAGCCTGCCTTCGCATACTCGTCTGTCGTCACGATCGGGAGGCGACAGGAAAGGAGCTCACTGCCATCGTAAGAGCAGGCGGCATCATCCATGACGTGCGGGTGGAGCATGAGATCTACGGCGAACTGCACGGACAGCTGGAGATCAAGAGTGAAGACGATGCCGTTTCCTTTGTGCGCGCGATGCAGGATAGCGGATCTCCCCTTCTCTCGGATATCAGCGGCGGCATCCATACCCATCTCGTCGAGACAAAGACGGAAGAAGAGATGGTGCAGGTGATCCATGCGCTGAGGAAGATCGGCGTGCTGTATGAGTGACTAGTGACGAGTGACTAGTGACTGGTGACTAGTGACTGGTGGCTGGTGACTGATGCTTAGTGACGGTGACAGAGAGTAGGGAGTTCTGACGATGCAGGAATTTATCATACAAAAGGAAGAAGCAGGGCAGACGGTGATGAAGTACCTGGCGCGGCTCTTGCCGGAGGCGTCCATGGGGCTTCTTCGTAAGAGCATGCGCAAGAAGAATATCGTCCTCAACGGAAAGAAGATCGAAGGAAGAGAAAAGATCGCCGCAGGTGACAGCGTGAAGGTCTGGTTCTCCGATGAGACGATCGAAAAATTTCGCCAAAAGAAAGAAGAATCGCCAAAGCGTGACTACCCTGACTTTGAAGCATGGGTCCTGTATGAAGATGAAAACATCGTCATCCTCAATAAACCGGCAGGCCTTCTCTCGCAGGGGGACACTTCCGGCGCTCCGTCCCTGAATGAAGCCCTTCTTGCCGCGCGGGAGAGCGGAGGCAGCGTCAAGCCCTCCATCTGCCACCGGCTGGATAGGAATACCAGCGGTCTTGTCATGGCAGGCAAGACCGTGCGCGGACTGCAGGAAATGAATGCGCTCATCAAGGCGCGCTCCCTCACGAAGGTGTATCAGGCGCTCGTTTACGGGAAGACGCCGCCTTTGGGGATCTTGAAAGGGTACCTCGTCAAGGATCACGAAAGAAATCAGGTGCGCTATACCCCGTGCGCGGAACCGGGCGCGCTTCCCATCGAGACGCACTATGAGACGCTTGTAACGACAACGGCCCATGGCTGTACCTTTTCCCTCGTCCGTGTCAGGCTCGTGACAGGACGCTCGCACCAGATCCGCCTGCATTTTTCCTCCATCGGTCATCCGCTTTTGGGCGATCGGAAATATGGCAGCCGCGCGAGCCTTGCCGCATCAGAGGCGCTCCACATCCGCCGCCAGCTCCTTCATGCGGCCTCGCTCACCTTTCCTGTGCTTACGGATGATTTCGCCTATCTGTCCGGCAAGACATTCACCGCGCCTTTGCCGGCCGATTTCGCCTCTGTCTGTCATTTGGGGCGGCATGGAATGACAGGTGAGCAATGCGGAAAACGGAACGGTGAGGGTTAAGGAAACGCTGATTAAATCGCAGAATTCGATTTCACATGTATTTTCATGCAACGCTTCGTCATAACCCTCCTTAAATAGCTCGCTATTCGCGTCGGATTATTCCTTGCGTTGCATGAAAATACAAGAGTGAAATCGAACAACGATTTAATCAGTGTTTCCTTAGCCTGTGGGGCGTGCTGCCCTTTGACTCCTTGAGAAAGAGGGGGAGCGGGTTCTGTAGGTTCTACGGGTTCAGTGGGGAAGGTGCGGCGCATAAAAAACAGAAGCGCCGCGGAAGTTTGAAATTAGCGACTTTCTCGTATCGCAAACCTAATCCCTAGCTACTAATTCCTAGTCACTAGTCACCAGTCACTAGTCACTCCTAATCCCCAATCCCTGGCAACGATTTCATCAGTATTTTCTTAACTTTCATACAACACGAGGTGTATCAATTACGGACTCCAGATTTCTGATCGTATTTGCAGACATTCTGCTTCCTCTTCTCTGCGGCATGGGCCTTAGGCGGTGGGGGCTTTCGAAGGACATCCTTCACTGGATCATCAAGGCGAATGTGGTGGGCGTGTCTACGTTTCTTTCCATTGTTTCCTTCTGGTCGGTGCAGGTGACAGCGGAGCTTTTGTGGCTTCCGATCTCTACGCTGCCCATCTGCTTCCTGCCTGTCGCGGTCTTCTATGCCTTGGAGCGGCACCGCTTCTCGGATGCGCGGGAGCAGGGGAGCTACCTGATTTCCATGATGCTCGGAAATATCGGGACACTCGCGGGGCTCTGTGCGTATGTCCTCTTCGGCGCGGTCGGCTTTGCCTATGTACAGCTCATCGCAGTGCCGCAGATCCTGATCATCGTACTCTTCTGCTTTCCGATGAGCCAGTACTACTATGACAAGTGGGCGAATCACGGCGAGGGGAAAAAGATGGAAATCCATCTCTTGCGTCTGCTCTGCACGTGGAATCAGCTCCCCGCCGTCGGCGTGGTCATCGGTCTGACGCTTGCGGGGCTCGGGGTGGAGAAACCGCCGATGGTCACGACGCTTTTCACGATCCTGATCCATGCGGGGGCTTGGATGGGAATGGTGCCTGTCGGCTATGATCTGAACCTTTCGGCAGCCAAGGAATATGGGGGAAGGCTTTGGCCGATCTTCCCGGTGAAATTCATCCTGCTTCCGGCGGTGATGTATTTCCTGACGAGTGTATTTGTCTCGGATGCGACCATCCTGACGTGCGTGGTACTCGCAGCCGCGGCGCCGACAGCCATCTTCGCTGTGGCGTCTTCGCAGCTTTATGGACTCAATGTCAATCTCGCAGAGTCCTCCTTCCTCACGACGACGCTCGCTTTCCTCTTCGTGCTGTACCCGGTGATCTATTGGTGGGAGAAAACGAATTAGGAATGAGGAATGGTGGTGCGGCGCATAAAAAACAGAAGCGCCGCGGAAGTTTGAAATTAGCGACTTTCTCGTATCGCAAACCTAATCCCTGGCTACTAATTCCTAGTCACCAGTCACTAGCCACTAGCCACTCATCCCTGCTTTCAAACTTTATGACGAAGCAATGCATAAAAATTCTTGTGAAATCTGATTCTGTGATTGAATCAGCGTTTCTATAGTATGCAAAAAGCGTATCAAGTTCAAATTTCTGAACCTGATACGCTTTTTATGATATAAGAGTCGGCGCTTCTGAAATTTGTGCGCCTCACATTCACTCTCCACGGAAACCAAGTGAGAAAAGGCAGATGTGGGTGGCGTAGGCTAACAGATCACATTCTCCTGCCCCCCTTTCAGGTATGCGCGGAGGTTGTCCATCACGATGACGGCACGGCGGGCCATGGCTTCCTCGGTGAAGAAGCCGACGTGCGGGGTGAGGACGGTGTTTGGCGCAGAGAGGAGAGGATCGTCCTTGGCGAGCGGAGGTTCGCCGTCAAAGACATCGATGCCGGCGCCTGCGATCTTTCCTTCCCGGAGGAGGTCAGCGAGGGCGGCATTGTCGATGACTCCGCCGCGGGCGGTATTGATGAGGATCGCTCCCGGCTTCATGAGAGAGAGCTTTTCACGGGAGAGGAGGCCGCGCGTCTCGCTTGTGAGAGGCAGGTGGACGGAGATGATGTCGCAGGTGGAAAGCAGGGTGTCCAGGTCGGTGTAGGTGATGCTCGCTGCCTTCCGGGAGCGGCTGTAGCCATAGACATCGGCACCGAATGCGGAGGCGATGTCTGCGACACGTCGTCCGATGGCGCCGGTACCGATGATGCCGAATTTCCGATGACCGATCTCGATGCCCATGAGGCCTGCACTGGTCTTGCCATTTCTGGCAGCGCATCCGCCTTCGGACAGCTTGCGGTAGAGGGCAAGAATGAGCGAGAACGTAAGCTCGGCCACGGACTCGGTCGAGTAGCCGGCACAGTTCGAGACGGCGATGTCCTTTTCTTTGCAGTAATCAATGGCGACATGGTCGACGCCGGTGAATGCGACGCAGAGGTATTTGAGCGATGCGGCTTTCGCGAGCGCTTCCTTCCGAAGCGGATAATTGGCAATGACGGCAAGGTCAGCATCCGCAAGGCGATCGCCCAGTTCATCCTGGTCTTTCGGCAGGCTGTCATAGGCGGTGATGGTGAAGCCGTCTTTTTGGAGATCCGCCGTCAATGTGTCAAGAAGGGCGCTGCTGATGGCGAGCGGCTGTGCGATGACGATGTGTTTCATGAGAAGGACTCCTTTCATTGAGGAATAGCCCAAGGGGCATGCCGCTCCCTTGATTGCGTGTGAAAGAGGTTCAGCGGGTTTTGTGGGTTCTACGGGTTCAACGGGGAAGGCGCGGCGCATAAAAATTAGAAGCGCCGCAGAATATATAATGGGCGATGCCCGCAACAGGCATTTTAGTCACCAGTCACGAGTCACTCTGAGCTCGGAGCTCCTAATCCCTGGCCACTTTTTTGAAAGACAATACCGCTCTCCCCGGCAGCTGGGAGAGGAAGACACCGGCGGTCATGGAGAGGACGCCGATCATCTGGCGGGCGGTGAAGCTTTCATCGAGGAAGAAAACACCTGCCATACCGCCAAAGACCATTTCCATGCTGAGGATCATCGAGGCTTCGGTGGGCGGGAGATATTTCTGCCCGACGGCCTGCAGCGTGTAGGCGACGCCTGTCGAGAGAAGACCGGTATAGAGGATCGGCCACAGGGCGCCTTCGATGCCGGAGAGACTCGGCGTTTCGAAAAGAAAGGCAAGAATGAAATTCAGGACGCCGGCGACGAAGAACTGTCCCGAGGAGAGGAGGATGGGAGAGAAGCGCTGTGTGAGGTAGGTCATGGCGTGGATCTGGATGGTGAAGCCCAGTGCACAGAGCAGCATCATGAGGTCGCCGGCACTGATAGAGAAGTCTTCGGTGATCGACATGAAGTACACGCCGGCCATGGCGAGGAGAGCGCCTGCGATGTGCGTTAGGCGGAGCGTTTCCTTGAGGAAGATCCCCATGATCGGCACCATGAGGATGTAGGTCGCAGTGAGGAAGCTGGCTTTCGAGGCGGTGGTGTACTGAAGCCCCACCTGCTGAAGCGTCGCACCGGCAAAGAGCGGAAGCCCTACCATGAGGCAGGCGGCAGAGAGCGGCATATTCTTAGGAAGCGGCGGTGCCTCTTCCTTCGTCGTAAGGATGATGGGGACGAGCGCAAGCGAGCCTAAGAGGAAACGGACGCCGTTAAATGTATATGGCCCGACGGACTCCATTCCGACCACCTGTGCGGCGAAGGCAAAGCCCCAGATGAGTGCTGCCAAGAGCAGCAGTAAACGGTATTTCATGGTATTCTCCTTTGGATTTGATATAATAGATATTATAGCAGATGAAAGTGAATGCTGCGGATGATTTCGCAGACTTGCAAAAAAGAAGTAGCCGGTGATTTGTGGCTAGTGGTCAGGGATAAGGAGTGACTAGTGACTGGTGACTTGTGACTAGGAATTAGTAGCTAGGGATTAGGTTTGCGATACGAGAAAGTCGCTAATTTCAAACTTCCGCGGCGCTTCTGATTTTTATGCGCCGCACCACCATTTCGCATTTCTCATTTCTAATTTCTCATTCAAACGAGGCTTTCCAGCGTAATCAAGGGACGACACGCCCCAAGGCTAACCCTGCACCATAAAAAGGAGACTTTCTATGTCGATTCGTATGATCGCCATCGATCTTGATGGCACGCTCTTGCATGATGATATGACGATTTCCGCCTATTCGCGTGAGGTGATCCAACAGGCGATCCAGAAAGGCTATGAGATCGTTGTCGCCACCGGACGTATGTGGGATTCGGCGAGATCGAAGGTTTCGCTGCTCCGCTTGGGCAATGTCCCCGTCATTTGTTACACGGGTGCATGGATCATGTGGAGCGAGACGGGCGAGCCGATCCTGCAGGACGGGCTCTCGGCCGATCTGGCGAGCCGCGTGATGCTTGCCGCGAGGGAGAGGGGCTGGGAGGCGACGGCCTTCTGGAACAATCATATTTATATGGAGAGACCGAACGGCAGCGAGGCGAAGTACCAGAAGTATCGCACGCAGAAGCCGCAGTACCTGGGGGAGGCCTTCTATCATCCGCCGATGACGGTGACGCGTGTGGTCTTTGCGGATCCTTCCGAGGAGGAGCGGGGCCGCATCCGTGCCTTTCTGGAGAGCCGTTTCGGAGAGGAGATCACCGTCGTCTATCCGGGGGATGATTTCGTCGATGTGCATAAAAAGGGCATCGATAAAGCATCGGCGCTCTCCTTTCTGGCCGAGAGGAGAGGCATCCGGCCTGAGGAGATCATGGCCTTCGGCAATACGGAAAATGATGTGCCGATGCTGCGCTACGCAGGCGTATCCTACGCCGTCGCCAATGCGGATGCGGTCGCGAAAAAAGCGGCCGGTCACATCTGCGCTTCGAATGAAGAGAACGGCGTCGCGAAGGTCATAGAGGAGCTGGTAGCTAGTGACTAGTGACTGGTGACTGGTCGCTAGGGATTAGTCACTAGGGATTAGGGGTCCCTTAAATACCGCCTTCGGGCATTGCCCCATATATATTTGCGGCGAAGCCGCTACCTTCCCCGTTGAACCTGTTGAACCCTTTGCACCCGCTACCCTGCCCACTAAAAAAGCTCGTTGAACGAAAATGTTCAACGAGCTTTTTTGATTTCAAATAACCAAGCAACCAAAACGATCCTCAGTCCAGATGGAAACGGTAGCCGGAGCCCCAGACGGTCTCGATGCGTTCATAGGGATGACCGGCGGCATTTTTCAGCTTGTCACGCAGACGGTTGATATGGACGGTGACTGTTGCGGGTTCACCGATGGGATCGAAGCTCCAGATCTTTTCAAAGAGCTGCTCTTTTGAAAAGACTTCATTCGGATGCTGCACGAGGAAGAAGAGCAGGTCGAATTCTTTGCCGGTGAGCGGCACCTCCTTGCCCTTCAGGAAGACCTGACGGGCTTTCGGACGGATATTGAGGTCGCCGACATAGAGGCCCTGTTCTGCCTGCGGGTGGATGGTATCCGTCTGGGTGAGGCGCTTGTGGGTGGCGAGCTGCGCGCGCAGGTGTGCCATGAGCACGGTGCCGCGGAACGGTTTCACGATGTAGTCATCCGCGCCGAGACCGAGACCCCGGACGATGTCAGCGTCTTCGGTGCGGGCGGTGGCGAAAATGATGGGCGCATTCGTGCGTTCTCTCATTTTGCGGCACAGAGAGAATCCGTCTTCTCCCGGCAGCATGACGTCCAGGATGATGGCGTCGATCTCGACCTCATCCATGATTTTCAAGGCTTCTTTGCCATCGGAAGCGACATAGGGCTGATACCCGGAGCCTTCGAGAAAGTCACGCTCCATATCAGCGATTTTCGGTTCATCTTCTACAACCAGTACTTTGATCATTGTGTGTTACTCCCTTCTGCCAGCGGGATCTCAAAAATTAATTGCAAGCCATTGTTGTTGACCGCCGAGTAGCGGCCTTTGTGTGCGGTGATGATCTCAGCCACGATGGCAAGTCCCAGACCGCTGCCGTTGCTGGTCTTGCTGCGGGCTTCGTCCGTGCGGTAGAAGGCTTCGAAAATGTGAGGCAGCTTCTCCTTCGGGACGCCCGGTCCATCATCGGTATACATGAATTCGGCGTATTTCCCCTTGACATGGAGGGATATACGTACTTCGGAAATATCCTTATCTCTATATTTTATCGTATTTGTTAGTAAATTGAAAATAATTCTTTGAAATTCTTTTTCATCCACCATTGCGATGAGCGAGTCATCCATGTCATAGGTCACATGCACCTTTCGGGAGTCGAGGTAGTCCTGGTCTTCTGCGATGAAGCTGCGGATGACTTGGCTGAAAGGGAGGGGCTGCGGATGACAGATGATGCGGCTCGTGGAGAGCTTGTTGTAAAGTGAGAGCTCTTCGATGAGGCGCGAGAGGTCATCTGCGCAGGAGGCGATCGAGTTCAGGTACTGCATCTGCTTTTCCTTCGTCCGCCCGAGTCCGAGCTGCAGAGCTTCGGTGTAGCCCATGATGGCTGTGAGCGGGGTCCGAAGGTCATGTGCGATGCCGGAGAAAAGGATCTTGCGGCTCGTATTCGCATGCGCGCGCTCGGCGATACTGCTTTTAAGATTGGTCTGCATCGTGCGGAAGGTGTCGCACATCTGCCCGAGCTCGTCATCGCTGTAGTGATCGACGATGACATTGAAATTGCCATGCTGGATCGCTCGTGCAGCCATCGACAGCTGCTGGAGCGGGATCAGCATCTTGTTTCTGGTCATGTTGTAGAAATGGTAATTCATCCGGGCGGAGAGCGCGATGATGAGGAGCATGATCACAGCAAAGGCACCGTAGACTTCGACCGAGTGATGCGGGTCATTCGCGGCAAAGTAGGTCGCAGAGAAAAGCAGCAGCACCAGTGCGGAGAAGACAGGGACGCAGATGAAGAGAAGGATCTGTATCATCATCTGCTGCGTCAGCCCGTTCTTCGTCTTCTCGAAAAGAAGGGCGTCTTTGATGGTCTTTTCCATACAAGCCTCGATGGGGAAGGGGAGACTGCGGGGGCAATCTTGGCTACGAATGAAAGCCTCGCTTGAATTAGAAATGAAAAATGAGAAATGAGAAATGGCGGTGCGGCGCATAATAATATGGAAGCGCCGCGGAGTATAAATAGGGCGATGCCCGCTTTAGACGTTAGACGTTAGACATCAGACATCAGACATCAGACATCTGACGTCTATTTCCCAGTCTCCCAGTCTTTTAGTCTAATCCCTGATACCTAATCCCTAGTCACTAGTCACTCATCCTCAAATACGAGCTCTACGGGGCAGTGGTCACTGCCGTGGATCTCCGGGTGGATAGAGGCGCTTTGGATGGCCGGACGGAGGGCATCGGAGACGATGAAGTAGTCGATCCTCCATCCTATGTTCCGCTCGCGGGATTTTGCAAAGTAGCTCCACCACGAGTAGGCTCCCTTTTCATCCGGATGGAGGAAACGGAAGGAATCGGTGAAGCCTTTCTCCAGAAGGGCATTCATTTTTCCGCGCTCTTCATCTGTGAAGCCTGCATTCTTATGGTTCGAAGCGGGATTGGCAAGGTCGATGTCTTCATGGGCGACATTGAGGTCGCCGCAGAGGATGACCGGCTTTTCCTCCGAGAGTCTTGTCATATAGTCTGCCATCGCATCCTCCCATGTCATGCGGTAGGAAAGACGCGTGAGGCCGCGCTGGCTGTTCGGCGTGTAGCAAACGATGAGATAGTGACTGCCAAAGTCGGCGGTGATGATACGCCCCTCCTGATCATGCTCCTCGATGCCAAGGCCATAGGTGACGGAAAGCGGTTCCCGCTTCGTGAAGAGTGCAGTACCACTGTAGCCCTTCTTCACGGCACTGTTCCAGTACTGGTGGTAGCCGGGAAGCACCATCTCGATCTGGTGCGGCTGCAGCTTCGTCTCCTGCAGGCACACGCAGTCTGCATCGAGTGCTGTGAAAGCGTCCATGAAACCCTTCTTCATGCAGGCTCTGAGACCATTGACGTTCCAGGAAATATATTTCAGTGTCCCCATGGGTGTTCTCCTTATTTGGGAATGATTCCAATATCATGATAAAATAACTATAATATAAATCATATTATACACCATGAGGCAATGGTATGGATAGATGTCGATATAGGGGGCGAGGCGGCGGATGGAAGGAAAATGGAAGATCCGCCGCCATTTCTCATGGGGGTGAGGCCTTTCTGGGGGCCATGGGGCGGCCACACTCCCCTTTATTTTATGCTATAATAAAAGCAATGCCACGTGGGCAGCTGTTGCAAGCAAAGAAGGAAAGGATGAAACCTGATGAAGAAAATTGTTGTGACTGTTATTGGTGCTGACCGTGTCGGCATCGTCGCCGGTGTAGCAAAACAGCTGGCGGAAGAGAACGTGAATATTCTTGATATTTCCCAGACCATCGTGGACGGGATCTTCGATATGATCCTGATGTGCGATATGGAGAACGCCGCATATTCCTTAAAGGAGATCCAGGATCATATGGGGAAACAGGGCGAAGCGCTGGGGGTAGAGATCCGTGTCCAGCTCGCTGACATTTTCTATGCTATGCACCGCATCTGAAAGGAGACACCATGCTTGATATAGAAGACATTCTGGCAACGGAGCGCATGTTTGACCAAAACAAGCTCGATGTGCGTACCGTGACCATGGGGATCTCTCTCCTTTCCTGCGTATCCGATGATGAGAAGACCCTTTGCGACAAGATCTACGATACCATCTGCCGGAAGGCAGAGCATCTCACCGAGGTCACCCATGACATTTCCAGAGAATACGGTGTGCCGATCATCAACCGCCGCATCTCGGTGACGCCGATCTCTTTGGTGGCGGGCGGGCTTACGACTGCCAGCTATGTGCCGATCGCAGAGACACTGCAGCGCGCAGCTGACACTGTCGGCGTCGACATCTTGGGCGGCTTCTCCGCTCTCGTCGATCGCGGCATGAGTGCTTCGGACAAGAAGCTCATCGACTCCATTCCGGAGGCACTCGCTGCGACGAAGAGCATCTGCAGCTCGGTCGCTATCGGTTCGACCAAGGCTGGCATCAATATGGATGCGGTGAAGCGCATGGGCGAGGTCGTGAAGGAAACGGCAGAGCTCACGAAGGACCAGGACGCCTATGGATGTACGAAGCTCGTCGAATTCTGTAATGCGGTCGAAGATAATCCCTTCATGGCCGGCGCTTTTCACGGTGTGACGCAGGGAGATACCGCGATCCATGTCGGCGTCTCCGGCCCGGGCGTCGTGAAGCGTGCGCTCGAGGATGTGAAGGGCGCCCCCTTCGAAGTCGTGGCCAAAACGATCAAGAATACGGCATTCATGATCACGCGTCTTGGACAGCTCGTCGCAGAAGCAGCGACAGAGCGTCTCCATGCGCCTTTCGGCATCATCGACCTTTCGCTGGCTCCGACTTCGGCTGTCGGTGACAGTGTTGCAGCAGTCCTTGAAGAAATGGGCCTTGAGAGCTGCGGCGGTCCCGGCACCACGGCGGCTCTTGCGCTCCTCAATGATGCTGTCAAGAAGGGCGGCCTCATGGCCTCTTCGAGTGTCGGCGGACTTTCCGGCGCTTTCATCCCGGTCAGTGAAGACCTCGGCATGATCGAAGCCGTTCAGAGAGGAAGCCTGTGCCTAGAGAAGCTCGAAGCCATGACCTGCGTCTGCTCTGTCGGCCTTGATATGATCGCCGTCCCGGGGGATACCAGCGCATCCACCCTCTCTGCGATCCTTGCCGATGAAGCAGCGATCGGTATGATCAATAACAAGACCACCGCTACCCGCCTCATCCCGGTACCGGGCAAGAAGCCGGGCGACATGGTCCAGTTCGGCGGCCTCATGGGCTATGCACCTGTCATGGGGATCAGCAAGTTCAAGGCAGACGAATTCGTAGCAAGAGGCGGCAAGATCCCCGCGCCGCTCCGCAGTCTGACCAACTAAGACATGGCAAGCAAAAAGCACCAGCAAGTGTCGGTGCCCATAAAATAGGAAGCAACGAATTTTCTATGACTACGGCATCTGGCAGTTGAGGTTAGTAAAAAGAGAATGAGCGATACTTGGTTTTGTGATCAGGTGTCGCTCATTTGCATATGTGACAAACTTCACTTTTTCTTTCTGGTACAATCAAAATGCAAATAAGATTGATTGGAGATACTATTATGGTGCAGAATTTACCCTATCTTCAATGTGGAGACTACTTTATCCCTGACATCAGATTAGTAAATGCAGAAATACAGATACTCGGCAAATAGGGCAGGATGCGTAGGGCATTTCTTGAGGAAAATAATCAGGTGCTATTGAATGATTTGATTTTGACGGAGAAGTGGTTTCCGCATCTTTGGGAGATTGACGAAACCGCACATCACAGAATAGATCAGTTGACAACAAAGCTTTTAGAAATAAATCCAGCTCCAGATAAGGAAAAAGAACAGCTCTCTTGGGTCAGGCATATGAATGGGATACGGGCGCAGGCAGAGGAAAATATCATTGCAGAACTGATTTGCTGTTGAGCGAAATATTTTATATTAAAGGTTGGCTGATGAGGTCAGCCTTTCTTTTTTTGTGGAAATGCAGTTCTTGAATTGTCAAAAGGATAATTCTGGACTTGTTGTAATCACAATTTTTGAGTTGTCAAAAGCACAATGTAATAATACTGATTATAGTAATACTGATCTTTTCCTTTCTTCCGATTTTCTGGGAAGAAATACGACAAGATTAGATAAACAATCTCTTCCTTTCAATGATTGAAAATTGCAATCTGAAATTGAAATTAAAAAAATAATGTTATAATGTTCTTATAACACAAAATTATGAGAAGTTATGATGGCAGGAGGTAGTAACATGGCTGTTTGTTATAATAAATTATGGAAAATTCTCATTGATCGTAGGATGAGTAAAACGGAGCTTATCAAGGCAGCCAAGATTAGCACAAATGCCATGGCAAAACTAGGAAAAAATGAAGATGTCCGAGTAGAGGTCTTAGTTAAAATATGCGGAGTATTAAATTGTTCTATTGACGATATCTTGGAAATTGTTCCAGATAGCAACAGTTAGTGGGGGAGGATATACAAATGAACACAATTTTATCGAAAAAAGAAATGTCTGAAGAAGATATCAAATTGCAGTATATTACCCCTGCTATTACTTCCAAATGGGATAGAGGCAAGATTACAATGGAGACACAGGTTACTGATGGTAAAATAAACCTGAAGGGTAACTTTGTGTTCCGTGAAAAGCCAAAGCGTGCAGACTATATTCTGTATCTGAACGCAAATAACCCGATTGCCATTATCGAAGCAAAGGACAACAAACACAGCGTTTCACATGGTTTACAGCAGGCCATGACCTATGCTCAGATGCTTGATCTTCCATTTGCCTATAGCTCTAATGGTGATGGGTTTGTTGAGCATGATTTCCTTACTGGCAAAGAGCGTCAGTTCGGTTTGGATGAATTCCCAACCGAAGCCGAACTGGTTGCCCGCTTCAAGCATGAGTCCGGAATGACACCGGCACAGGAAATGGTAATTGAGCAACCTTATTATAGCAGCCAGAATACATACCCTCCTCGGTACTATCAACGTATTGCTATTAATAGAACTGTAGATGCCATTGCAAGAGGTCGGAACCGCTTGCTGCTCGTTATGGCTACCGGTACGGGTAAAACCTATACTGCTTTCCAGATTGTTTACCGTATGCTGCAAAGCGGCTTGAAGCGAAAGATACTTTACCTTGCTGACCGTAATATTCTTGTGGACCAGTCCATTCAGCAGGACTTTGCTCCACTGGAAAAGGTTATTCATAAAATTAATGTTGCCAAGGATGATAAGAGTACCATTACTTCCCATGAGGTGTATTTCTCTCTATATCAGCAACTGGTTGGTGACGATGATAAGGAACATTTCAGCGAACTGTTTACACCGGATTTCTTTGACCTCATTATCGTGGACGAGTGTCATCGTGGATCTGCGAAAGAAGAAAGCCGTTGGCGTAGAATTTTGGAATATTTCAACTCTGCTACCCAGATCGGTATGACCGCAACTCCGAAGGAAACCAAGTATATCTCTAACCTGAGTTACTTTGGCGAGCCTATCTATATGTACAGTCTGAAAGAGGGCATCGAAGATGGCTTCCTTGCGCCGTTCAAAGTTATCAATATTATGACCGATATTGGTGATGGCTGGCGTCCTCGCAAGGGACAGAGAGATATTTACGGTAATGAAATTGAAGATCGTATCTATACCAACAGCGACTACGATTATAATATCATTATCGAAGATCGCATTCATCAGGTTGCTTCTGAAATCACTCGTTACCTGAAAAGCACAGACAGAATGGCGAAAACCATCGTGTTTTGTGCCACAGAAGATGCTGCGGAGCGTATGCGTCAGGCATTGGTCAACCTGAACTCTGACATGGTCAAAGAGAATCCAGATTATGTTGTGCGTATTACCGGCAGTGATGATTACGGTAAAAAGAAACTGGATTACTTCATTTCTGTTTCTGCACCTTATCCGGTTATTGCGACCACATCTAAACTGCTATCTACCGGTGCAGATTGTAAGATGACAAAGCTGATTGTTTTGGATGAAATGATTGGTTCTATGACTGAGTTTAAGCAGATTATTGGACGAGGAACCAGACTGCGTGAAAAGGAAGGCAAAACGCATTTTGTGGTTATGGACTTCCGTAATGTCAGCAGGCTGTTTGCGGATCCTGATTGGGATGGCCCAATTATGATTGATTTAGGATTCACTCCAGGTGGTTATACACCGTCTCCGAATGGTGATGGCTCGGTTGACCCGCCTATACCACCTAATCCTCCGGCCGTAAAGCCGGTTGTTGGTCGTGATGGCTGCAAGGTAGAAATTATTCATAAAACGGTTTCTGTTTATGATACGAATGGCAAACTGCTCCGCAAGGAAAGCATTGTCGATTACACGAAAGAGAATATTCGTGGTGAATATGCATCTTTGGATAATTTTATCCGCCAGTGGTCGAAGGAAGAAAAAAATCAGAGAAATGCTTTTGGAGCGTGGCATTGACCTTGAATTGATGAAAGCCGATCAAAACATGGTTGATGTAGATGACTTTGACTTTATCTGTCATGTGGCTTTCGATAAAAAGCCATTGACCCGCAAAGAAAGGGCTAACAATGTGAAAAAGCGTGATTTTCTCAGTAAATATAGCGGTGTGGCAAAAGAGGTACTGGAAGCACTTCTTGATAAATACATGAATACAGGTATTTATGAAATTGAAAAGACGGAAATTTTGAAACTTGACCCGTTCCTGAAGCTTGGCAAGCCTGCAAAGATCGCCGGATATTTCGGTGGAAAGGCTGGCTATATGCAAGCAGTTAAGGAACTTGAAGAAGCGATTTACGCAGATGAGGCGGTATAAACTATGAAAGGATCTGAAATGAAACTTGTTTCCTATATGCAGGGTTCTGACAAGCGATTTGTTATTCCTGTATATCAGAGAAACTACGATTGGAAAACTGAAAACTGCAAGCAGCTGTATGATGATCTGATTAAGGTTATCCGCCGTGGACGCAAGAGCCATTTCTTTGGTAGCATTGTGTCTGTACATAACGATGGTGAGTTTAATGAATATCTGGTCATTGATGGTCAGCAACGACTGACAACGATTTCTCTGCTTCTGCTTGCAATGTGCAACCTGATGAAAAACGGTGTATTAACACCAGGAAAAGATAATCTTGCGGAGAAAATATATAAGACCTATCTGATTGATGAATGGCAGGATGATGACACCAGAATTAAGCTGAAACCTGTAAAGAATGATAGAAATGCCTTTGGAAAATTGTTTGATGAAGAAGCTGAGCATATTCCAGATTCCAATCTTACAATTAACTATAACTACTTCTATTCTCGTATTCAGAAAGAAGAAATTACCCTTGATGAACTTTGTGAAGCCGTAACAAAACTGGAAATTATCAACATTACGCTGAATCAGGACGATAATCCTCAGCTTATTTTTGAAAGTTTGAACTCTACTGGTGTTGCTCTAAGCGAGGGTGACAAAATCAGAAACTTCATTCTCATGGGCTTACCTACCAAGCAGCAGAATGATTATTACGAAAAATATTGGAACAAGATTGAGATTTGCACGGATTACGATGTAAGTATGTTTATTCGTGATTACCTCAGCGTAAAACAGCAGCTTATTCCTGCCATGAGCAAGGTTTACTTTACATTTAAGGCATATGTAGAAGAAAATGGCACGGAGATCGAACCGTTGCTGCAAGAGCTGTTGAGCTATGCAAAATGGTACGAAATTCTGCTCAAAGGCAATACTGCGAATAAGGAGTTAAACGCATGCATTTACCGTTTGAACCGTTTGGGAACTACGGTTACAAGACCATTCTTCCTTGAAGTCCTGCGCCTACAGGCGGCAGGAAAATTGTCTCTCGCAGAAGTAAAGGAAATTTTCCTCTACACTGAGAATTACTTATTCCGTAGAACAATTTGCGATCTTCCTACCAATGCTCTGAACAAGATTTTCTTGATGCTCCATCGAGAGATCATCAGGTATGACGGGACAGATAGCAGCTATCTCGAAAAATTCAAGTATGCGCTTAATTCCAAGTCTGATCGTGGCAGATTTCCGGATGATGGGGAATTTGTTGAAGCATTTGCCGCTCGTCCTGTTTATCAGATGAACAGTAAAAATAAGGTATATATTTTAGAGCGTTTTGAAAACTACGGAACTGTAGAAGTTCAGAATGTCTATAAACAGTGCGATGATGGAGTATATTCCATCGAACATATCATGCCACAACATCTTACCCCCGCTTGGGTGAAAGAGCTTGGCGAAGATTATGAAGAAATTCACGAAACATGGCTTCATCGTATGGCCAACCTGACCCTAACCGGATATAACTCCAAATACAGCAATAGTCCGTTCCTTGAGAAGCGTGACATGAAGAATGGCTTCATTGATAGCCACCTTTATATGAATAACTGGATTGGACAGCAGGAGCATTGGAGACTGTCAGAGCTGGAAGCACGAAATCAGATGCTTATGCAGCGAGCTTTGACAATATGGCCACAACATGTATCAGAGTTTAGGCCAATGGGAAAACAGATGGATGCCTATTCTCTGGACGATGATGCTGAATTGAGTGGTCGTGAAATTGTTCGATTTGGATATAAGAACACCGAACAGCCTGTTACCAGCTGGATTGATATGATGGAACAGGTATTGAAGATGCTTCACGCAGAGGATAAATTAGTTCTGTCTCGTTTGGCATACTCCAAGGGTACAGCAAATGATTTGGATGCATATGTCAGCAACAACCCACAGGATTTAAGAAACGCCCTTGAAATTGATACGGACATTTATATTGAAAGAAACACCAGTACATCCACGAAGATTTCTATGCTTCGCAAGTTCTTTAAAGCTTATGGAGCAAACGAAGAAGATTTGATGTTCTATCTCAAAGATATGAATGACGATGGAACCGCACAGGAAGCAGGAACCGGTTATGAACTGCGCCGCCGTTATTGGGCGTTCGCATTACCATATATTCAACAGGCACATGATGACGGAAACGGTCATGGTTGCTTCTCTGGGTGCACTACTTCTAAAGAAAACTGGTTAAGAGGTTTCTTTGGTATCGGAGGTTTCAGTCTCGTGTGTGTAGCGAATTATAATAAAGCACGAGTGGATTTAAGCCTTGCTCATTCCAAGAAAGAGCGAAATAAAGAAGCATTTGATTACTTGTACAGGTACAAGAGCGAAATCGAAACTGTTCTGGGAACGCAGATCAGTTGGTTGCGCAGTGATGATACTAAGGGTTCATATATCGAGATTCGTCTGGAAAATGTCAGTATTGAAAACGAAGCCGACTGGATGCAGATGGCGAAATTCCATGCAGAATGGAGCAAGAAGTTCTACGATGTATTTGTTCCTTATTTGAAGCAAAAATACTAAGAGGCGGTATAAACTATGAGTAATTTATCAGGATTTGTGAAAAAGCTTCGTGACATTATGCGCAATGACGCTGGTATCAATGGCGATGCCCAGCGCATTGAGCAGATTGCATGGATGCTCTTTCTGAAAGTATATGATGCAAAAGAACAGGATTGGCAATGGGAGGATGAGGAATATGTTTCCATCATTCCGGAAAAATGTCGTTGGCAGAATTGGGCTGTTGACGATCATACCGGCACAGCTTTAACAGGCGACAAACTATTAAACTTTGTGAATAACACCCTGTTTCCCGTTTTAAAGGGGATAGATATCAAGAATTCCAAAGGAGAAGTGATTATCCCTGGTGTTAAGGTTGATTCCTCTACCCCGATTAAAAAGGCTATCGTGCAGACCACTTTTGCCGATGCCAACCAGTATATGAAGGATGGTGTTTTGCTTCGTCAGATTATTAATGTTATTGATAATCTCGACCTTGGAGATTATGAGGAAAGCCATGCTTTTGGTGAAATTTATGAAACCATTTTGAAAGAACTGCAAAGCGCTGGTTCTTCCGGTGAGTTCTATACACCTCGTGCTGTGACCGACTTTATGGCAAAGATGATCAATCCGCAAATTGGCGAACAAGTTGCAGACTTCGCCTGTGGCACGGGCGGTTTTCTTACAAGTTGGCTGAAAGAGCTGGCTGCCAAAATTAAAACCACCAAAGATCAGGAAGCTTATGATGCGTCTATTTACGGCATTGAGAAGAAGCAATTTCCTTATATGCTGTGTATTACAAATATGTTGTTACATGGGATTGATGTGCCGAAAGTCTACCATGACAACTCTTTGCTGAAAGATATCCTGGACTACACACAGGATGACCAGTTTGATGTTATTCTGATGAATCCACCTTACGGCGGTAACGAGAAAACAGAAGTAAAGAATCACTTTCCGGCAGACTTGGCAAGCAGCGAGACAGCGGATCTTTTTATGTCTGTTATCATGTACCGTTTGAAAAAGAATGGTCGTGCGGCGGTTATTCTTCCGGATGGATTCTTGTTTGGAACGGATAATGCAAAGGTGGAAATCAAGAAAAAGCTGTTTTCTGAGTTTAATCTGCACACCGTGATTCGTATGCCGCACAGCGTTTTTGCTCCTTATACATCCATCACAACTAATATTCTGTTCTTTGACCGTACGGGTCCGACAACAGAAACATGGTTTTATCGTCTGGATATGCCAGAGGGGTATAAAAACTTCTCAAAGACCAAGCCGATGGAACTGAAGCACTTTACTCCTGCTATGGATTGGTGGCATAGCCGAAAAGAAATCACCGTGGATGGTTTTGATAAGGCGAAAAAATATACCTCAGAAGAAATCTCTGCAAGGAACTATAATATCGACCTTTGCGGTTATCCTCACGAGGAAGAAGAAATTCTGCCGCCAAAGGAATTGATTCAGCAGTATCAGGAAAAGCGTGCAAGTTTGAATGCTGATATTGACCACATTCTGGCACAGATTACAGAGATATTGGGAATTGATTTGGAGGAAGAATAATGACTGGACAACAGCTGAAAAACTCAATATTGCAGATGGCTGTTCAGGGCAAGCTTGTTCCGCAAGACCCCAATGATGAACCAGCATCTGTATTGCTTGAAAGAATACGAAAAGAAAAAGAGCAGCTTATCAAAGAAGGTAAAATAAAAAAGGAAAAGAATCCTTCTTACATCTTCCGTGGTGCCGATAATTTGCCTTATGAGAAAGTCGGCAAAAACGAGCCGGTGTGTATTGCGGATGAGGTTCCTTTTGAGATTCCAGATAGTTGGGAGTGGGCAAAGATCAAAACAATTTCAATGCCCATTGGCAATAAAAACAATCAAATCCAATCAAAAGAAGCTCTCCCTACTGGGAAGATCCCTGTTGTAAGTCAAGGAAAAGATCTTATAGACGGGTATTGTAATGATGTATCCAAGAAAATAGATGTTTTGCCATTGGTAATGTTTGGTGATCACACCCGAAATGTTAAGTATATTGATTTTGAGTTTGTCATTGGCGCAGATGGAACAAAGTTCCACAAAATACTGTCGTGTAATCCTGAGTATATTTATTACTGGATGCTTTACGCTGCAGAAACACTTAGGAATAGAGGATACGCACGTCACTATACACTCCTTAAAGAATGCTTCATTCCTTTGCCACCGCTACAAGAGCAAGTGCGTATAGTATCTAAAATTAAAGCTATATTACCGCTTGTTGAAAAATATAGTTGTGAGGAAATCAAACGAGTTTCGCTGGATTCTGCATTTCCGAATCTACTCAAAAAGTCTATTCTACAGGAAGCAATCCAAGGGAAACTCGTTCCACAAGATCCTGGTGACGAACCCGCTTCGGTTCTTCTGGAGCGTATTCGTGCAGAGAAGGATCAGCTGATTAAAGCTGGCAAAATCAAGCGTGACAAGCACGAATCCGTCATCTTCAGAAGGGATAATTCTCATTATGA
>ERZ1034678.96-NODE-96-length-47001-cov-26.192029_pt1 | contig 47001 bp, 45 predicted proteins | sample MGYA00520640_ERZ1034678 | MGnify/ENA primary metagenome ERZ1034678 (study PRJEB33766, sample SAMN09781767) | gut metagenome | biome: gut microbiome | host: Homo sapiens | place: Madagascar | study: EMG produced TPA metagenomics assembly of the PRJNA485056 data set...
GTTCAGGGTTCATGGTTCAGGGTTCAGGGTTCAGGGTTCAGGGTTCAGGGTTCAGGGAACGAAGAAGAAACTGACGTTTCTTCTTCGTTCCCATATGCCGCATCCTCTTCCCGCAGCATATTTGAGCGCTTGAGCAAGGACGCAATCAAGCCATTGAGTAAGCGAATCACCGTTTGCACTTGCCCATAACATTCTTTTAACACGGTTTTATCTGTGAGATGCACATCCGCACATGCTATAATTTGCGATTCCAATTCATAAGCAGAGCCGCGAGCATTGTACAGAAAGTGAACGTAGTCTTTTAGCGTTCCTCTTCCGGAACCCTCCGCGATATTGGAAGAGATCGAGATAACTGCCCGCCGCATTTGAGAAGAAATACCGTACTCTTCATTTTTCGGCAGTGCTTCAACCATTCGATAAATCTGCTTATATAAAGCGCGTGACTCTTTCCACACATCGAGATCTCTGTATGTGCTCATCGCATCCCCCGAAAAAAACGATTTCTAAAACTCGCGGCAGTTCTTCCTTTTGTGCACCATACCACAAGTTTGAAAGCAGAGGTAGGGTTCAGGGTTCAGGTTGATAGGTTCAGGGTTGTGGTGGCAGCTCCGCTGCAAAATATATATTTGCAGCGGAGCCGCCACCTTCATTCCTAATTCCTCATTCCTAATTCGTGTAGAGCTTTCACTCGCGATTAAAGGGCAGCCCACCCCTGGGGCTAACCCTGCCCCCCCATCAACCTAAGTTTGAAAGCAGGGATGAGTAGCTAGGGATTAGGGACCAAGAGTGACTAGTGACTGGTGACTTACATGCCACGTTCGGGCATCGCAATGATTTATACTCCGCGGCGCTTCCATATGATTTTGCGCCGCACCACAACCCTGAACCCGCCAACCTGAACCCTGAACCCTTCACGTCATACGGTATGCAGCAAGAATGAGCCTGCCGCTCATCGCCCGTCTCATTCTTCCCAGTCCCCTTCCGGCACGCGGCCGAAGAGATCCTTCGGTGCGTCCACGCCGTGGATCTTAAACTTGGTGAGAAACTGCGGCTGGAGGCCTGTATACACAAAGGAGCCCTGCGACTTGCCGTTTTCATCGAAGCCGGTCTGATGGTAGCGGAAAAGGTCCTGCAGGACGATCACATTCCCTTCCATCTGCTGCACTTCGGTGATGTAGGTGATCTTGCGGGAACCGTCCTGAATGCGGGACTGATGAATGATGAGATCGAGCGCGGAGGAGATCTGGCTGCGGATCGCCGTGACCGGCAGATCGAAGCCGCTCATAAGGACCATCGTTTCCAGACGCGAGAGCACATCGCGCGGACTGTTCGCATGCGCCGTCGTGAGCGAGCCATCATGGCCGGTATTCATCGCCTGCAGCATATCGAGCGCCTCGCCGCCTCTGACTTCGCCGACGATGATGCGATCCGGGCGCATACGGAGCGCATTCTTCACAAGATCTCTGATCGTGACCGCCCCCTTGCCCTCTATATTCGGCGGACGGGACTCGAGCGTCACGACATGCGGCTGCTCAAGGCGGAGCTCGGCGGCATCTTCGATGGTGACGATGCGTTCATCGGAGGGGATGAAGGAAGAAAGTACATTCAGCGTGGTCGTCTTACCGGAGCCGGTACCGCCGCTGACCATGATGTTCAGCTTCGCCTTGACACAGGCGCGCAGGAATGAGGCCATCTGCTCCGAAAGGGTGCCATAGGAGATCAGATCCTCGATCAAGAGCGGTATCCGGGAGAATTTACGGATCGTCACGCACGGCCCGGACAGAGAAAGCGGCGGGATGACGATATTGACACGAGAACCGTCTTCGAGACGCGCATCGACGATCGGCGATGCTTCATCGACGTGACGGCCCAGCGGCGACACGATCTTCTCGATGATCGCCATCAGGTGTGCCTGATCCTGAAAACGAGCCTGCGTCAGATGGATTTTGCCCATCTTTTCCACATAGATCTTCTTCGGCCCGTTGATCATGATCTCCGTCACGGCATCATCCTTCAGGAAGGGTTCGATCGGGCCAAGCCCCAGGATCTCATCACAGATATCCGATACCAGACGCGAACGCTCGCCGCGCGGAACGGCAAAGGGATCCTCCTCGACCACACGCTGTACATAGCGGGTGATGACCGCCTCGACCTCCTGGCGCGTATGCCTGCCGTCCAAGACCTGCTGCTGCTCAGCGGTCATGTCATCGACGATACGCCGGTGAATTCCGTTTTTCAGCTCCTGGTATCCCTCTTCGTGGGCGTTATTCGTCCGGCCGGCAAATATAGCGGCCTGTTCTTTTTTCTCGGTGCCGTCACGGCGGCCAAGACGTTCCAGAAGTTTCAAAGTCTTCACCTTCCTTGGAGATTCGTTTATGGGTGTAATGGGAATAGTGGGGGGCGCGAGACGCGAGCGCCTTACATGCTCTTTCCAGTCGTCTCATCGTACATATAACAGCTCACGGAATACGAGTACGGGAGTTCTGCAAAGTGCGACAGGTAATTAAAAAATGATACATCGCTCTTGGTAAGTACCAAGTTGAGCTTCGCATGAACAGAGTTTTCCGGCTTTTCTTTTTCATCATTGGTGGAAACCACCTGCACGCCAGCAGCATCCGGCACATACAGATGCGTGATGACCTTCTGCTCTTTCAAAATTTGATTGTATTTGTCAGCGATGATCTTGTAATTATTTATTGGCTGTGAAGGATCTGCGCTTTCTGTATAATGCCCCACCACCGCCGCTTCGCGCGCCGCATTTCTCACGATGCCCTGCACGGTCTGGTAATCCCCGAACATGAAGCCGCAATAGATGATCCCGCAGAGAACGAGGAGAAAGATCGGCAGCAGCAGCGCAAACTCGACGATATCCTGCCCTTTTTGTCGTTTCATGATGCTTCGTTTCTCCTTTCGCGGGAATGGTGACTGGTAGCTAGTGACTGGGGATTAGGGATTAGGGATTGGGGTTCAGGGTTCGGGGTTCAGGGTTCGGGGTTCAGGGTTCAGGGTTGTGGTGCGGCGCATAAAAATATGGAAGCGCCGCAGAATTTTGATAGCGCTGCGCGCCGTTGTCATCTCGAGCGTAGCCGAGAGATCTTTCTTGCAGAACGGTCAGTATGCCAACTGCGCTATTTCAATCACCGCTTGATCCTAATCCCTAGTTACTCATCCCTGCTTTCAAACTTAGGTTTTAGGGGGCTCACGTGACTAGTGACTTGAATACTACTTTTGGGCATCGCCCCATATATACTTCGCGGCGCTTTTAATTTTTATGCGCCGCACCACCACTCCTAACTCCTCACTCCTCACTCCTAACTAGAGAGCGCGAAGCTTTCACCCACAATCAAAGGGCGCCCCACGGGCTAACCCTAAATCCGCCAACCTTTACACCTTGATATCTACGATCTTATGAATGATGAAGAAGCCTATGACTTCCATCACGAGGGCGACACCGATCGCGATCTGACCTAGGCGTGTCGTGAGGAGCGGGCGCATATATTCCGGCGACATGATGTACATGAAGAGCCCCATCGCGATCGGAAGAGCGGCAAGGATCATGCCTGCCATACGCCCCTGCGCGGTCAGTGTCTTGATCTCGCCGCGCAGCCGGATGCGGTCTAAGATGGTATCGCGGATGATATCAATGATGTCGGCCAGATTTCCGCCAACCTGCTGCTGGATGAGCACCGCCGTGACGATGAGAGAGAAGTCAGGGCTGCCCACACGCCTGTCCATCTCCGTCAGCGCGCGGTCCAAAGGCTTCCCCAGATTCGTCTCGCGAAGGACACGGGCAAATTCCGTGCTGACGGGCGGCTTCATTTCCTTGGAAATGATCTCGATCGTCTGCAGGAAGGAGAAGCCCGCCCTCAGAGAATTGGAAATCAGCGTCAAGCAGTCAGCCATCTGGTAGAGAAACGCCTTCAGCCGCTTGTCGATCCGGTATTTCACATAGCCCCACGGGAAAAGGAAAGCAAGGAGGGCAAAGAGCAGCGCAACACCGCCCTCCCCTGTGACCAGGAGCACCATGAGAAAAGCAAGAATGCTCACCCCGAAGGAGATCACGACCATTTCGAAGCCGAGCAGCGGCAGACCTGCGCGATGCATCATGAGGTCGAGCTTCGAAGCCGTCTTCCTTCCCCCGACTCTTCGCATGCGCTTGCGGAACGCATGGCGGATCTTCTGTCCGGTCGAGATGCGCTCATTCGCCGTCTCTTTCACATCGAGATAGTCCGCATACTGCTGCAGACGCTCAGACACCACCTGCTTCTTTTTCAGTGCATGACCGAGCAGGAAGAAAAGGATGAAAAAGAAAAGAAAGGCGCAAAACAGCGAGATGATAAAGATCATAGATGGTTTGCTCCTTTCTTGGAAATCAGGGTTGCGGGCGAGTGGCTAGGGATTAGGGATTAGGGATTAGGAATCGACGTTTAGCATTGTCCAATATTTGCCTGGATACCGCCAGGTGGATCTATCCTCCGCCTTCAGCGACCCCTCTCCAGGGGTCTGCTCGGTTGGGAGAAACATTCCTAATCCCTAGCTAGTAATCCCTAGTCACCAGTCACTAGTCACCAGTCCCCAGCTACTAGTCACCAGTCACTACTTACTAATGATCTTCTCTGCGAGTGCATCGACGGCCTTGGCAAAGGGGCTGTCAGGATCCTCGTCCACGACGAGGCGGCCATTGTCAGCCGCCTCCGAGACACGGACATATTCATTCGGGATGATGGCTGCGACAGGATAGCCCAGTTCCTTGGAGAGACGCTCCTTCTCCGCGTCGTCAAACGGCGAGACGCGGGTGAAAAGCGGATAGACACGCTCCCGGTAGTCGTCCCATGCCTTGAAGATCTCCAGCGCGCGCTTCATATGCATCGTCTCGTAGCCGCCATTGTACATCGCCATCAGGACCGTCTCATCGGAGAGCTCACACGCCGTCGCGGAAATATCGGAAAACCCCGAAGGCAGATCGATCAGAACATAGCTGTAGAGGCTCCGCGTCATATGGATGAGCTGCGTCAGCGCATCCAGCGTGACAGACTCCGCAAGATCCGGCTTCGCCGGCCCGCAAAGTATCTGCAGATTCCTTCTGGCATCAATGAAGTACGACTTCAGCGTCACCGGCGAGAGGAACTTGATATCCCGCACCGCTTCGACCAGGGTCGTTTGCGGATTCAGATTGAAAAAGACCGCCATATCACCGAACTGCAGGTCACAGTCAAGGATCGCGACAGGCTCTCCCGTCCTCTTGGCGATGCTCGCGGCGAGATTGGAGATCAATGTCGTCTTGCCACTCTTTCCCTTCGGGCTGAAGAAGGAGATCACACGCGCAGACGAGCGCAGCGAGGCGCGGTCCGCATTCCTGACCGCCGCCTGCAGCTCATCCGGCGTGAACGGCTTGATCATATACCCCTGCGCGCCGCCGCGCAGCAGCCTGGCCTGCGCCTCCGAGTCCCAGCGGCGGGAGAGACAGATGATCAGGGCCTGCCCGCAATTCTTCTTGAGATCGGAAAGCAGACTGACATTGGGCTCGCAGTCGATATCCAGAAGGATCAGATTCGGACTGAATGCCTGCATCTGCCCCAGAGCATCGCCCGCGGTCTGATACCTCGCCGACAGCTCGAAGCCCGGGCTGTTTCTGATCACGCTCGACAGCCGCTCAAGCATCATGCGGTTGTTCTCGATGAGGACTGTACGATAAGACATGGAATTCGCCTCCAGTTAAAAGGTTCAACGGGTTCTATGGAAAAAACATCCTCTTGCAAACACCTTGCTTCCCCCTTCGGGTAATGCTATTAAGTTAAGGAAATTGTTAGCGCCGTAATGTCTTGCTTCCCCCCTCGGGGGAAGTGCCGAAGGCAATATGTGCAAGCAAACTGGATTTTTAGGAGCGTAGCGACGCTAAAATTCAGTGAGACGCCATTTCGAGCGAAGCGAGATGGGGCATGCTAACGGTATAACGTTCCATGTTGAATAGTCCGATGCCATCGATATTCCAACACTTTCAGGTAATACCGCTACGTAGCCCCCTCAGCCCTTCGGGGAGCTCCCCCGATGGGAAGCCAAGAGGCTTCGGCGCTTTCCGTCATCTCACAAACATCTTGCTTCCCCTTTCGGGTAATGCTATTAAGTTAAGGAAATTGTTAGCTACGTAACGTCTTGCTTCCCCCTTCGGGGGAAGTGCCGAAGGCGATAGGGGCATGCCAGCGGTATAACGCTCCATGTTGAATAGTCCGATGCTATCGATATTCCAACACTTTCAGGTAATACCGCTGCGTAGCCCCCTCAGCCCTTTGGGCAGCTCCCCCGATGGGGAGCCAAGAGGCTTCGGCGCGTTCCTTTATTTCACAAGCATTTTTATCAATAGCCATTACACAAAACAGCGAGGCGCTCTTTCACAACTCTATCTATCATCATACACACGCCTTGAAACCTTTCGTGAATGTCTCCATTTGAAAACCGAAGTACCTGTATGCCACTCTGCTCAATGCATTGGCTTCTCCATTGGTCATGAGCTTTACCAAAATCAGAATAATGTTGTGATCCGTCTAACTCAATAACCAGTTTTGCAGCATTGCAATAGAAATCCGCAATAAAGCCGTTGATCAGATACTGCCGCCTAAATCTAACGGGGTATCGAAGCAAGAACAGATACCACAGCTTACGCTCTTCATCTGTCATATTTTTCCGCAAATTTGTAGCACATTGCTTTAACCGCGAGTCCATTGCCGATCTCACCATAGCGAGTACCTCAAATTTTTATAATAGCTCCAGTAAAAATACTTTCCTTGCATATTATATGCCACTGAAGGCAATGGTGCTAAGTGAAGGAAATGATACGCAACGTAATGTCTTGCTTCCCCCCTCGGGGGAAGTGCCGAAGGCAATAGGGGCATGCTAGCGGTATAACGCTCCATGTTGAATAGTCCGATGCTATCGATATTCCAACACTTTCAGGTAATACCGCTACGTAGCCCCCTCAGCCCTTCGGGCAGCTCCCCCGATGGGGAGCCAAGCGGCTTCGGCGCTTTCCGTCATCTTACAAACGTCTTGCTTCCCCCTTCGGGGAACGTATCGAAGGCAATATGTGCAAGCGAACTGGATTTTTAGGAGCAAAGCGACGCTAAAATTCAGTGAGACGCCATTTCGAGCGAAGCGAGATGGGGCATACTGGCGGTTATCGAACAATGTGGAATATACCGTAGTGCTGCCCCCTCAGCCCTTCGGGCAGCTCCCCCGATGGGGAGCCAAGAGAATTCGGCGATTTCCTACGCATTCATTTTGGGGCTACGAGAACAGTCTCGACAGCCAGCCGCCCTCCTGTGACTTTTGGGGCGAGGCGCTGTCTTCTTCATAGGTGTCCACCATGGTGCGGATGCCTTTGGCAAGCGGCGTGTCCTTCGCCGAAAGGACGAGGGGGACGCCGGTCTTGATGGATTCGGCGGCCGTTTGGAAATCGTTCGGGATGACGTAGTGGAACTGGTGGCCCAGGATCGCTTCGACATCCTTGACATTGATGCGGGTGCGTGCATTCGAACGGTTCAGGACGTAGCGGATCTTGTTGTCATCATAGCCGAGCTCTTTGAGGGCATCCGAGCCGCGCTTCATGTTCTTGATGGTCGGGATGAAGTCGACGATGCCGATGAAGTCGATCACCGTCGAAAGATCCATGAGGGAGAGATTGAGCGCACTGAAGGTCGATGTCGTATCAATGATGAGGTAGTCATACTCGAGCTGGAGCTGTACGACGAGGTCACGGATGAGCGTCGTGTCAAGGTTGTACGCCTCTTCGAGGAGCCTCGGATTCGCCATCACATCGAAGGAGACGCCGTCGGAGGAGAAGGTCGTCAGATACTCGGCGGCTACGGTGTCATCCGGATGCTCGCGCATGGATCTCTCCGCGTCTGCGATCGTCTTCTCCGGCGTGAGCTTGAGCGCACTCGCCACGTCGCCAAACTGCAGATCCAGATCGATCAGACAGACGGTATGACGGCTCTTTGCCAGCTCCGCCGCCATATTGATGGCGATGAGCGTCTTTCCCACGGCGTACGCCGTGCTGAATACAGTAATGATCGTGCCTTTGCGGCCTACCATGGACATGCGCCTCCTTCGGGGATGTTGGTTGTTGCTGGTTGTTAGTTATTGGTTGTTTGGGCGGATTCGACGAGAGGTTCAGCGGGTTCTGCAGGTTCTATGGGGATGGCGGGGGTGGTGCGGCGCATAAAAATGGAAAAGCGCCGCAAAATTTTTAGTTTTAGAAAAACACGTTGTTCACATAAGATGAGAACCCCTTTGAACCTATAGAACCTATAGAACCTATAGAACCCGTTGAACCTGTCTACCGTAGATACCATCGAGAAGGGACAGCCCACGGCTGTCCTTTCTCGATGGTACCTGCCAGATAGCAAGTACCATTGAACCATTAGTCGCCGGTTGCGGGTGGCTTAGTAGCTGTGCTAGCAGCCTCTGTCATCAGCTCAGAGGAATGCTGGAATACCTCATTGATGGATTTAGAAATGCCGCTCTGCTGATAGATCAGCCAGCCAATGCCGACGATGATCGCCAGCATCAGTGCGTATTCGACCATGTCCTGGCCTTTTTCGCCGAGTACCGGTCTGACATAGTAGTCATACATCTGTTTTGCTCTGTTCATCATAATAATTTCACCTCCTTTTCGTGAAACGCATGGAAATGGAATATATAAAAAGTCTCTAGGGACTCTTTACCAGAATGAAGGTTGAAGGTTCAGGGTTCAGGGTTAGCCCACGGGACGTACCGGCCCTTGATTGCGTTTGAAAGCCTCGTTTGAATGAGAAATTAGAAATGAGAAATGCGAAATGGTTGTGCGGCGCATAAAAATATAGAAGCGCCGCGGAGTTTCGATAGCGCTTCGCGCGCATCGTCATTTCGAGCGTAGCCGAGAAATCTTTATTGCAGAACGCTCATCGCCTGATGTGAGGCAGCACCAAGACATCGTTTCCCCTCAGCGCATACACGCTGATTCCCGCAGTACAAGAAAGATCCCTCGGCTGCGCTCGGGATGACGATGCCGGAGAAATCCCAGTCACTAGTCACCAGTCACTAGCCACATATTTTTTGCGCCGCACCACAACCCTGAACCCATCAACCTGAACCCTGAACCTTCCCTTTTTACCTGCTTGTCGAGGTCGTACTCTTTCCGGAGTACCTGTCCATCGCTGCCTTGATCCTTGCCCTCTGGGCTTCGGCGTCAGCGGCGGTGCGGGTGGGTCTCTGTATCTGTACGGCTGGCTCGGCAGTGTCCTGCGTTGCCTTTGCCTTTTTCTCTACTTTCGGTTTCTCTCGACGGGCGACGGTGAGGCGGTCTTTCTGTGCCTCATAGTCGTCCTCGGTCATGGGGACAAGGATGGGCTCGCCGTGGATGTCGGTGGTCTTCAAGAGGTAGGAACGTGTCTTGGCCGGGGCTTTTTCTTCGAGGATGATGGTGTCATCATCCCCGGGCTTTTCGCCCCAGAGGTCACGCTCTTCGAGGTCTGTCCCCTGTGGGACTGGCTTTCTCGTCTCTACTTGTTCACGGTTTCTTGCGATGCGCTCGATTTCCTCATAGCTTTCCTTCATGCGCCGGCTCATCGGGGCTGGCGTATCGTCTGCGACGAGGGTCGGCGTGATGAGGATGATGACCTCACGCTTGTCGCGGGTATTCGATGTATGGCGGAAGAAACGCCCGATGATGGGAAGATCTCCCAAGAGAGGGATCTTCGATACGATTTTCGCATCTTCGGAATTGATGAGGCCGCCGATCGCCATGGTCATGCCGGAGCGGACATTGACTTCGGACTCGGCCTCGCGGGTCGCGATGCCCGGTACGCTAAAGGAGTCGATCTTGACGCCATGGCTGTAGTCCAGGGTCGATACTTCGGCATGCACCTTCGCGGTGATCTTGTCCTCCGAGTCGACGACCGGCTCGATATTAAGCTTCATGCCGTATTCATGCCAGTCGATGGATACATTGCCATTGCCATCCGAGACAGGGATCGGGATGCGTCCGCCGATCAGGATGTTCGCCGTCTTCCCGGACATCGTCGTGATGGACGGGCGGGAAAGGATACGCGCCTTGCCTTCATTGATGAGCGCCTGCAGGGTCACATTCACATTCGCGACATGTGAGCCCAGCCAGCCGCCGTGTTTTCTGGTGGAGGAGAAATCCTCGCCGCCGTAGAAGAGGCCCGCCGTACCTACGGTGATACCGCTATTGGAATTGCCAGTGCTGCTGCCAGAGCTGCTGTTTGAACCCGGTGTCTGCGACCAGTACTGAATGCCGAGGTTCCTGGTGTAGTCCGAGTTGATTTCTATGATCTGCGCCTCGAGGCGGATCTGGCTCGGATGCTCCATTTCAAGAAGGTCAATCACGCCGGATTCATCGCCGCCCGTGTAGAGACCGGCGATTTTCATCGCGACGTCGTGCTCATACTGGTTCTCGACCTTGCCGCGGAGCATCACGCGGTCCTTCATCATCTGCACATGGACTTTCGGATAGCCGATGGCGTCCTGGATGGCGCTCGCCATGCCGCGGTCATTGCCCGCGACATACACGGTGTACTCGGTGCGCCGTCCGCCGTCCGACCAGACGATGAGGGAGGTCGTCCCTGCTTTCTTCCCGACGAGGAGGAAATCTCCCGAAGAGAGAAGCTGCACGTCGGCAATAGCAGGATTTCCGACCGCGAGGCGCGTGATGCCGGACGCGGCCATATATTTTGATTCATTCAGGGACACCTCGACCGGTTCAGCGGCGCAGGCGCTTCCGAAGGAGAGCATCGCAGCTGCGAGGAGGAGTCCGATTCTTTTTTTCATTCCGTTCATCTTACTGCCCCCTCGTTACGCTGGTACCACGAATGACTTCAATGCCCTGCCCGACCGTCTGTCCCGCACTGATCTCCACCTGCGGCTGGGGCGCACCCTGCGGAGGGTATGGCGCATAGGACGGAGCGGCCGGCGGCTGCGGATCCGGCTTCGGCAGCGGGATCACGTAGTAGGCGACCGACTCTGTCTCATCTGCGCCGTCTACCGGACGCAGCATCAGCTGCACCTGTCCGACCTGCAGGGAAGCGGTGAGTTTCGCCGCATCATAGGGCGAGAGAGCGACCGTCGCAACAGCGGGCGTCCCCATGGAGGACGTATCCGTGCGGCGCGGCGCGGTCGGCATTTTATTTCCATTCGATTCATCTTTTCCGTCTTTGTCATCCTTCTTCGGCGCGACGTAGCCCTGACCCATGCTGGACTTATTGATGGCCAGCAGCAGGACATCACGGAGCAGCATCTTCGAAGTGACGCGGTTCTTCCCGTCCTGACTGGAGATCAGGAGGATATCCACATGGTCTCCGGGCTTCGCAAAGCCGGAGACGCCGGAAATGTCATTGATGCCAAAAGACAGCGCGCGCATCCCCTCCGGGATGAGCCCCTGAAAACCGGCGGCTGCCGACACATCGAGTTTTCGTCTGGTGATGACATCGCCAGCAAGGATGGTGACGCCTGCCTTATGTCCGACGATGAGCTTCTTGTCTGTCAAAGCCCCCGGCGGGAGCAGACTTTCCGGTACGACAGAGGCTTTCAGCATGTCATCTGTGATGACCGTCCGCGGCGAGATATCCGTCGCCGCTTCGATGACGGCGACGCCCGCTACCTCCGGTGGCTTTTCTTCTTTCTTGTCTTCGAAGGAAGACAGTGTGCTGTACAGGATGATGAAGATCATGAGCGCAAAGAAAGCGCAGAGAAGGATGAGCTTTCGAGGCGACATCTTCCCTGCGGCTTTGGCCAGTTTATCTGCTAGTTTCATGTAACCCCCCTCTTCTCGGGATACCATTTTTATTCGACGCCTTACTCGTCGTAAGGTGAAAATTCTATCGCATCTGATATGCATTTGACGATGCTAAATGCATTTTGGGCTTCATTTTACCATACCAGTTTAAGAATTTCTACACTTTCATGAACTTCTATGTATTGGGGCAAAAAGCATATAAGTAACTAGTGACTAGTATTGTGTTTTGTCAACTTTTGGACTTAGTTAGAAGTGAGAAGTGGTAGAAGGGGCGCACAATTCATATAGCGCCCCACCCCCTATTATATAAAACAACTTGTCCGCCATTTATATCAAACTCCACGGCGCCTCCTAATTTTATGCGCCGTACCTTCACTCCTCACTCCTAACTCCTCACTCCTAACTTAATTCGGAAGTTGACTTAAATGCCAGTTATAAAAAAAGGAAATGCTAATGACTAATCACTCCTTCTCCACCATCGTCACGCCGCCGATGTCATAGAAACGTGCCATCGCGGCATTGCTCCAATACTGCGGATCGGATCGGAGCCCCACCGCAGTATTGTGAAGTCCCGAAAGGCATGTCCAGGTATCCCCCTCATACGGCGGACGCTCGGTGATCAAAAGGACCGCGGACGTCCCGCGCAGGGCCTCAGCCTCTCCGAGCCAGCGGTCAAACCATCTGGCATTTTCCACAAATATCCAGAAGGTCATGGCGAAGGTGAAGGCGAAGTAGAGGGTGGCCAGCCGCTTCATCACTCCTGCCCCCGGCAAACGGACCGGCGATGCGCCGGCGCGATCAGCAGCGTGCTGCATGAGGAGCGCCGCCGTCAGGCAGAAGATGGTGCTCGGGAAAAGGCTGCGGAAGGGAAACTCCGGCGAGAGGCACATGATGATCTCAAAGAGCAGGCTCGCCGATAGAAACCAAAGCGAGAGACGGACATATTTCCTGCCGCCGGAAAAAGCGCAGAGCTCTCTCCTCTGCTGAAAGGCTTTCATCAGGTAGAAATAGAAGGGCGAGAGCAGCAGCGTATGAAACCAGATCGCCACGAAGGCTTTGACAGAGAACTGGAAGAGCCGGAAGCTCTCTCCGCTCTCTTCCATGCGCACCAGATTTCCCGGCGCCAACATGAGGAAGCCGTAGCCGATGGAGAGCCCGAGGAAGCCCGCCAGCATCCAGAGCTGCATCTCCCCCTTCTTATACATGTGATAGAGATAAAACAGTCCGAAAAGCCCGATCCAGCAGAGCGTATTTTCATTTCCGTTCCCAGCAAGAAGCCCCAGAAGGAAGAGGAGCGGCGAGAGCCAGCCTCCATAGCGCGCTTCCCCATCTGTCATGTAATGCCGGATGTAAGGCAGCAGCCACGCCAGAAGGAAAACCATCGGCCAGAGATAATTGCACGAGCCATCCAGCCAGAGGAAGATGCCGCAAAAATTCGCCTGAAATGCCCAGAGAAAGAAGCCGGTGATAAGGACGCTCTTTACCGGAAGCTCCATCGTGACCTTTCCGCCCCGTGCCGTCCACTGCATGAGGAGGACGAGGAGCACCACCGTGAGCGCAATGGCCACATTGAAGACGCCTCGCGGCATCCAGAGGAAAAACATCGCCATCGCCTGCGCGACGATGCGTCCGCCCCACGTCAGGAAATACGACCACGAAGACACCGCAATATCTTGAAAACTGGCGATGCGCCGCGCGTCCGCTGACAGCGGCTCATACATCGAGTGTCCTTCCCACATAAAGGAATACACGTAGTCATCCCCCGCACTGCGTACCATGAGGCTGTTCAGTATAAAGATCACGAAAAAGATGCCTAGAAGCGAAAGGCAGAGCTTTTTCTTTTCTGTCGTCATAGGAATCATGTCCCCTCCTCGTCATTTGGCTTTTATTCTAAAGGAACGGGGCGCGCGGTGCAAGGGAGGCAGGGGTAAGGGTTCAGGGTTCAGGGTTAGCCCCCGGGGCGGCTCGCCCCTTGATTACGTTTGAAAGCCTCGATTGAATGAGAAATTAGAAATGAGAAATGCGAAATGGTGGTGCGGCGCATAAAATGATGGAAGCGCCGCGGAGGTTTGATAGCGCTTCGCGCCGTCGTCATTTCGAGCGTAGCCGAGAAATCTTTATTGCAGAACGTTCATCGCCTGATGTGAGGCAGCACCAGGACATCGTTTTCCCTCGGCGCATACACGCTGATTCCCGCAGTGCAGTAAAGATCCCTCGGCTACGCTCGGGATGACGATGCCGGCGAATCCCAGTCACCCGTCACTCCTAATCCCCAATCCCTAATCCCTAGCTACTAATCCCTGCTTTCAAACTTCAGGGTTAGCCCGTGGAGCGTGGTGCCCTTTGATTGTTTGCGAAAGAGGTTCAACGGGTTCTACAGGTTCAGAGGGTAGGGCGGGGGTGGTGCTGCGCATAAAAATCAGAGGCGCCGCGAAGGTTTGAGACTAGCGTTTTTCTCGTATCGCAAACCTAATCCCTAGCTACCAATCCCCAGCTACTAGTCACGAGTCACTAGTCACTCCCCCCCACTTGAATTTTTAAAGTTTGGCGTGCCTAAGCAATTTTTTACACTCTTTTCCTTGCTTTCCGCCGTTTCTTTATATAGAATATAAAAGAATTTTTAATCAAAAAGGTTTTTACTCCAAAGAATCCCACAGGAACTCTCATGCATACCTACGACAGAAACTACTTCAAGATCGCCCTTCCTGCCGCACTGGAAGGGCTCTTCATGATCCTCCTCGCTTCGACCGACCTCATCATGGTCGGCGCACTGGGAGCTTTGTCCATCGCAGCCGTCAGCATCTTCCTGCAGCCGCGCCTCATCCTGCTCTGCTTCTCCCGCTCTCTCGCCTCCTCGGTGACACTGCTCGTTTCAAAAAAAGCGGGCGCCGGCGACACGATAGGCACGGCGGATATCATGAAGAAGTCGCTCACGCTCTGCGCGATCTTCATGGGGCTTCTGCACATCCTTTTCTACATTTTCCTAGATGACATTTTCTACCTCATGGGCGCCAATGACGAATACATGGCAGAAGCCATGGCATATGGCCCCATCGCGCTTGCCGCAGTCTACGTGACCTCGCTCACACTCATCCTGCAGGCGGTGCAGCTGGGCTATGGACGCACAAGCGTCATCATGAAGACGAATGTCTGCGGCAATGTGGTGAACCTTGCGCTGAATGCACTCCTGATTTTCGGTTTCGGCCCGATCCCCTCCCTCGGCGTGACGGGCGCAGCCATCGGTACGCTGGTAAGTACGATCTTCACCCTCGGATGGACTGCATGGATCCTGAAAAATGAATCGTTCTTCTCTGGCGGGAGCTACCTTCCCGACCGCGCGTATTTCCACCGCATCATGCCGATCCTTCTCAGCATCCTTTCGGAGCAGGGCAGTGAGCGCGTGGGCATGGTGCTCTTCGGACGCATGGCGGCGGGGCTCGGCACGATCCCCTTCGCCGTACACAGCATCTGCATGAACATCTGTGACGTATATTATGACTTCATCATGGGCTTCGGCAAGGCGAGCATGGTCATGGCTGGGCAGTCCTGCGGCAAGGGCAGTGAGGAGGACTGGCGCGGCTACAAGAGATGCGGCATCAAGTGGAGTCTCATCCTCTCGGCCATCGTATGCGCGGCGATCTTCTTCTTCCGATCTGACATTTTCGCACTGTACTCGAATGATACCTCCTCGCTGGAGATCGCCTCTGTCATCATGATCTTCGTCGCAGTCGTGAGCTTCCCGGAAGCGCACGCGATCCTCTCTGCAGGCATCCTGCGCGGATCGGGCAAGGCTGCACAGGTGGCCGGCTACTCTTTCCTCTCCATCACCTTCCTGCGCCCGCTCATGACCGCCTTCTTCCTCTATGTGCTAGACCTTGGTCTCATCGGCTGCTGGTGTGCGCTACTCCTCGATCAGATCATCCGTGCTTCCTGCGCGACCGTCCTGCTCTACCGCCTTGAACACAAGGGCTGGCGGGCTCTCGTCGCAGGGGCTTAGGGATTGGGAGTGACTGGTGACTAGGGACTGGGGACTGGGGGACTAGGAGACTAGAAGACATTAGACTCCCGTATCGTCATTTCGAGCGAAGCGAAAAATCTTCCTTGCACAACGGTCAAACGGAGAGCGTCAGATGAGGAGCAGCCGAAGCACCCACGCGATTTTATCATTACCTCATAAGTACCGAGTACCGCAAGGGCGTAAAGATCCCTCGGCTCCGCTCGGGATGACGAAACGAGAGAACGGACGATCTCACATTCCCTTTCATTCCATCACGTAGAAGGCTGCCCCTTCGGGGCAGATCTATCCTCCGCCTTCGGCGCGCCCCTTCTTCAAGGGGCTACACAACAGTCATGTAAAAACGCTGAACCTTCGCAAGGTCTCCTCCCCCATATCGTCATTGCAAGCGAAGCGAGAAATCTTTGTCATTCGTGAGTGACTCACGCTTTCCCCACATATGCCGTGCATCTCTCTGCTTTTCTCATCTGTCTTTCATACCGCCAGTGCCCTATCCGCCCCTTCGGGGCACCTTTCCCTCGAGGGGAAGGCTGACGATACGAGAATACCGTCATCTAAAATGCGGCGAAGCCGCCACGAGAGCCTTGAGCCCTAGTTACCAGTCAACACACTCCTCTTTTCTCCCTCCTTCCTTTGGAAGGAGGTGCCCCGAAGGGGCGGAGGTTGGCTCTCGATGCGGTTTTTTCACACGCGTGGATGCCAACCCCGCCTCGCTTCGCTCGCCTGCCCCTTCCAGAGGAAGGGGCGAGAATGATTCTTAATCGGGCATCGCCATTTATATAAATCGACGCGGAGCGGTGGATAGGGTACTCTCATAAACGACGTACTTGAGATGTTCCTTCCCATTCTCTTTCATACCGCCAGTGCCCTATCCGCCCCTTCGGGGCACCTTCCCCTCGAGGGGAAGGCTGACGATACGGGAATACCGTCATCTAAAATGCGGCGAACCCTTTGAACCCTTTGAACCCTTTGAACCCTTTGAACCCTGAACCCTGAACCCTTTCAACGATAGCTCTCCGCTATCGTTTTTTTGTGAAGCATTTGGTGCCCGGGTCGTTTTTTTGGTACAATAGACCCAGTATCATTTTGATCTCCGATCCCATCCCTGACCATTTACACCTACGAGGACCCATCATGCTTATCCCTTACACGGCGCCTGCCGAGCTCTATCGGCAGGACATAGAAATCAAGAAATCGATCTTTATCACGCACATCCTGCCTGTCAACTCGGAAGAGGAAGCACAGCAGGCACTCGCTGATCTCAGAAAGAAATACAAGGACGCCACGCACAACTGCTACGCATGGCGCATCAATGCGGAGCGCATCCTTGAGAAATCGGGCGATGACGGCGAGCCGCAGGGCACGGCGGGACACCCCATGCTCCATGTGCTCCAGATGCGAAAGCTCACGAATGTACTCGCGGTCGTCACCCGCTACTTCGGCGGCATCAAGCTCGGTGCGGGCGGTCTCACACGGGCCTACAGCGGCGCGCTCTCCGATGCCGTGAAGGCGGCGCCCATCGTCACCTATACGCCGTATGCCCGCTATACCGTGACTCTCCCTTACACCGCGGTCGGCGGCTTTGAAAATTACATCAAAGACAAGGACATCCGCGTCCTGGACCGCGCCTTCACGGATGAGGTGCAGGTGACCTTCCTCACCCTGCCCGAAGAAGCGAAGACGCATCTGAAATTTCTGACAGACCTCACAGGCGGGAAAGCCGTCATCGAAGAGGACGGGGAGGAGTATGTGAAGGTGAGAGACTAACGCCGTTGAAAAACGCCGCACCACCCCCGCCGGACCTGTCCCTTGGCTCCTTTTCCAAACTTTTTTGAAATAATTTTCAGAAAAATCCCCGCAATGACATCATCTGTCCTATCCATTTGGTATCCTATATACAGAGAGCTGGATCGCCCCAAACTCCTTTTCTAAACTCTCAACTCTCAACTCATTTTGATTTCCCAAGGCGATCCAGTTCTCGCTTTTTATTTATGGAAACGGTATGCCAAGGTTAGCCCCTGGGGCGGGGCGTCCCCTGATTGCGTGCGAAAGCCTCGCTTGAATGAGAAATTAGAAATGAGAAATGGTGGTGCGGCGCATAAAAATAGGGAAGCGCCGCGGAGTATAAATCATGATGATGCCCGAAGGTTGTATTTAGTCACTAGTCACTAGTCACCAGTCACTCCTAATCCCCAATCCCTAATCCCTAGCTACTCATCCCTGCTTTCAACCTTTCTGCACAAAAAAAGCCCGATGAAAGATCCCCTATCTTTCATCGGGCTTTTTGCTTACTCCATGCCGAAAGGCTCATTTCCGCTGCCAGGGAGCTTGAAGATCCCTGCCCCCCATAAGAAGAGTAAAAAATCCGGTGCGTGCTTTTCCCAGTTATCCAGGAATGCTTCGTATAATTTTTCCATGATCTCCACCTCTCTGTCCTTTACCATACACTCTCTGCATTACCGCATAGGCATCCTGCTATGATACGCTCATGCGGATAAGATACATTTCGTTCTGCTTGTATCATAGCATGAAATAAGCGGATGAATCCATCCACAATTCATCCGTCTTGTGCGTTACCATATATTTATTTTAAAGTGTGCCGTAAGAATCAATCAGAGAGAAATGCCCATCACTGTCCCCCGAAATATTTCTTCACAAATCCCACGTCCCCCACGCTCCACCGGGTTCCGGCGAGGTAGGAGAGGGGCCCGGCCTCTTTCCCGAAATCGCAGGAGATCTCCGCCGAGCAGAGAAGCTGGCGTTTTTCCTTGTAGCTGCGGTTCGTCGTCTTCACGCCGTACTTGTCATCGCCCAAAAGCGGATGCCCGACATGCGCCATCTGGCTGCGGATCTGATGGGTACGGCCGGTGATGAGGTGGCACTTCACGAGCGAAAGACCGCTCCTGTACGCGAGACGTTCGTACTCTGTGATGGCCGTCTTCGATCCCTTCACAGGTTCGTCCGTGACGAAGACCTGATTCTTTTTCGCATCCTTGAAGATCTGATGGGTGAGCGTCCCGTGTCCCGGCTCGATCTTTCCAAGGACGATGGCCAGATAGGACTTACTGATCTTGCGGTCACGGATGAGACGGCCGAGGAGGTCACGGATCTCTTCTGTCTTTGCAAAAAGGAGGAGCCCCTCGGTATTGAAATCGATGCGATGCACGGGATAGGCCGCCACGCCGCCCTTCTGCAGGAGGGCGGCAGAAACGCGCGAGAGCATGGTATCCTTTTCCTTCCCCGTGACGTCAAGCGTCAAGACGCCCGCAGGCTTGTAGACGACGAGGAGATTCTCATCTTCGTAAAGAATGCGGACGGGGCGCACCGCATCGGTCTTCTCCAGCACAAAGGAGCGGACTTCGTCACCGGCAGCGAGCCGGTAGGCAGCCTCTTCCTTCCGGCCATTCACTTTGATCTTCTTCGTGCGAAGGGCTTTCATGAAAAAGGCGCGCGGCCAGTGCTTCTTCTCCATCAGAAACTGGTCTAAGCGCTTGCCTTCTTCAGATTTTTTTATCGTAAATATCTCCATAGGTATCTCCAAGAAAATAGGGGGGACTAGTGACTGGGGACTGGGGACTGGGGAAATGCTGATTCAATGCCCGTTATTCCGAAAGCGCAATACCGGCTGCCATATCCGCCAGTTCTTTTCTCGTTCTTCCTGTCACCAGAGACGCCATCGTCTCCAGGACCTCCGCCTCATGCTCGCCTGCGATGTCAAAGGCGCCGCAGAGCAGCTGCGAGTATGAGGCGATCACTTCGCGCCGGCGCTCTTCTTCCATCACGGCGGAAAGGCGGCCGTCTCTGGTCATCTGTATTTTCATGGTGATTGAGATTCTTTTCACTGTCATAGGCCCTCCTGCTATTCTCTTTATAGTACAGGATAGGAGAGATTTTGGCTAGGGAAACGGCACAGAAATAGCAGGATACCCCCGCCATCCGCCCGCAAGATGCATGTTATCGCCGGTAAGATGCAAAGGATAATCTGCGAGTCATCATAAATATTTTTAATTGGCTATCATTTATGGATTCTTCTATAATGAAATCATGCAAAGCATTCCCTGTTGTGATGAGGGAGGATCCGCCATGAACAATCTGGACTACCTGGAATATGAAGGCTCGCGGCTTTTAGACTATGCGATGAAAACATACAGTAAAGCTTCCACCGGCTCGCTGGTGAATGATATCGAGCGCGCCGTCCTTGCAGGCCAGAAAGAATTGTCTCTGGCAGAACAGGATGCACTACAGTCTCTCTCCTTTGAGTATACCCTGTACCGTCTCTACATTGCCCGCTGCATGATCCGTCACCACAAGAGCGGCTTCGGCTGCACGGATGCGATCCTGAAAGGTCTTTCCAGCACGCTGTCTTCCCTGCCCTCTGCGCTCAAAATGCTCGCCCTTGAGCATGATCTGAACGGGTCCTACCTGCTTCTTGGCTGCTATGTAGAAAAGCTGACGAAAGCACATGTGGAAACGATGTTCCAGTGCTACGCTGCCATTGAAAAAGCCTGCGTCACGGGGGATCGCGAAGCGCGCCTCACCTCTTCCATCGAAAGCTCTCTTTTGGCGATGGCCAAGGAAATCAACTTCGTCCCAAATCCTTCCCTGCTCCGTCATCTCATGGAAGAGACCCGGGCTTTCATGCGCGCGCTCTCTCTCCGTCTATCTGAAATGACGCCGGAGAGCGTCCATCACAAGGCGCACGGAAAGACGCTCGTCCATACGCACCACTCCGTCTTCTCCCGTGAAAACTATGAACACATCTACCCGTCCCTCACCCTCATCGCCGGCATCATGACCGGATTCCTCTTCATGTTCGCCTGACCAGGGATGGGATTCCCGTTTCCTCAAAATAAAAAGGGGCTGTGAAGAAATGAATCCTCATTTCTTTACAGCCCCTTTTTACTTTGCTTTCATTTGGTTCAGGGTTCAGGGTTCAGGTGGCGGCTTCGCCGCCTTTTTTTAGAAGATGGTATTCTCGTATCGCCTTTTCTTGTTTCACTCATCGCCTGTGCTATAATACAGAAAGGTATCTTGCAGCGGCTTGGTGTCCCTCTATTTCATACGGAGGGAGGCTGAGTATCATGAGCAGATTTGAGATCTTGTATCTTCTGATTGCTTTCGCTACCCTTCTGGTCAGCATCTTCAAGTAATCCTGTTTACCTGACATGAAAAAAGCCGCCACCATCGAGTGACTTGCTTCTGTCAGTGACCGGCCTTTCTCATCCTTATACATGGAGAGGCACCGGCGTCACGACACGCTGCATGGTACCTGCCATTTCTTACAGTATAGCACATCTTGGAAGCCGGATTCAAATGAGGAAACAACGACTGGTGACTTGAATGCTACTTCCGGACATCACACATATATATTCGCGGCGAAGCCGCCACCTTCATTCCTAATTCCTAATTCCTAATTCCTCATTCGCGCAAAGTTTTCATTCAGAATCAGTGGACGGCACGCCCCATGGGCTGACCCTCCAAGAAAGGAGCCTCGCCATGGATCACTCACAGTACCTCACCAGTATGGGCATCACTCTCTGCCGGCGGGCGCTTTTTTCCTATACCAGCCAGCCGCAGGGAAGCTACGGACTTCACGTGATCTTCCGAAAATTCGTGAAAGAGAAGAAGATCCTGATGCACGACCGTGACAGGGACAACTGGTGCGCCTTCCTCTCAGACTACATCGTCTTTCGTCTCTACATCGCCAAGTATATTCTGAAGGACTATGCGAAAGACTACACCCCGCTCCTTCATATTTTCGAAGGCATCCATCAGATCGAGGATGCCTTCCCTGCCTTCTTCCGTGAAGAGGCAGACCCGGGGCGTGCGGTCGGCGACCAGTCCTTCCTCCCGCCGGATCTGGATACGCGATACCGGGCAGAGGAAATGGACCATTTCTACAATATCTTCAATGCCGTTTCGACCCAAATGGAAGAAAAGCCTCTGGAACGGAATCAGCGGCTGAAAAGCATCATCACGAGCTGTCTCACCATCCTTTCCGAAAAGAATCATGTACCGCTCTACACGCCGATCTTTTATTTCTTCAGTCAGGAAACGCTCCGCTATGCCCAGTTCCTTGCGGATTTTTGCAAAGGCCTCATTCCCGATGAGTTCTACGAGGTCATGCACGCCATGCCCTATCAGGCTGTCAAGAAAGAGGAAGATCCCTTCTATACCAGCTACCATCTCCCTGCCTGCATCGCCATCTTCGTCTCACTGCTCCTCTTCTTCGTCCTCTGCGAGGGAGGATGGGACGTCGGGCTGAAGTAGGAATGAGAAATTAGAAATGAGAAATGCGAAATTGTGGTGCGGCGCAAAAAATAATGAGGCGCCGCGGAGTTTTGAATATATGGTATTCACAAAAGACGGGAACCCTGTGAACCCTTTGAACCTTCAGAACCCGCTGAACCTCTTTCGCACGCAATCAAGGGGGTCGGCACGCCCCACGGGCTAACCCTGATCACCAGTCACTGGAAACTCCTAATCCCTAGACACTAATCCCTAACACCTGTTTTCAAACTTGTGGTGGCGGCTTCGCCGCACATATAGGAGGCGATGCCCGAAGGTCAGAGGGCCAACGTCAGATGTCTGATGTCTGATCCCCAATCCCTAGTCACTAGTCACCAAAGTCCCATAGGGTAAAGTTTTACCCCTCCCATTGCACCGTACGTACGGGTCTCGTATACGGCGCTACATCGTTATAGGTATTCAAATTTTACTCAGATAGTATTCCAAAGGGTCGACCAATCCTGGCCGACTCTTTGTATTTTCTTTCAAAAGTTTTGGATGGATAGCATAATTAACTACGTACATGGCAGCCTGCCTATACCATCCCAATCTGCTGTTACCTACTTTGTATATTTCTTCGTCTGTGAAACTACATTTTACTATACGGTTAAGGATACTTAGATTTCTTATGATGGTTTTCGGTTCCTTCCATTGCTTTAGGATTATGACTCGCACTTTATGTCTTAGCCATTCCCCAAACTCTTTCAGTCGCCCTTTCATGCTCCCTATTTTGAAGTAGTTTATCCATCCTTTGACCACTTGATTCAATTCGATGAATGTATCTGCTAACCGCTTAGCTCCTGCTCTTTTACGCAATGTTATTTGCTTACATTTATCGTAAAGTTTCTGCAGTCTGTCTTTTACTTGTTTACATTTCCATTCATCTTTTGGTTTCCAGAAGGTAAATCCAAGAAATTGACTCTTTGTTGGTCTTACTACTTTTGTTTTCTCTGCACTAACTCTGAGGTAGAGTTTTCTTTCTATCCAGCTGGTTACTGATCGCATGACTCTATCTGCCGCTTTTTCGCTTTTGACAAATATATCACAGTCATCGGCATAGCGTACAAATCTGAGCCCTCTAGATTCCAGTTCTTTGTCCAGTTTATCTAGGTAGACGTTTGCTAGTATAGGCGACAGTGGTCCACCTTGTGGTACTCCTTCTGTGCTTTTCTTAAACATTCCGCCTTCCATGATTCCGGCTTTTAGAAAACTCCGTATCCGGTGCAGGGTTGGCGCATCATTGATGCGTTCTCTGAGTATTGAAATTAATTTGTCATGGTTTACTGTATCAAAGTATTTTTCTATATCCATATCTATGACCCATTCATAGCCTTCATTCAAGTATGTGAGTACTTGTTCTATGGCTTGATGGCATCCTCTTTGTGGTCTAAATCCCATACTATGATCACTGAAATATTTCTCATATCCCAGTGTTAGTATTTGGGCTATCGCTTGTTGTAAGAATCGTGCCATGCCCGGCACACATTGAAAAAAGCACATCTCTGATTGATTTCAGAGATGTGCTTTTTCATTGGCTCAAAAATTCACGGACGAATGGCTCATTTTTTCATTGGGATTTAAATGTATTTTATTAAATACATTCACTACTCATTCAGTAAACAACTTGTTCTACACCAAACCATTGCGCGTCTTCATCCCATTGAAAATGAAATTCGCCTTTTTCTAGATTTCCAAATTGACAAGAATAAGGAACCACGATCGTATCCCCTTCTACCCGCATAGTATTTAAAGAGTAGTCACATCCATATTTTCTACCAAAATAGGCTTCTGATATATCATTACTATCAACAAATTTGACAAAAGTCCCATCACGTCTTTTTCCAACCAATTCAAAATCAAAGAAAGAATGTACAACCGATAATAGATATACGACCAAATCACTATCACTATCCACGCAATATATTACTTTCCTAACACTCCCAAAATCTACAAAGGAAGACATATTTCTATTTCCCATATAGGCCACCGGTTCTTTCTGGTAGGCATCATATCTAATATATATGGCATCTTTGCCCCGACCAAACTGGACCATTCCCTTCCCAAATCCTTTTGATGCTTTACCTCTGATCTTGGTATATTTATCGCCCTGGTTGTAAGTTGCTCCTTCTATCATAAATCCATGTCCGACCTGATTCCACTCAAAAGTCCCTAATTTAGTTGGTTGTGAAAATTGCATGGCTTCAGCAGGAAAAGAAATTACCCCAAACATCAATGCTACTATGCCAACTACTTTCTTCCTATACGTTTTAATCATTCTATCTCCTTCAAATGCTACATTATTTTTTCCTACCAAAGTATGCCATCGCACTAAACCATGCTGCAATCTCTGCATTATCAGCTGCTCTCTCTGCTTCTTTTGCCGCAATTTCAGAATTTTGCGCACTGATTCTAGCCAGCTCTTTGGTTTCACGAGCATGTTGTTCCGACTGTTCTAATAACTGTGTATTATAATTTTGTCTTTGTTCAAATACCAGTAAATTAATAGCCTCAGAAAGTGAATTAGCTCTTCGATCTTGTATATACCCATATAAAATATCTCCATATTGCCAATATTTTTGTGGAATAATGCATTCCCCCAATGTAACCATGTGATATTCAAGATTATCCACTTCTCTCTTTTCACTTTCTATAAGTGAATGCAATTTAGGAATGATATTTTCTTTTGTTTCCTTTTGCTTCTTAATGAAATTTTTCCAATCCTTTTTGTAGTCAGAATCCATAATAATAGCATCTAATAAAATTATCCCCCCTGTTAAGACGAGAAGAGCCAAGCCAAAACAGAAAGTAAACGACATTCTATTTTGGTTAAATGTATATGTCGCCCAATAGGGGACTACTGGGAATATAGAATTTATCAAAACCATAATTATGCCCAATATAGCATACATACCGAAAAATATTTGTATAAAATTCTTAGGTAATGATAACCACCATTTTATCCCACGTATCCCATCATTCCACCTAGCAGAAAAAACATCTTCCCCCCATCCTATCATATATTTAGCCTCATTGAGTTGCTTTGTATAAATATTAATTTTCTGTTTAGAAATAATCCAACGATTGCAGTAAGCCGCAGATAGTTCTAATTGTTGTTCCATTATTAGAATTCCTTTCTTACTAGACTCAAGACTTTTTCAAATATTTTTTAGCATAAAATGTTTGCATGAAAGGTTTCTTATATTCAACATTATCTAAATGTTTTTCAGGCCACTTCTTTATTGCAATATCATATAATTTTTCGACTACAGTGCCTTCTAACGTTCTTTGTGCCTTCAATTCTTCTTCATTTTTCCCACCATATGGAACAAATACATCGTCAGAAATTTTATCTAAGACATACAAATTTTCTGGATAATTAACAAGAAGCCACATTTCCCCATCAACATAATTTGCTTTTATAAAATTCACATGTAACATTACTCCCGATTCCCCAACATCTGCAGAATCGATATTATACCAAACACCATCTATTTTTTTCTCATAAGGTCTTTCATCAGGAATTTTCATAAAAAGGAATGTTACCAATCCAGTAATAAGAATAAATACAAGCAACGCTTTAGATGTTAATGAATTTCCCAAAATAAATTTCCTCACTTTCATATTCGTTCACTAAAGCTATTTCATTTTCATTAATTTAACTTCCACAATCCGTCTAACTTTTTCATCTACCATAGTTTTATCCAAATCACCATTTCGATATGCTTTCAACAGCCCATTATAGACTTCCTGTTCATGTCCATAGTCTTGACAAACTAGAATAATATCCGCTCCGGCCTGAATCGCTTTCACTCCCATTTCAGAAAATGCGTAGTGTTTAGCCATGGCCCCCATTTCCATGTCATCTGTCAATATCAATCCCTGGTATCCATAATCGTGACGCAATACATCCGTCATAATAGTCTTGGATAAGCAAGCAGGAACATTGGGATCCAGCATGGGAAATGTAACATTTGACACCATGATGAATGTAGTCTCATCAATCTGTGGAATCAAATCTTTATAAGGCTTTCCATCTTGAACATCTAAATCCGCCCGACTGATATTCACTACGTCCCCATCTATATGAGGGTCTGTCTTTACTTTTCCAATACCAGGAAAATGCTTCAAGGAAGTGAAAATTCCAGTTTCTTTATAGGCATCCACCACAGCTTTTGCAAAGGGAACCACTTCTTGCGGTGTATTTCCATAGGAACGTTGATAAGCCCCCGCCAGATCCACCACAGGGGCAAAATTAGTATTGAATCCGATATCTTTGAGCATACGTCCCGTTTGTCTAGCCCAATCAGCAGCGACCGCTGGACTTTGCTGCCCTAGCACAGCCGCAGCCGGCATAGGTGGCATATAGTTTTCCATCCGAACCACCTGTCCCCCTTCTTGATCTATACCAATAAAAGCGGGGACTCCTGTCGATTGTTTCACCGTCTTCTGGATATCTGCATTCAGCTGTTTCACCTGCTCCGGTGTTTCCATATTTCTATCAAATAAAATCACATTGCCATTAGGAAATTCAGTCAACATGTAACGGCTATCCCCATTAAGAGAAGTACCATAAATGCCAATCATCATGAGCTGACCGATTTTTTGTGAATCCGTCATTTGGGCCACAATTCGGTTTGCCTTTTCCTTAGGGGTAAGCACTGGATCTTCTAAGACCGTCTCTTCTTGAGCTGAGGAATGAATTGCGGAAAGCATACTGCATCCAGCTACTGCCAAAGCAGCCGCTATGCCCAAGCATAAACCGCCAATGGCTTTATATTTTCCTAGTTTCATCATAACCAATCTCCGCGAATTTCATCGATTTTCCATCCATCATCACTCTGTACTAGTGTCACAATTCCTTTGAATCGACGAGTAATCATTTTGCCATTCTTTTTATCCACAGCCTTCAATATGAATGACAATTTTGTCATATCATCAGTTTGCTCAATCACAGATACTTGCTCTGGCATGCTGGAAACGGTCGTCATATAGCCACGAGCCCAACTTTCATAGGAGCCAACCGCATTTTGCATATCAGAAGAATAGAAATTATAAGCATTCCTGTACTGCTTCCTGGTAATCGCACGATGAAATTTCTTGAATACATCCTGAGCAGACGTACGATTTGATACGCTTCTTGTCGAAGTCGTTTCTTCACTGCTAGCGGTATCAGATTCGCTACTCTCGTCTGCGACTTCTTCTGTTACAGCTTCTGTTTCTTTGGCCTTTGGACGCAATTCCACCTGAGGCTTATGGGATAATTCTTCTTTAATTTTGTTGGTAATATCCAAGGCTTCCTTTGAGGCTTTCCCATTGATATCATTGATTGTATTCGGCGCTGGAACAGGCATCGTAGGCTTTGAAAAATGGTCATAAGCAATGTAACCACCCAAACCAATTACCAAAGCTCCCAAAACAGCAATAGCGATTTTCCCAGCTTGCCCATTTTTCATCATGGTCTGCCAAGAACTCTCTTCTGTTTCATTTTCGTCTAGCTGATAGGATGGCAAAAGAGGGGATGGTTCTGTCGAAGATTTCTTTTCTACTTCCATTCCCATAACAGGGATCCGCTTCTGTGGTTCTTTAGAAAGAGAAGAAGAACTACTGCTCCCTATATTAGTTTCCATTTGTTTTTTGATAGCTCCATAAGCTGCCACCAATTCTTGCAACTGGTTCGACGCTGCTTTTTGCTCCTCTGGTTTCTTCGATAAAAGTTGCTTTTGCAGCTCTTTTTTCTTTTCTTGAAAAGCCGCTTTGACTTCTTCTGCTTCTGTATGTTCAGGTATTCCTAGAATTTTATATGGATTCTCCATGACCTGCCTCCTCTGTACTCAATGGGATTATGTTTCTGATAGATACCTACTCCAAAAAGTTGGAACCATCATAAAGCAGCCTTGTATTGTGCCAGCACTTTATCATACTCATTGGAAAGCCTAGTACCTTCTTTGAAAGAAGGTAACGTTTCACTCCCATCCTGCCATTCATCGACACCACTCATCAATAAGGAAATACGTTTTTTCTCTAATGCCAAAAGTCCCACCAACGCTTCTACATGCCTAGCAGAAATATGTTGATTAATTTGTACTCGTGCAGAAACCTTGTCTATCTGTGACTGCAAGTCCTTCCCTTTTTCTTTGATACGTCGGATATCTTCTCGCACATCCCCTTTTTTACCAGTCATTCGATTGATATCTTGTGCTAAATTCCCGATTTCATCATCCGTACGATCAATAAAGCGAAGGCAGCTCTGAATATTTTCTTTCTCTTGTTGTTGCTCATTAGAAAATCCTGATTTTGGTTCCACCATATCCACTTTTTTATTCAGATTTTCTCGTGTGGTGTTATTGGCGCTATGCATGTAAACGATATACCCTACCAAAATGACTACAATGATTCCCAATACAGCGATTAAAATCTTGACAGTAGGCGTGTTTTCTTCCCTAGAAACAGTTTGTAATACACCGTCAGACGTAGTACTTTGCTTCGAGGGAGTCTGATTCACTACTGTTACCGCCTGACTTGCCATAGGCACGGATATAGGCTTTTCTTTCTGTGCTGCTTCTTGTACTGGTCGTTCTATGGCAGGGTTTTTAATCTTTGCCTTTTCCTCATTTGACGTTCCTTGCTGTTTTTTCCAAACAGCATACGCATGAATCAGCTCACTTAAATCAGCGGATGCCCGTTTCTGTACATCCGGATTTTTAGCACCCAGCTGTTTTTGTAACTCCATTTTCTTTTCTCGGAAAGCCTGCTTGACGATATCTTCATCCGCTGATTCTGCTATACCTAGTTTTTCATATAACTCCATAGTACTACTCCCATGCTCCTTATCGATGTTTCAAAAGACTTTCCCTTTGCCAAATCAGTTGTTTGATATGAGAGATGTCCGTAAGTAAAGTATCTATTTTCTCTTGATCTACAGAATTGTCTCTTCTAAGAAATTCCACACCTTTCATGATATGTTGAAAATCTTCATATATTTCCTCTTCGAGAGATAATACATTTTGATTTCCATAACCAAAATCGTCCAATCCTTCTACCATTCTTTGTAAATCAATGATCGCCTCTATAAGCCGCATAAAATTTATACTATTCTGAGGTATATTCCCCTGTACCATAGAAACAAGTGTATCAGCTAAAGGAGATAATACGGGTCCCACCAATTTGGCCGATAAATTTGCAGTCCTTCTGTTTTGCAACGCATGACCACAGACAAAAAGGGAAATCACAAAACCAGCTGACCATATCCATACAATGACTTTCGTCAGCAGAATTTTATAAAATTGTTCCAATACCCCATCTGCATCTCGTAATGTGGCTATGATATGGTCAGAACCACTAAAGAGCCAATCAATCAAACTAATGGCTTTCATGTACTTCGCTGGTAAAATATAGCTATACAGCACCAATCCTACAATCGCCATGATAATTGGTGCCGCATAGGCTAATTTCTTTGAATAGGATTTGGAATGCAAAAAATCCGCCCCCTTTAGAATGTCGTATCAGTAGAATGATTCTTATGCCTGCAATGATAACAGTACCCAAATTATCAGACACCAAGAACCAAATATCCATTATGTCCGAACAATACATTGCATACGGCCAACAGCCTTCTGCTAATCGCCAACTAAATTTATTTCATTTCTTCTTTCTTGCTCCGAACCAAAGCCTTGACCGCAGTAATCTGATTTTCCAATACGCTACCTTCGCCTGACAGGGAAGCCCAAATGTTATTACTGGAAGAAATGGTCATTCTAAATTGTTCAATAGCTACTTTGCGGTATTTTTTCTTATTTTCAGACCAGATATGAAGCAATTCAGAACCATAATTGACAGAGTCAATATCTCGATAGAATACTTCACGAGTATATTCATTCAAAATAATCCCCAGTGCTACATCATACTGACAAACATAGGCCAAAACTTGTTCTTCTGTGAAAACGATAAATTCTACACTAGCCAAGGAACTTCTAATCTTTTTATCGCTTCCCTCCATAAAAATGGCTTGAGAAATAATTTCTTCTCCAGTAAAAAAGGATTTAATAAAATGCCAAATGGACCGCGGAATAGATAGAATATAATCAAAAATAATTTTCAAAAAATTTCTCTTTGTATCATTCGCCGATACTTCCTTTCCGTACTTAATCGCATCCTCATCAGCAAATCCACTAGCTACAATAGGATCAATCAAACTCATTTCTTCGTCTACCAATCCCATTACTTGCACCGCCCGATTTCTAAAATATTGTACATCCGCTTTTCGTACTTCATCATAGAGTTTTTCTGCTGAGGAAGCCCCTGCTTTGAATACCCCCGCAAATTTAATCACACCACAAATCAAACATACTACTGCCCCAATACCGGTCCAAAACAGAAGAAGACTAATCCAAAAAACAGTATCTAACCAACCACTAGAATTGATGTAAAAATATTTCTTCAGTTTAGAACGATCGATTTGATTCTCTATTTTCAACATATTATTTTCTCCTCACTAAATATATATATCCATTGATTTGCATATACTCAATCAGCTCTCATAGTTAAACCAATCCGCAATAGGTTTGACACAACAGCATTTCCTCATCATCCACTTCCTGTAAGAGAGCCTGTTGGCACAAATCTTCTGATTTTTTCCCATTACGAAGTCGTTTCTTTTCATAAAAATCCTTCTGAATCAAGTACAGCAAATAATAATACCTTCCGCAAGGTTCTATGGACAAAGCCGTTTCCAAACACTGTACCACCGATTTAATGGTAGATAAGGTCTGTAAATAAGGGCGCTTCCCTTTCATTTTCGCTACCGCCAAATAGAAATAACTATCTCCTTCTTCTGATAACAAACTCACCGCCTTTTCCAAAGCGTTTACCGCCTGATCGTACATGCCATTCTTGAGATGACAAATGCCCATAGCTGTAAAAACTTCTGGACTTTTGCCTTCATGATTTTTCAAGAAATTCTGATACGCCTTGATATACTTATTGATTTCCATTGGCCTTTTCTTGTCTAAATCCTGCACTCGCTTCACAAGTATCGGCGAATGGCAATAAGAACACTCTCGCTCATCCATCCGTACTGGACCACCGCATTGAGGACACTCTAGCATTTCTGTCGTTAGCATTCATCACACTTCTTTCCGCATTTGCTGCAAAACTTTGCTCCCGGTTCCAACTCGGCATGACACGCAGGGCAAACTCGTTTCAAAGAAGCTCCGCAAAATTGACAAAATCGAGCTTCCTTATCCACTACCTTTCCACACGAAGGACAATGGAACTGCTCCGTCAAAGGCTGACCGCAATGAGGACAGAAAACACTTCCTTGCTTCACCACTTCTCGGCAATGGGGACAAGTCAGATTATTCTGTACCTGTACAGGATCACTGATATTGACTTGAGACATCAATCGTTCCACAGGACCAGCTGCAGTAGAAGACGCATACATACCGGCCCCTAGGCCCATCCCCATGCCAACCATACTCCCTACCGAAGAATTGGCGGCTCCTTCCAAAATATCAAAAGAACGTCTCTTAGTATAAAAATCAGGTCCCAAGGATAATTCCTCTTTATATTGTCGAAGCCGGCTATATTGATCCTTTGGTGGTGTCACTGACTCTACCATGAAATTGAGCAAATGAATCCCATAAGAAGCAAAATCATTTAACAACGTTTCTTTTGCTAAACGAGATATTTCCTCATAGCAAGCAGGCAAATCAAAATACGACATATGATGCTCTTGCAAAAATCGCATCAAAAGTGTTTTATATTTCGTATTAATGGTAGACAAAAATTGATTGATAATAAAATTATGATTATAGCCACTATCCAATCGCATAGAGCCTATAAATCGATTAAAAAATAGACGGCTATCAAAAATCTGAACCCCAAATCTCCCAAAAGAGCGTAAATCTAATATGAGCCCATACTTTGGATCCTCATAGGTCACCGGACTGGATGTCCCCCACTTCAGATTCAAATTATCTGTGCGATTCACAAAAACAATCTCTGCACTAAAAGGGGTCTTACCACCAAAGGGCATATTCAGAAACTTTCGCAAAAATGGTAAATTCCCAGATTCCAACGTATATGTTCCTGATGTGAAAATATCCTGGGCCCGTCCACCTTTAACAAAAATGGCCTCTTGTCCTGTGCTCACAATGAGCTGTGATCCATAGGCAATATCTTCTTCCTTGCATTTATAAATCAGCCAAGGCTCGCCATTGGTTACACCATCATATTTGATTCTTTCTAAAATAGACACCTTATCACCTCACGTTAGTAAACAGTAAATTGTTGATAGTTTATGATATTTATCTTTAAAACAATAACACTCTTACTCTCTATCAGCGTCTATAGGTATTATACGTGTTTATAGTATGTTGTTCAATGTCTAAAGACATGATAGTTTATCTTTAAAAGGAGGATTTCGTGATGGATATTGGAGCACGAATTAAATACTTCCGTACCAGAAATGGTATGAGCCAGGAAAAACTGGCATGGGAAGCTGGAATCAATCCGGCTTTTTTAGGTGAACTAGAACGAGGAAAAAAGAGTCCTACAGTCAAAACATTAGAGAAAATAGCCTGTGCTTTACGAATCAATCTATATGAGCTTTTTATCGGTCCTGAGAAGATTTCTTTAGAAGACAACATGCTATTGCAACAGATTACGCAACAACTTCGATTGCAACCTACAGACACCATTCAAAAGATTTCACTGATCATTCAAACCATACTAGATATAAAAAAATAACAAGCTCTTATCACTTTAGAGCTTGTTATTTTTTATTATCTATCTTTCATCTTAAATAATGTCTAAAGACATTATTTAATGAGTGATCATCATTTAGATTTTACTCTCCTATCTATGTCACCACTGCATAATAGGGTAGAGTTTTGCCCCTCCCATTGCACCGTACGTACGGGTCTCGTATACGGCGCTACATCGTTATAGATATTCAAATTCTACTCAGATATGACCTCAGCTGACTCCCGGATATGAACTTTTTTCGCACGTGTTTCCACGCTATCCGGGCCTCCCGGGGTAATTCACGATTCTTTCACTGTACAACCTCTGGATTTACTGTCTTGGTTTTACGTTTACCCTTCGGGCTTTAGTTTGTTTTGCAACCTCGCCCACCATTTAGCCTTATATCCAGTTTCTGTTCGTAGGCTCACAGTTTTGCTATGCACTTCCTCCCCCATATCCATTACTGTCTACGGCTTGTGCTCCGCTACGCTCGGCGGTAAATACCTGCGACTGGACTTTCACCAGTAAGAATCGTGCCATGCCCGGCACACAACAAAAACGGAACCGTTTCTACGAAACGATTCCGTTTTTCTATTTCAGCATATCCAGAAATTCCTTCCTGAGCGCGCTGTCTGTCTTAAAAGCGCCGGAGGACGCCAGCGTCCGTGTCTTTGTCCCCGGCTTCTTGATGCCGCGGGCGGTCATGCAGGAGTGTTCCCCTTCGATGAATACGATGACGTCATCGGCATGTGTCACGAGACGCATGATATCGCGGATGTCCGTACCGATGCGTTCCTGCAGCTGAAAACGCTTCGAGACAGCATCTGCGATGCGGGCGATCTTCGAAAGACCGATGACGCGGCCGCGCGGGATATAGCCGACCGCGACCTTCATATTGTACATCAGTGCGATGTGATGCTCGCAGTGGGAAAAGATGTCGATGTCTTTCACCACGACCATATCGCTCTCCGGCGTTTCGAAGGTCTTTTCAAATTCCCGGGCGATATCTTCATTGGATACCGCATTATAAGCAAACTGCTCCGCCATCATGTCCGCAAAGCGCTTCGGGGTCTCGACGAGGCCTTCGCGTGTGGGATCATCGCCGACAGCCTCGATGATGAGCCGCGCAGCTTCTTCCAATTTCTTTAGATCGACCATTATACGCCTCTCCTCTCTGGATCCCAGATGATCTTGTGCAGCTGCACCTGGACCCGGACATCACTCAATCTCTCTCGTCTGACATACTCCACCAGGTCGGCAGGGGCGATGCGTCCCCACACCGGGCTCACATAAAAGGCCGGGGCTTCGCCCTTGTGGAAATGCGCGGCGATGATCGCCTTCATCTCATCCATGTCGGCCTGCGAGCTCACGACGAATTTCAGCACATCCTCTTTCCCAAGGAGCCTGAAATTTTCCTCCAGCATCCGTTCCTTCATGCCGCTTCCGCCGCATTTGAAGTCCATCGTGTAGAATGTCCCCTGCGGCCGCTCTTGGAAGAGGGCCACCGCGCCATTCGTCTCGATATTCACCTCATAGCCCTCTTTGCCAAGGACTTCACACAGATGCCGAACGGGATGGAGCATCGGCTCACCGCCCGTCAGCGTGATCTTCTTCCACGGGAAGGCATGGATGCGGGAAAGAAGCTCTTCTTCCGTCAGCGCTTCAGCCGTGTCCGTGAGCGAGAGCGAATAGGCGGTATCACAGTAGCTGCAGCGCAGGTTACAGCCCGCAAGTCGCACAAAGATCGCCATGAGGCCCGTGCGTTTCCCTTCGCCGTCGATGCTGTCAAAGATCTCCGTCACATGGAAGAGCCCGTCATCATAGCGGTACGCTTCAGTCTTTTTCATACGTTGCCACATTCCCTTCCGTCTCCTGCACCGACACGCGGATACAGTGAGGAATGCGGTCGCAAAGCCACTTCGCGATGTTCTCCGCCGTCGGATTCAGTCCCCCCAAGACATCGTTGATGACATGGTGGTCGAACTGGTTCACGATCTCCTTGATCTTGGAGAAATCCACGACCATGCCATTGTGGTCGAGCGTGTCATTCTGCACCGTGACCGTAATGATCCAGTTGTGTCCATGGAGATTCGTACACTTGCTTTCATAGTCCAGGTGCAGGAAATGCGCACCGGATACTTCGATTCGTTTCGTTACTGTAAACATAGATTGTCGTCCTTATATAAAATATGGATGGGTTCAGGGTTCAAGGTTCAGGGTTCAAGGTTCAAGGTTGTGGTGGCAGCTTCGCCGCAAATATATATGGGGCGATGCCCGAAGGCCGGAGGGAAGAAGTCAGAAGTCTAATGTCTGACGTCTGATCCCTAATCCCTAATCCCTAGCTACTCATCCCTAGTCACTAGTCATTCGAGGCCACGCATCCTTGCTTTCAAACTTGTGGTGGTAGCCCTTTCCCGTATCGTCATCCCGAGCGCAGCCGAGGGATCTTTCTTGCACTACGGTCAGTATCACATAGGCACTGGCAGGGAAACGACGCCTAGGTATTTCTGCTTCCACACATTCTTTGTTTATCGGTCTGCAAGGAAGATTTCTCGCTTACGCTCGAAATGACGATACGGGAGTCTGATGTCTCCTAGTCTAATCCCTAATCCCTAGCCACTAATTTTCCAGTGCCGGATCCTTGACGCCATTCGCTGCGAAGGCGGCTGCCCTGTCGATGCAAGTGCCGCATGTGCCGCAGGGCTTCTCCCCGCCCTCATAGCAGCTCCATGTGAGCTCATAGGGCGTATGGAGAGCCAGACCGGTCGCCACGACGCCGGCCTTATTCATTTCCGCAAAGGGGAAAACGAGATGCACCTTGCCATAGGTGCCGATGGAGACGGCATCGCCCATCGCCTTCAGGAAGGGCTCGCTGCAGTCCGCATAGGCATCGCCTGCCGCATCATCTGCGTGCGCGCCGATGTAGATATCGACTTCATCCTCCTCAAAGAGGCTCGCCGCGAGCGAGGCCGCCGTCGAGAGCATGAGTCCGTTGCGGAAAGGCACATAGGTCGAGACCTTGCCCTCCCCGTTCTTGGCGATCTGCTCCGCGTAGCTCTCGTGGACGATCTCTTCTGTGGAGCCCGCGAGGAGGGAGCAGTTCGAATACTGGAAAATGGCAGAAAGATCAAATTCGTAGTGCCGTACATGGTAGTACTCTGCGACCTTGCGTGCCGCAAGGATCTCTTTCTTGTGCTTCTGCCCATAAAAAATAGAAGCAGTCACGACGTTCTCTGCTCCCAGTCTGTCTACCGCCAGCGAGACGCAGGTGGTCGAGTCCACGCCGCCGCTGGAAAGGATAATAGCTTTTTTCATCTTGCCTCCTGTTTTTTATAGTTGGTGTTCAGATGACAACTGAGATGGGTATTTCGTTGATGCGATTTGTCGCATGTATTGCGGAAAAGGAACCGTATGGGTTCAGGGTTCAGGGTTCAGAACCTGCCCTTTCCGCTTTTCTGCAACTGGTTTATTATAGCACAGATGGCAAGGAGAAGGTAGAAAATGGAAAAAACCGATGATAGTGACGAGCTGCGCTTCATGCGTATCGCACCTCCTTTCCTCTGGAAAGGGGGGCAGGGGGGATAGGGAGACAACTGCGCAGGCAGTTCTTCTACGCGGATAGGACTGACTACGACAAGAGAAATCCGCCACGAATAGTTTCCCTCATCTCGTAGTCAGTCCCATCTGAACCGTCCCGCTGCCTGTTCACTTGCCGCCCTATCCCCCGCCCTGCGGGCGGCCCCTTCCCGAAGGGAAGAGGCTCTACGATACGCACGAAGCGCTATCTAAACTCCGCGGTGCTCTCTTTTATGACGCGCCGCACCACAACCCTGAACCAGACAACCTGAACCCTGAACCCATTTGATTTCTGAGACTTTTACAAGGTATAATAAGGAGAATCATATATTCAAAAAGGAGAACCACTATGCACGGCGGAGACGCAGATGAATTTATCGATTATATGAATGACGGAGAGGCCTCTGTCCGTCACAGGAGCTTTGTCTATCGCTTTTCCGGTCTGAAATACCACGCCGGACGGCATCAGTATCGGATCAGCATCGAGAAGTACCGCTTCACGAAGGAGCCTTTCGAAGACTTCATGGAGCTTGTCTATCACTACGAATCGGAGGATGCAGAGGATGTCCTGAATCACCTCACTGAAGACATCCTCTGGGATGGAAAGAGCTTCTACGAGCTGGAGAAAGCTCTGACATGGATCGACTGGTGACTAGGGATTAGGGATTAGGGATTAGGGATTAGGGATTAGGGATTAGGGTGCTCGTCTGCCCCTTCCTCTGGAAGGAGCAGACGAGCACAGCGAGGCGGGGCTGGTTGCGATAGATTCAATACTCCGCGGCGCTTCTATTTTTATGCGCCGCACCAACATTTCTCATTTCTAATTTCTCATTTTAAGTTCCAGTTTTCCTCCATGATAAGCCAACCCATACTATCGCAAATAAAAAAGCAGCCTCGCGGCTGCTTTTTTATGTTGCTCAGTCCTTCGGACGAATGACAACGTATCTGTACGGTGCTTCGCCTTCGGAATCGGTGGAGACGGCGTGGTCGTCCTGCAGAGCCAGATGGATGATGCGGCGTTCACCGGCAGCCATCGGTTCGAGGCGGATCTCTTCGCCCGTGCGTTTCACCTTGCCTGCGAGGCGTCTGGCGAGGGCTTCCAGGGTATCCTGGCGGCGCTCTCTGTAGTTTTCGACGTCAAGCAGAATGAAGTAGTGATGGCGGAAGGATTTCCCTGCGGCCAGGTTCGTCAGGTACTGGAGCGCATCCAGTGTCTGTCCGTGCTTGCCGATCAGGATGCCCAGGCCATCGCCCACAAGATTGATCATGATCCGTTCTTCGGTCATGCGGCATTCCATGGTGACAGCAAGGTGCATACCGGCAAAGACGCCCGCGAGGAAGGTCTTTGCTTCTTCCGCGACCTTTTTCTGTTCTTCCGGATCGAAGGTCGGCTCTTCGCGCTCGGCTTTCTTCTCTTCTGCCGGTGCTTCTTCGGCTTCCGGAGCGGCTTCTTCCGCCTTCGGTTCTTCGGCCGGCGTTTCTTTCTTCGCTTCTTCGGCAGGGATTTCTGCCGCCGGTGCTTCTTCGGCAGGAGATGCTTCTTCGACAGTGTCTTCTGGCACTTCTTCATCCGGTGCGGAAATGTCTACGACCGCCATCTTCTTGTGGATGAGGCCGAAGAGTCCGCTCGAGGGCTGTTCGACGACATGGACGACAGCTTCTTCGCGGCTGATGCCGAGCTTTTCCAAGCCTTCAGCGACAGCCGCTTCGATGGTTTTTGCTGTGATTCTGACTGTTCTCATTTTTCATCAGCCTCCCCGGTGCTCTTAGCAGGTACTTCTGCCTTAGCCGGCTTTTCATTGCCGGCCGGTTCTTTTACTTCTTCAGGAGCTTCTGCTTTGGAAGGAGAGGCTTCTTTGTTTTCGTCTTTTGGTGCATCCGCAGGCTTCTTCACGACTTTCTTGATGACTTTCTTACGGATGATCTTTTTCTTCTTCACTTCCGCTTTCGGCTGGTTCTCTCCATGAACGGTGAGTGTTCCTTTGGGAGCTTTGCCGCCGATGCGTTCCTTCATTTCGCCCCAGTACATGATGGTCTGCTGGACGAGCTGGTAAAGGTTGCAAACGATCCAGTAAATGACAAGGCCGCTCGGGAAGTTCAGGGACATCCAGCCGATCATGACAGGCATCATGAGCAGCATGGTCTTCTGGTTGCTCGGTGCGTCCTTCGGGGTGGTCTGCCAGGAAATGATGAAGGTGGAGGCAGCAGAGAGGATCGGAAGGATGTAGGTCTCATCCGGTACAGCCAGGCTTTCCAGCCACAGGAAGCTCTCGTGGGCCGGATCATAGGAAAAGCCCTGGAGTGCGTAGTAGATGGAGATCAGGAATGGCATCTGGATGAGGAGCGGCAGGCAGCCGGAGAGCGGAGAGGCTCCATTTTCCTTGTAGAGCTTGCCCATTTCTTCACGCAGCTTCTGCGGATCATTTTTGTATTTCTTCTGAATCTTCTGCATTTCCGGCTGAATGGCCTGCATGGCCTTCATGGACCGGATCTGTTTCAGGGCGAGCGGGAGCAGCAGCGTCTTGATAATGACGGTCAGGACGATGATGGCGATCCCATAGCTCGGAAATCCCAGGTCTTCTGTCATTTTGTAGCAGAATTCCAGGCAGACGCGCATGACCTCTGCGAGGAGTCCGACTAAACTCGACAGAAACGGAATCTGAAAATCACTCATTGGTTACTCCTTATACGGCCTATATTGCAGCCGTTACATGCCCGGGCCTTCTGAATTTCAAGAGCCCGGTGAGTTTTCGGGAAATCGATCGGCGGTTATGGTGGGATGGATGGCCGGGGATTGGTAGCTAGTGAACTAGGGACTAGGGACTAGTGACTGGTGACTAGGGACTAGGGACCAGGGATTAGGGATTAGGGATACGAAATGAGAAATAGCGGTGCAGCGCATCAAAGGTAAGAAGCGCTGCCAGTTTTAAAACTCGCGGCGCTTTCATTTTATTTTGCGCCGCCCCTTCACTCCTCACTCCTAATTCCTCACTCCTCACTTTTTTCTATGCGAAGCATTGAAAAAAGACAGCCTCTTCACGGGAGCGGGTCGTATCCACCTTTGTGAAACGGGTGGCACTTGGAAATCCGCTTGATCGCGAGCCAGCTGCCTTTTAGGGCTCCATATTTTTGAAGCGCCTGCAGTGCATATTCACTGCAGGTCGGGTAGAAACGACAGCAAGGAGGCTTCAGGGGAGAGATAAACGCTCTATAGAATCGGACAAGACCGATCAGAAGCTCTTTCATCTTATTTCACCAGAATTCCGGCTTTGCGCCACAAGGAAAGGATCGCTTTTTCCGCTTGCTGATAGGTGGCGCCCGTCAGGAAGATGCCTGAGAGCATCACCACTTCATAGTGGGGCGAAAGCTCAGCCATATGAAGGCGGTAGACCTCCTTCATAAGACGTCTTGCACGGTTTCGCGCAAAGGCGTGGCCGATCTTCTTCGTAGTCACGAAGCCCATACGGGTGCCCGGCTTTTTGGTTTTCACCACATAGCAGAGCCCGGCCCGATTGCTGAAACGTTTGCCGGATCTGTAGATCCGACGGTAATCCCTGTTCTGTCTGATACGAGAAGAGCGGGGCAGTGTATACCCCACCCTCTCCTCGCTGATTTCTTGATTAGGCACTTAATACCTTTCTGCCCTTTGCTCTTCTTCTCTTCAGAACAATACGGCCTGCTTTTGTTTTCATACGAGCACGGAAACCGTGGGTCTGTTTTCTCCAATGGTTGTTCGGCTGGAATGTCATTTTTGCCATGTATAAACACCTCCTTACATCGTGTTGTGCCATTTATCTGCACCATAACAGAATAATTATATCTAAGAGAAGAGGGGATGTCAATAAAGTTTGGAAGGAAATCTTGACAAGGGGGGGACGGGTTCAGGGTTCAGGGTTCAGGGTTCAGGGTTCAGGGTTTTGGCGGCGGCTTCGCCGCAATATAAATAGGGCGATGCCCTAAGGTAGTATTCAAATTACAAGTCACTAGTCACTCGGCACCCCTAATCCCTAGCTACTAGCCACCAGCCACTAGCTCCCCTTCGATTTCCACAATAGCATCCCGCTTCCTGCTACGATGAGCGCACCGCCGATCCAGGATGCCATGGTCAGGACCTCTCCCCAGAGCGCCCAGCCCGCCACGATATGAAAGAGAACGCCGGTGTACATGACAAAGGTGACGATCATCGGATGGATGTGCGTCGCCCCCCATGTGAAGCAGACCTGTGCAAAAATGGCAGAGAAGGACAGGGCAAAGAGCCAGAGGCATTCTGCCGCATCAGGTATCCGAAGATCCTCTCCGAGCATCAGCAAAAGACCGCCTGCCATGCTGTAGAATTGAAAATAAAAGACGATCTCTCCGCCAGAGTGGCCGCCCTTTTCATTGAGCCTGCCGATGCAGGTGTAGGCGCACGCCGAACAGAAGGCCGATACGATGCCGACGAGCGCGTAAACATTGAAGGAGGAGTAATCCCAGACCCTCAGCACCACCGCCGCACCGAGAGCGATGATGAAGAGCCAGACACGCACCTGCCCAGACGGCGTGGTCTTTAGGAAGATCGGCGAAAGGATGCACATGAAGAACGCGGCGAGCTGGACAAGGATCTCCGCATCGCCCAGTGTCAGCCCCTTGAGGCAGAAGAAAAAGAGCAGGATGCCCATCCCGCCAAAGATGCCGCGCGTATGAAGGAGCAGTCTGTCCTTCCCGGAAAAAAGCGGGAGCGACTCTCTCTTTGCGATGAGCGGCAAGAAGAAGAGCCCCACGAGGCCGCGTACAAACGTCAGCTCGCCGGTCCCCAAGTAGGAGACCGCTTTCGCAGACACATCCATCAGTGTGAAAAGTAGCGCGGCCAGGATCGAGGCAAGGATGCCGAGTGTCATAGAAGAAGGTTTTGTAGTCATGATTGGGTTCAATAGGTTCAGAGTCAGCCCGTGGGGCGGGACGCCCATGAATTGCGGATGAACGCTTTGCTCGAATGAGGAATGAGGAATGAGGGTGGCGGCTTGGCCGCGAATATATATGGGGCGATGCCCGATTAAGAATCATTCTCGCCCCTTCCTCTGGAAGGGGCAGACGAGCGAAGCGAGGCGGGGTTGGCATCCCCGTGTGTGAAAATACCGCTTCACGTAGCCAACCTCCGCCCCTTCGGGGCACCTCCTTCCAAAGGAAGGAGGGAGAAAAGCGGACTCCTTTGACTGGTAACTAGGGTTCAGAGTTCAGGGCTCTCGTGGTGGCTTCGCCGAGATCGATGACGAGGTCGCAGCTGTTCTGGCATTCGTACTCTCACATATGACGCTTCTCGCCGCTCCGGATGACGAAACAGGGCAATGCCCGAAGGTCAGCGGACGGCAGGCTTCCCGTTTTGGGTTTCCACACATCAACCGCCACCCGCGAATGACAAAGATTTCTCGCTTGCGCTCGAAATGACGATACGGGAGTCTGATGTCTCCTAGTCTCCAGCCACTAGTCACTAGTCACCAGATCCGCCATTTCCTTCGCCCATGCCTTTGCGCGGGCGAAGTCCTCTTCATTCGGATGCTTCTCGGCCTCCTCCAAGCGGGCGAGGCGTTCGGGGGTCATTTCATGGGCCGTCTCCTGGGCAAGCCCTGCCAGCTTCTTCTGATGGAAGGAGTTCACGCGCCCCTGACAGAGGAAGGTGCCAAGACAGGTGGCATCTTCGGGAAGAAGAGCGGCGGCATTTGCCAGATACATCTTGGCCGCCTCCGAGTCAGGCCAGGTACCGGCGGTCGCATAGATCGCCACATGTTTTCCGAAAAGGGAAGAAAGCGTCTTCTGCGCGAGAGGATCTGCGCCCCGGCGGTAGCCCCAGAAGCCGACAAAGACAAGGTCATAGGAAGAGAGGTCGTTTCCCTCGCGCCCCTCCTCCATGATCTTCTTCTCCCCCGGCAGCGCCTCAAAGATCGCCTCTGCGACCGCCTTCGTATTGCCCGTGCGGGAAGACCAGAGAACTAATGATTTCATAAAAGCCTCCTTTTATAACAAGTTAGGAATGAGGAGTGAGAAGTGAGGAGTAAAGGTAGCGGCGCACAATTCATATAGCGCCGCATAATAAACTAATTTCTCATGCTCCTGTCTTCCCCATTATCCACAGACTGCACTCGTTTGTCAAAGAATTGACACGCTTCATAAAAATCACTATCATGAAAAATAATGTGACTTTATCCATTTCTATACTCTGCAGCGCTTTTTAATTTTTTCGCGCCGCTCCAACACTCCTCACTCCTCACTCCTAATTCCTCACTCAGAAAACTTCAATTCCACATTTTGCTGATACATTTACAAAGGAGGGTTCGTATGCGTCGCTGGATCATGCATGTCGATATGGACGCCTTTTTTGCGTCTGTCGAACAGAGAGACGACCCCGCGCTCCAAGGCAAGCCTGTCATCGTTTGCGGAAAGAGCCGCCGGAGCGTCGTTGCGACCGCCTCCTACGAAGCCCGCGCCTTTGGCGTACATTCTGCGATGCCTCTCTCGCAGGCGAAGCGCCTCTGCCCCCATGGCTGCTTCGTCGCGCCGCGCTTCGAAGCCTACCGTGAAGCATCGGATGCGATCCATCAGGTCATGCTCCACTATGCGGACGCCTACGAGCCGATCTCCCTAGACGAAGCCTTCCTCGACATCTCCGGCATGGGAAGCCAGTATCCGACGCTTGGCTCGATCGGACGCGCCATCAAAGAAGAGATCCGCTGCGCCGTGCATCTCACGGCCTCTGTCGGCATCGCGCCGAATAAGTTCCTTGCCAAGATGGCGAGTGACATGAATAAGCCAGACGGCCTCTGCATCATCCCCTACGGCAGAGAGCAGGAAGTCCTCGCACCCCTTCCCGTGCGCCGTCTTTGGGGCGTGGGCAGTGTCACGGAGAAAAAACTCCTGGCCGCCGGATTTCGCACCATCGCCGACATCCAAGAGGCAGCGCCGGAAAAACTCTCCGCCCTTCTGGGCAATCAGGGGCCTCTGCTGAAAGCCCTCTCCCTTGGCATCGACGAGCGCCCCATCATCTCTTCCCGGCAGGTGAAATCCATCGGCGATGAATCCACCTATGAATATGACCTGACCGATCGACGGGCGATAGATCGGGAGATCGCGATCCACAGTGACATCGTCGCACAGCGCCTTCGCAGGCATGATCTTGCCGCGCGTACGATCTCGCTCAAGATCCGCTTCGCGTCTTTCAAAACCATCATGCGGAGTCTGTCTCTGGAGGAAGGGACGAATCTGCAGGAGACCATTGACAGCGCCTGCCAGACCCTGCTTTCCCGCATCCCGCTCACCGAAGGCATCCGCCTCATCGGCGTCACCGCGTCGAATCTTGGCGCGCCTCTGTCCATCCCTTCGCTCTTCTCAGACAAAGAGGAGAAGCGCGCCCGTGCCGCCAGAGCCATGGACAGTATCCAGCAAAAATACGGCAGGAAAGCGCTCCGGAAGGGATTCTGGCTGGAAAAATAAATTCGGGGTCAGGGTTAGCTCCTTGGGCGGCTCCGTCCACTGATTATGAATGAAAGCTTTGCACGAATGAGGAATTAGGAATGGTGGTGCGGTGCATAAAAATCAGAAGCGCCGCGGAGTTTTGACAGCGCTTCGCGCGGCGCATCGTCATTTTGAGCGTAGTCGAGAAATGACGATACGGGAGTCTGATGTCTCCTAGTCACTAGTGACTGATTACTTGAATACTACTTTCGGGAATCGCCCCATATATACTCGCGGCGAAGCCGCCACCTTCATTCCTCATTCCTCATTCCTAATTTTCTAGAACCCTGAACCCGACAACCCGAACCCTCTTCCTTCATGCGCTATAATGAAAGTATCCCAAACATTTTCAAGAAAAGAGGTCTTACTATGGTCAATACAGAACGAATGAAACGCACCTTCACGGAGCTTGTCTCCCTCTACGCACCGAGCAAAGGCGAGCGTGAAGTCTGCGAATATTTGAAAAAGAAGCTCAAAAGCCTCGGCGCCTCGAAGATCATCGAAGACAATGACGGCTCCGTCAATGGCGGGAACTGCGGCAATCTGATCGCCGTCTGGAATGGCAATGCCCCGGGCCTTCCCTCCATCGCACTCACCGCGCACATGGACTGCGTCGAACACTGCAAGGACATCGAGCCCATCTTGGAGGGCGGCGTCTTCACCTCAAAAGGCGACACCATCTTGGGCGGCGATGACAAGGCCGGCGTGACCGCCATCCTGGAAGGCATCGCCCTCATGAAGGAGATGTACATCCCGCACGGCAAAATCACTGTCATTTTCACCGTACAAGAGGAGATCGGTCTCTTCGGCTCCAAATACATCGAAGAAAAATACATCCAAGGCATTGACTTCGGCTACGTGCTCGATGCCGACGGCCCTGCCGGCTCTCTCTATAACGCCGGCCCATCCCAGTACAAGCTTTCCTTCACTCTGAAAGGCGTCGCAGCGCATGCCGGCATGGCGCCGGAAAAAGGAACGAATGCGATCGCTATGGCCGCAGAGGCGATCACACACTGCCCGACAGGACGCATCGATGAGGAGACCACCTGCAACATCGGCATCATCACCGGCGGCACTGCGACGAACATCGTCCCGGACGCCTGCGTCGTACGCGCAGAGGCCAGAAGCCGCGACCCGAAGAAGCTCGAAGCACTCGTCGATACGATGGTCCATGCCTTCGAAACGGCCGCGAAGAAATTCCCCAAAGGCTCTCTTTCCATCAATACAGAGAAATCGTATGATGCCTTCCTCGTCAAGGAGAGCGACCCCGCGCTGAAGCTCTTCAAAAAAGCTGCCGCCTCCATGGATAAGACCATGACCGTCGCAAAGAGCGGCGGCGGAAGCGATGCGAACTGGTTCACCGCGAAGGGCGTCCCCGCCGTCCTTGTCGGCGTCGGCATGACCGACTTCCACACCAGCCGTGAAAGCCTCAAGGAGCAGGACCTCTACGATGCCGGACTTCTCGTGTACAAGCTCATCGAGGAAGAAAGCCATCTGGGAGAATGAGTGACTGGTGGCTAGGGATTAGGGATTAGGAGTCTCAAGTGCCTGGTGACTGGTGACTAGTGACTGGAATGCCAGTCGCGGGCATCGCCACTATTTATACTCCGCGGCGCTTCTTCTTTTTATGCGCCGCACCACCATTTCGCATTTCTCATTTCTAATTTCTCATTCAAGTGAGGCTTTCCATCGTAATCAAGGAGCGGCACGCCCCACGGGCTAACCCTGAACCCTGAACCCAACAACAAAAGCCCATCCGGCACGCAGAGCCGGATGGGCTTTTGACATTCACTCAATATTTATCTCCGTACAGCTCCTTATTTCTCTGTACGATCGACATGATGCGGCTGGCCGTCTCTTCGATGGCCTTATTCGACACATCGAGTACCTGGCAGTGGAGCTGGCGCATGATCTCCTTCGCGTAGGACAATTCATCCTCGATGCGGGCAATGTCCGTATAGTTCGCCGTCCCGGAGAAGCCGAGCGCCTTCATGCGTTCGCTTCGGATGGTATTCAGCTTGTACGGATCGATGATGAGCCCGATGATACGATAGGGCGGCACCTGAAAGATCTCTTCCGGCAGCGGCACTTCCGGCACGAGCGGAAGATTGGCCACCTTGAATTTTTTGTGTGCCATGTACATGGAGAGCGGCGTCTTCGAGGTACGAGATACACCGATCAGGACGACATCTGCCTTCTTGAAGCCAGCCGGATTCTTGCCGTCATCATACTTCACGGCAAATTCAATGGCTTCGACCTTCTTGAAGTATTCTTCATCAAGCTTGTGGATGATGCCCGGCTTCATACGGGGCTTCGTTTCAGAAATGGTCTGCACCATGTCCATCATCGGCCCAAGGATATCCACATACTTCACATGGTTTGCTTCCGCAATGCGCTCGAAATGCGCTCGAAGCTCCGGGCTGACTAAGGTATGGCAGACAACAGCGCCATGCTCTGCCGCCTCTTCGATGACCTTCTGGATCTGTTCTGCATGACGGATGAAGGGCACGCGCACAACGTCGATGTCTTCATCAAACTGGCTGATGGTCGCCTTGGCGACACTTTCCGCAGTTTCTCCCAAAGAGTCGGAAACCACGTACACTTCTGGTATTTTGGACAAAAGGATGACCTCCTTTAGCATTGATTGGAAATGAGATGAGCAGCAAGGGATTAGGATTTGGGGTTCAGGGTTCAGGTTGACAGGTTCAAGGTTGTGGTGCGGCGCATCAAATCATAGAAGCGCCGCGGAGTTTTGATAGCGCTTCGCGCGTATCCGTTGCCTTCCCCATTGGGGTAATGCTATTAAGTTAAGCGGCAGAACGATCTTGGCTCCCCATCGGGGATCTACCCGAAGGACTTGTGCAAGCGAACTGGATTTTTAGGAGCGAAGCAACGCGAAAATCCAGTGAGACGCCATTTCGAGCGAAGCGAGATGAGGGGGGCTACGTAGCGGTATTGCATGAAAATGTTTGGATAGCGACAGCATCGGACTATTCAACATAGCACACTATACCGCTAGCATGCCCCTATTGCCTTCAGCACTTCCCCCGAAGGGTAATGCTATTAAGTTAAGCAAAATCCTCATAGCACACGCTAGTAATAGTGT